>Ga0183099_1001748_pt1 | contig 11998 bp, 9 predicted proteins | sample Biomet1_FD_127788 | JGI IMG/M metagenome (GOLD analysis project Ga0183099, IMG submission 127788) | Microbial communities from bioreactor (seeded with anoxic lake sediment) at LBNL, California, USA - Biofuel metagenome 1 | ecosystem: Engineered > Bioreactor > Anaerobic > Unclassified ... | reverse complement strand
CAATAGCTCTTGTCTTGCTTTTGGTATCTACAGCATTAGCAGCTACTGAGAATGATACCGGAAACGCCACCATAAAAGACAATAACGTTTCGGCTGCAACATTGGCAACTAATGAGAATGATGTCGGAAACGTCACTATAAAAGACGATTATGTTTCGTCTACAGCGTCGGCAGCTACTGCGGAAAGCGCTTCGCCTAAGATCACTGAAACTCAAATCAGTGCCAGTGGATCAGCATCTTTTCCCGATATCTATGGTGATAAGATAGTGTGGACAGATTCTCGCAATGGATCTGATATCTACATGTATGATCTCTCGACTAAAAAGGAAACTCAGATAACTACAAACGAATCAACTCAACACGATCCTGCAATCTATGGGAATAGGATAATATGGGAAGATTATAGCAATGACTATCTAAGCAATAATATCTACATGTACGATCTCTCCACTAAAAAGGAAACTCAAATCCCCACTAATAATGAATTAGAATGGGAATGGCCGGTGGACTCTGCAATCTACGGTGACAAGATTGTGTGGGCATATAGTTTCGAGGAATATTCGGAGATTTACATGTACGACCTTTCCACTTCCAAAGAAACTCAAATCACCACCACCGGAAGAGCATACAATCCTGCAATCTACGGTAACAGGATAGTTTGGCAGGATGATCGTGATGGAAACTATGATTATGATATCTACATGTATGATATTTCCACTAAAAAGGAAACTCAGATTACCACCAGTCCGGATGCTCAGACATCTCCTGCTATCTATGGTGACAGGATAGTGTGGGAGGATGATGGTGGAAACGATGATGGTGGAACAAATCATAGTATTTACATGTACGATATCTCCACTAATCAGAAGATGAAAATTAGTGCCAAAGGATCAGCATGCGATCCTGCTATTTACGGTAACAATATAGTATGGCAATATGGTCTTTATGAAGACTGCGATATCTACATGGGCACTGTTTCAAGTGGAGAACCAAAATCACCTGTTGCTGCATTATCAGCTTCTCCAAGGTCAGGAAAAGCTCCATTGAAAGTTCAGTTTACTGATAAAAGCTCCAATAGTCCAACTTCCTGGAAATCGAGTTTTGGAGATAAAACGTATTCAACAGCCAAGAACCCTGTACATAAGTACAGTAAAGCAGGAAAATATACTGTCAGCTTAACAGTAAAGAACGCTGCAGGAAATAACATTAAGTCAGTGTCAGGATATATTGTAGCCAAAAAATGAATATTTTAATTAAAAAACAGTAAAAGAGGTCAAGCTTAGAAGGGAGTGGGGAGTTATTAAATTACCATATTTAAGTATACACTAACAGTATGTAACTATGGGGTATACAAGTAGAAGTTTATGGAACAGATAGAACAGATGGAACACTTGTAATGAAGGGGGATACACAGTGAGAGAGAATTTTATATTATATCTTATATTTATATTTCTAATATCTCTACTGTGTTTTATCCATACCCCCTAATATAAGTGTTCTATCTGTTCTATCTGTTCCGTTTTATTGAAAAAACATTTACTTTTAATATTTCGGAAATATATCTATAGTCACGAGGCTAAATAATGCAACCGCTCAATGAGGTTTTTATTGCAACAATTACAGGCGTGACTATAATTGCCAATTCATAAGGTACATAGAAATGTTAAAATATACGAATATAAACTTCAATTTATTCTATTGACTTTAAAGGTAACATCCCAAACAGTATTGACTGTCTCAGAAATGGATACCCTCTATTGAGAGAATAATTTTTCAACTGACTACTTAGGTTGATGGGCTTGCTTGTGAAAAACTGAGCGCAGTCTAAAAAAGACCCCCATATTTCAGGTGAATTCTAATTCTCTAAAAATAGTTACGGGAACTTACTTTTTAATATATTCATCTGACATTCTGTGAAGAAATATGGGCATCATAATCTAAATAGGTTTCATAAATTTCAAGGACAGGGGCTAGTATATAGATACCGTCCATAACTTGAAGTATACCTTATTTGACAGTGCAAAGTTTTGAATATAGTTGATTTTTCTTCTTTTGTATATGACCATCAAATATATTTTATAATATAAAACAGAAAATTCGGGAACAGATGGAACAGAAAGAACGCTTTTAAAATAGGGGGCTCATCAACTATATGTAGAAAAGTACACGTTTTGCTAGATATATATAGATTTGCGATAGAAACGATATATGCCACGTGAGAAATAAAAACAAATTTTTTTCAAACAAAAATAAAAGAATGGTGAAAAAATTTATGTCAGTTATAAAATCAACAGATGTCGTCAGTCAAGGGATTACATACGGTAGTATGTGTTGTCCTTTCTGTTGCGAAGAGATAGAAGAATGCATTGGTGTTTACAAAGTCGGATTCATGTGTGTAAATTGCGCACAAAACATGGTGAGGATTATACCTGAAAATCTAATCAAGTATCATAACGGAAAAGCTGTAAGTCTTCTTGACATAATGCAGTATGGAGACCAAGATTATAGAGTATGTAGGGCACCTACATTGATGTTCTGGATGGGAGAGAGATATCGTGAAACGGAATCAGAAATTAAGGTTTTTTACGACATTCTCATGAGAAAGATATCAGAACTTGATGAATTATATAAAAACCAGAGGAATCGTCAAAGCCTGTCAATGACGGAAGTGAATACGTACATTGTAAAATCTGCGAGACACAGATTAACAAATGGGTATAAGTGTTCCCCGCAGAATATTTATTCCCAAAAGTAACTTTATGCGTTGACTGTGCACAACATGTAGTGAGGACAATGTTAGAGGACATCATAGAGTATCGTAATGGAGTACGTGTAAGTCTCGCCGACATAATGTTTTATGGAAGGCCGGAAATAGATGAGATGAGAGCCGAAGCGGAAAGACAATTTAAAGAAAAGATTGGAAAACTTTATGAAAAATCCAGCGAAATTTTTGATTTTAAGAATGAGAGCGACAGTTGAGGTGTAACTTACACCTTAATTATTCCTTTTTTCTATTAAAACTGTACTTGGCTACCTAGTGTTAACAGCGGTCTAAAATTCCCGATTTTCAGGATTCTTTGTAGTACAGAGAAGGAAGAAAAAATCAGCAAGTTATGTAATATATCTAAATTATTATATTTTAGTCATATTCACGTACGCAAAAAGAATCATTAAATTAGAGAAGTTTTAAAGACTTATTTTTAAAAATTGAGTATTATGAAGCTTACGGATGGATAATAGGGTTATATAAATCCTTTATTTGTTAGAAATGTACATTAAATTGTTTTTTAGTTATTCAAGTCCCAAGTTTGCACTCCTTTTGCGTAGTGCCTGTACACCTAAGTATTATGAAACAACCTTACTGAACAAAACTAACGAGAGCTGATCATCAATGTTACTTGGATCAGGAATTTAAATTAAAACTTTTTCAAGTTTAGATGAGGGTACTCTGAAGTTTAAGCAGAGGTTATAGCACTAGGTATAAGTTGCGGCAATTCAAGAGAAGAAGTTTTAAAGCGAAATTATTGTAATGTGCTGCATTTCTCTCAGTTCTATCCTAGTCCCTCTGTAAACCTCTGGAAATAGAGTACATAATAACAGTAAAATTATATTAAAGAATATATTATCACATCGTCTTCTTCAACTCTAGTCAAATGACAGAAAATAGAAAGTTACATAAATATTTAGTAACCTTTTATTTGACGTTATAGAGGTAGGAAAATGAAATTATTGGGAAAATCTAAAGTCATGAAACATAAGGTAAAACCAGAGATTACATATCCGTTAGTAAGGCTCCCTCAATCGGAAATTGATCTTGCCGGAGAAACTGCTCACATTTTTAAAACCGAATACAACGGTAAACCTGTCTATGTAATTGCCCTTGAAGAAGAGCTTAACTGTGAACTTAAAGTTACACAACCTGAAGTAAAATCTGACCTTGAAGCGAGGATTGAAGCATTAGAAAAGGAAGTCTATAAAGGCTCTAAATCAGAAAATAATTTAGCTAAAAAGAGTATGATGAAAAAATATTATGGGCCCGCTGAGATTCGAACTCAGGATCCCCGCCGTGTAAAGGCGATGTCATGACCGACTAGACCACGAGCCCATTTTGCTTACATTTGCAGAATCGCTCTAAGTGCAAGACCAGAATGTCACTAGTTATATATATCTCTTTTGTTAGGAGAGACCCTTCAAGGCTCATCTGAGAACCAGTTACTGCACTTAGAACCTATCCGAAAAGTAGATTACTTGCGATTTCGGGTAATATGTAGTAATGGCAAAACGGAAAATGGTGCATGACTACATGATCTCTGATAACCTCTGGATGAAAATAGAACCATTGCTACCACTACCGAAGCCAAAAAAGAAATCTGGAAGACCCAGAAAAGATGATAAGAGAATACTGAGTGGTATTTTCATCTCCTTCGTACTGGTTGCCAATGGAAAGCGTTGCCACGATTTTATGGAGCTCCAAGCACTGTCCATGATCTATTTCAGGACTGGCAAAGATCTTGATTTTTTGAGAACATGTGGAAAGCTGGTCTACTGGGTACGATAATAAAAACGGATTAGAGCGGGAATGACAATCGGTTGATGGTGCTATGACAAAAGTGCCATTCGGGGGAGCTGGAACTGGAGCTAGTCCTACTGACCGTGGTAAAAAAGGAACAAAAAAGAAGCATTTTAACAAACCAATGATTGAAATTTTTATACGAGAGTTATGAGGAAAAAAGGAAGAGAATATGCATAATTTATAAGGGAACTAAATGTAAAAAATGTGAATTTAGTAAAAGTTGTACGAAAAGAAAGGATGGAGTCAGACATTTAAAAATTGCTAGTTTTCTGAAAGAAAGAAAACAATTAGCAGATAAAATGAAAACAGAAAAGGCAAAAAAATATTTGGACAAAGAAAACAAGTAGTAGAACCTGTAATTGGAAATTATAAAGAGAATCTGGGTTTAGAGATGTTTTTACAAGGGGATTGAAATCAGTCAAAAATGAATTTAATTTGGTATGTACTGCAGCTAATTTAAGGAAAGTATGGATTTACTTAAAAAGAGCTAATTAGAACGGGAAATCGAAATAAATAGAACTTTTCCTGTTGAAAAAAGAATAAGGAATTAAATGCAAATTTCATTCAGCTATAAAGTTACAGTTTAAAAATCGACGGTTATTTATTAATAATGATAATTGTCGGACAGCCTGTTTTGGGTGGGGTAGCCGCACGCAATTTGATTTTTGAAAAAATTTCGTCATTGGGCATAATTGCCATATAAATTTGCTTAGAAGCGAATTTTAAAATAATTGAAAAGTCTCTCTCCCCACTCAATAGCCCTAGGATCAGAGCTGAACAAACCTGTGGTTATATCATATTCAATGCCGCTTTTCTTGTACAGGCTTAAGGCCAGGCATTTATCCGTAACAATTAGCCCCATTTTAATATTTTCAGTCTTATATTTTAACTTAAAATTTTTATAGCTTTTCAGTACCTCTAGTTTTTCTGCATAAGGCGACTGTTTCAATTCTTCTGCAACATGAAGAGGAACTATAAGCTCAACAGGGGTTCCTTCTTTCACCCTTTCCGAGATGGAATCAGCATATCCTTCAGTTATTACGGATGAGATGCCGTATATATGATCTGCTTCTTTAATCATTTTTAACTGATTACTGTAGACATTAAGGATTTTTGTTTTCCTGTCACGGAGAATCTTAGAATTGTAAAGACATCCAATTTCTTTTAGCAGTGAAGTGGGAATTCCCTCTATGTAATGCGTAGACCATAAATATTTGAATTTATTAACTGTCCCAACTGTTGCAAAAGAGTCAGCTACTCCTGAAGCTACAATTTTTCCTACAGGAGTTAGGCAATATTCACGTTCTTTTGTTTCTATTAGATAATCTTCTTCCAGTTTTCTTAGCTTTGGGATTATTGCCTGGGATGTACTTCCGGTAATTTCACGCAGTTGGAAAAGTTTTCTGCTGTTTTCGTTCAATGATAGAAGTATCTCGGTTAGAAGTCTTGACCTGTATATGGTCTGGAGATTATCTTCCATTTCGTTGTATATTTCAAAGCTATTCATTTCCCGTCTCCGCATCTACAGATTTTTTTCTTCTTTCTTATTGAATTCCTCTAATACAATATATGTTTTTATTTCCTGTTGGGTTATATATCTTGGTATTCATTTTACTAATTTCTTGCTTAGTGAAGAGATGAACATTGAGATTTTTGTTAAAAATTCTGTCAAAATTACTCTGTCAGTCCAAATCCTGAAACTTCGTAATTTTCGATGAAAAAAAGTGTCGGTTTAATGAATGTTAATCAGATTGATTATAATTCGTCGACGTAATAAATGTATAGAAGAAGATTAAAACTGCTTTTGAATGTGGAGTTCAAACAAACCTTCCAGAGTAGATTTGAACTCCACATGCCCTGAGGTATAGGTGGGAATTTTTTCATGATGAAAAAATCAATTTATAAAATATTGTTTATCGTTGCTATCATTGTTTTTCTGATCATCGTAGTACCCTTGGTACTGTTTACACCTACACACGTCAAGTCGAATATGTCAGTTGATAATGAAACACCTGTTAAAGAACAACAGGTAGCTGGCTTATTTATTGAATTTGAAAATGGAACTACTGAACAGGAAGTTAAAACTATTCTTGAAAATTCCAATATACCTGTAAACTATAGTATAGATTACAATGCTGACCTTAGCTCAGGAAGGTACTATGCAAAAGTAGATCAAGATAAAAAAACGGCTGTAGTAGATGAATTTAAGAAAGGAGAAAAATTTCCTGAACCTGGATTTCCTCCTGATATCAAAAAAGGAGATTATTACATAATTGTATCCGAGCAAGGTTTTGAAAACGAAAATTTTCTTAAAGTAATGGAAAAAAATAATCTCCAAGTGAAAATGACAATTATGTGCTATATTTCTTTTGGAAATGAACCAAAAAATTGGATTCCAGATAGTGGCGCAGTCAGAATAAGAAATGAGCTTGAAGCGAATGAAAAAGTCTTTATTGTAAATTTTGACGGAGTTGTGGGGTAAAAAGAGAAATAATGAGTTGGGTTTCTAGCGTGAAAACCTGAAGCTTTGATCTGAGGATGACCTCTTTCTGCGGGCTTTAGTACAGATTATAAACGGAACTAAACCTGAGGGATAAAGCTTTCCTTTTTAATATTTTTCGATTATATGAGCTATATTTCAAATTTTTTGGGGGTATAAATATTAAAAATCACCAAAAAATATTCATTTTTTTAGGAATTTTAATACTAATTTTGTTGAGTTATTTCGTTGTTTTTCCGTTCTTGTTAGCCGGACCTCCAACATTTCTATTTCGTATATATAACGAGGATCTCCAAAGCCATGAAGTCACAGTTGAAGTATTTGATCCACATAACGAGTCCATATTCAGAGAAACGTATGAGCTGGCTCCCGAAGAGCAAGTATGGCAACCAAAACCAATGTGGCTACTCTTTCGATGGCTGATGCCATGGTCTGAAAGAGGAGCAGAGGGAAAATATGAGTTTAAGGTTATTTTAGATGGCGAAACTACAGACACCTGTAGAACACTGCCACATCCATGGAGTTCTGTAGTGATAGATATATATAAAACGAATAATTCCGACTCTCCAATGCGTATAGGAGTAATAACCGTGTAACCTATTGAACCCGCAGGAAAACTGACTATTGATTTGATAATTTTGAGGTTTGATAAAGGGTCTTGTAATGAACGCGGGATTTCCCAGAAAATTTGTCAACTCAAACTTTCAAAAAGCAGACTTAAATGTAAAAAATGAAAGATAGGCGTTGATGAATAAGTGCCTTGTCTTTGACTAAAAAGAAGACACTTATTTCCAGCCAGGGAAGACAAAAACTTTAAACCAATTTAAAAAGGGTATTTAAAAGGTCATGCGATTGCCGCAAAACGGAAGCAACAGCCACACATCTTTATAGTCTTTTCAACTGCTGACTATATACCTTTCCGATCCGCTGGATTGTATCCGCCTCTTCAGGGTCTTTATCGTCCCGGATACGGAGAAAGCGCGGAAAACGAAGCGCAAAGCCGGAGTTATAATTGGGGCTTTTCTGGATTTCCTCAAAGGCGATTTCCAGGACTATTTTCGGCCTGACTGCAAATACGCCACCTGCTTCTCCGCCCTCCATGAGTCCGGAAAGCATCTCTGTGAGCTCTTTTAGCTGATCATCGGTCAGGCCTGTACCCACTTTACCGACCTGGAGAAAACGCAAGGTTTCGGGGTCATAACAGGCAACCGTGTAAGAGCCTATGAGGTTTGCACGCCTGCCAAAGCCCCATTCAGCTCCAACCACTACAAGATCAAGGGTTTCCATAAGGGGCTTTTTCTTCAGCCAGTTTTTGCCGCGCTTGCCAGGGGAATAAAACGAATTCGGGTTTTTGACCATAACGCCCTCGTGCCCGGCTCTTAAGGCTTCCCTGTAGATCTGTTCTATAACCTCGAGGTCTCCGGTTATCACCTGTTTGTCTACACAGATGGATTTTGAATCCTCAACCGAGCTTTCCACGCAGGATTCAAGCGCTTTTCGCCGCTCAATCAGAGGCAGGTCAATCAGAGTCTTGCCGTTTAAGTACATAATATCAAAAAGATTGAGCTGAATAGGAATGCCAAGGGCTTTTTCCTCCACGTCATACTTGCGCCGGAAACGTTTAAGGATTTCCTGAAACGCCCTGGGCTTACCATTTTCGTCCACTGCGACGGCCTCTCCGTCAAGGATTACCGATTTAGCCTTTACATGTTTGCGGACGATTTCCACAAGGTCAGGAAGGGAATTTGTGACATTTTCAAGCTTTCGTGAAAATATAGCTACTGAATTTCCAGCCTTATGGATCTGGACTCTTGCCCCGTCGAATTTCCATTCGATTGCAGCTTCCTTCATCTCTCTAATGTCAGCATCTATGTCAGGGCTGATCTGCGAGAGCATCATCTTAATCGGGCGGTTTATTTCAATTCCGAGATGTTCAAGGGCTTCCATTCCGCCTTCCTTCGCAGCTGCAGCGACTATCCCCAGGTCGTTGGTAACCATAAAGGCATGCTCAACCACATCCGCAGGCACGGAGAAAGCTTTTGCAATTGCGTCCCTTACAACACCTTCCCCGACCCCTATACGGAGTTCCTCAAGCGCAAGCCTGGAAATGTACTTTGCTTCCCTCGGGGTCGAGGAGTTGAAGAGAAACTGAAGGTTTTTTATCTTAATGTCCTGCGAGCCTTTCCCTGAAGCTTCGGAAGCGATCTTGAAACGATTATAAACTTCGGTTATTGAGAGCTCGGGCTGCTCTTCGAAGAAAGAAGAAAAAGTAACCTGATTTTTCCTTTTTTCCTTAAGGATAAGAAGGGCTGTGTCTCCAATATCTCCGGTAGTCCGGATAAGAGATTCTATACTTTTTATTGACATTCCGGAGGCTCTGGAAAGGGAAACATACAGCAGACTTGTGCCTATTCCCAGTTGCTCTCCACTCCAGGCAGGAAAAACTTCACTCATTATAAAATGAGTTGCAATGGGCAGCTCTTCCACATCAACTTTTTTAAGAAGGTCAGCAACCCGGTTTGTAGTATCAATAGTACCCGAGATTTTTTCAATTGCCTGGCAGGTTTCTGCAAATTCCCTGAAGCTTGTCATGATCAACGCAGCTTTTTAATTTTATTTTTTTCCGAATTCGGGCAAAACCTGAATTCTTAACCTATTAGTTCCCGTAAATTGCGATCAGATCGCTGAGAATCGCACTTGCGGTTTCAATCGGGCCTGCACCCTTCCCCGTAACCGTAATTTCTCCTGCAAGTTCGGTATCTACCGATGCCACATTCAGGGTCCCTCCGACTGCAAGGGGGTGGTTGATAGGTACAAGTCTGGGGGCTACATGAATTCTTTCCCTGCTGACTTCCCCTATGAGTTTGATCACATGCCCTCTTTCATAAGCCATCTCAAGGGCTTCAGGCGTAACTTTCGTGATTCCTGTAACTTCAACGTCGTTATAAGTAACATCAAGTCCAAAAATTGCGTTGGCAAGAATGACGAGTTTGCAGGCCGTATCAATTCCTTCCACATCATATGTGGGGTCGGTTTCAGCAATACCAAGCTGCATAGATTCGGCAAGAATATCATTGTAGCTTGCCCTTTCTTCCAGCATTCTTGTCAGGATATAATTACAGGTTCCATTCAGGATTCCTTTGATGCTTTTAACCTTATTGCCTGCAAGCACCTCGTTTGCCAGGTTGATAATGGGCATTGAACCGCCGACAGTTGCTTCGAACCTGAAATTTGACCCTGATGCCTGTGCGATTTCCATGAGTTCCCTGTACTTAAGGGTAAGAGGTCCTTTATTGGAGGTAATAACGTTTTTTCCGGTTTTGAAGGCTACAAGCATATTTTGCAGACCTGCTCCACCGGTTCGTATGTTCGTTGGGGTGGTCTCTATTACCAGTTCATGGGCTACGGATTGGATGACCTCGACTCCGGAGATATTTTCAAGGGCTACAGTTCCACCTGTTCTCTTCCTGGCAAGGCAGTCAGCAAGATCCACACCTTCAGGATTAACAGTTGCGCCCTTTGAGTCCACAACAGCAACCACTTTTACTTCCAGCCCGATACATTCAAGATACTCTTTTTTCATAAGGAGTACTTCGGCTACACCCTGTCCGATTGCACCGAACCCGAGAATGGAACAGTACACTGTTTTCATTTTTTCAAATCTCCTAAAAATATTTTTCAGGCCTGGATATCAATCGGAAGAACCATAAGCAGGTCTTTTTTTGCCGAGACTTCTTTAAGGATGGCGAGTGCCCTTTGCAAATCCTCTTTACCTACAGCATCGATTTTCATGAGGGCTGAAGAAAGCATATTGATACCGGGCATGGAGAGGGAAAGGTCCACAACCTCAGCAAATCCTGTTTTGTCAATCTCATCAATCGTATCCTGGATCCCGGTATGTACCACATGCCCTATGAGCACTACATTTATGCTTTCCCTGAAACGATGTTCTCCGACTCTTACAACTCTAATTCCGTTTTCTTCAAGTTTCGCCTTTATTGTTTCAATGCTTTCAGGCCTAGTTTCGAGTACAAGCTTTACGGGTACCGTTTTTCTGGGGGTTCTCTTCTGATGGTGATGTACTACTGTTATCAGGTTAGCCTTACATTCCGAAAGAGGCTGGAGGGCTAAAAGCATCTGCCCGGGTACATCTTTCAATTCAATGTCCATGGAAACTCGCATGTTGTCCCTCGTACATTTTTAATAATCCCTTGTGCAGTTTAAATAGTAATCTACTAATCTATCGATTTTACATCAAGCAGCTTCCTTCAGGGTTATAGTTGTATATCAGAGTATCATGTCAGAGTATCGGGTTTCAATCCAGCCATATATACTCTTAAACCTGATTTTATATAACCTGATTTCAAATCAGTTCCCGCGAAGCAAGGTCTTGTTACTCTGATTGGCTATTAACAAATTTATATCCAGTAAGCAATCTCTCTGCATAAGAGATCAAAAAGGGTATTCAAATATACTGTGTACTCCAAACATTGTTAACCCTTTCTGCTGCTTAGTAGATGAATTAAGTTATATAATTTACTGTTTATTGTCCTTCAAAAAAGACTTTATAGGGTACTATATTCGCTTATTCCTTCTTACTTTCGCGTTTTTTCTGCCTTGAAATATGCACGTCCGGAATACGGATTATATTTCCCCTTCCTCTTTTAAATTTCTCAATGAGCCCGCGCTCTTCAAGGTCAGAAAGCATAAGACTGACTTTGGACTCTGAATATGGAGATTTTTTTCGCAGTTCTCTCTGAGTGATTCGATTTCCACTAGCTCGGATCAGCTCCAGAAGATCCTTGAGATCCTCAGGAAGATTGAGCTTTGAATGTTCCTTAGCTTGAGAACTCGATTTATTCGGTTCCTTCTCATGGAAAGAATCGAGAAGATCCTTGAGATCCTCAGGAAGATTGAGCTTTGAA
>Ga0183099_1001747_pt1 | contig 12005 bp, 8 predicted proteins | sample Biomet1_FD_127788 | JGI IMG/M metagenome (GOLD analysis project Ga0183099, IMG submission 127788) | Microbial communities from bioreactor (seeded with anoxic lake sediment) at LBNL, California, USA - Biofuel metagenome 1 | ecosystem: Engineered > Bioreactor > Anaerobic > Unclassified ... | reverse complement strand
GTATTTTTTAGTAAAAGACTTATTAGTAGATAAAAAGAGAGGAAGCTGTCTAGATGAGTACAAAAAAAGAGAACCGGCAGTTTGCGATTATTGGACTGGGGCGATTTGGCAGCAATATGGCTAAAGCTCTTTATAAAATGGGCTATGAGGTGCTCGCTGTCGATAAAAACATGCAAAAGGTCCAGGATTTTAGTAATGAGGTTACCCATGTCGTGCAGGCGGATACTACGGATGAAAATGCGCTACGGGCGCTGGGAATACTGAATTTTGATGTTGTGGTCGTTGCAATCGGCGAGGATCTGCAGGCCAATGTCCTGACGACACTGCAGCTTAAGGAGATTGGGGCACCATACATTGTATCAATTGCCCGTAATTCGTTGCAGAGTAAATTGCTGGAGAAAATTGGTGCGAATCGAGTTGTTTCGCCGGAACGCGATATGGCCCGGCGGGTAGCATATAATCTGGCGTCGACAAATGTTATGGATTATATTGAGCTTTCGCCGCAGTTTAGTATCGTGGAAATTACAATTCCTCGACCGCTTTTAAATAAAACTTTGGCAGAATCTGACATTCGTGCCAGATATGGTATTAATGTGGTCGCTATAAAGCGAGGAGATAATCTGCTTATATCGCCGCAGCCGACAGAGCGCATGCAGCAGGGTGATATTGCTATTGTTGTTGGCAGCAATGAGGGGATTAATGGCTTGGAGGCATTAAAATAGTGGATGTGATAGCCAGTAGTGCTAATAAAAAAATCAAGCTTGTGGCAAGTCTGAAACAAAAGAAGCATCGCGATGCTGAAAGGCTTTTTATTGCGGAGGGCATCCGGCTTGCGGAGGCTGCGGTAGAGGCAAACTGGCCCTGCCGTTTCGGCCTTTGCACGGGGACGGCAGCTAAAAATGAACGCGTGCAAATGTTTTTGCAGCAACTCGAAGCGCGGCAGTGCCCGGTGTATGAAGTGCCAGAAGATATTTACAATAAAATCAGTGACACCCAGCAACCACAGGGTGTTTTGCTGGTGCTTGAAAACGGTAGCTCGTCGCTTTCCTCAGTTATTAGCGGAGCAGGAGCCTCCTTTATTTTAGTGCTTGACCAATTACAGGACCCAGGAAATGTTGGCACCATCATTCGGACTGCTGATGCCGTCGGCTGCAGCGGCATTATCGTTATGGAAAATTCAGCAGATATTTATGCGGGAAAGACGGTTCGGGCAACCATGGGATCGTTGTTTCATCTGCCGGTAGTTACCGGCATCGGTCAGGAAGAACTAATCGATTTTTTGGCGCAGCACAAGATTTCTTTGCTGGCAACAGCCCTGGATGCACAGGCGCAGCCTTATTTTTCGCTTGATTTTACGGTGCCGGTCGCACTTGTTCTTGGCAACGAAGGTGCAGGCGTTTCACCTGAACTGCTGGATAAAGCTGACCAAAAAGTATTTATTCCGATGGCAGGCCGATCGGAATCACTTAATGTTGCAACAGCGGCAGCCGTCCTTTTGTATGAAGGGCTTCGCCAGCGTTACAAGTGAAATTTGTTTTTTTTGACAAGATATGATATAATATTTGCTATACCTATATAACTTGGGCGATGAGGAAGAGAGTAAACCATTGGCGTCTTATACAGGAAGATATCCGCCGTGACTGAGAGCGGTATCAAGACAGGTGGTTGAAGTTCACTTCGGAGCTTCTTCGGTGAAATTTTTAGCCGAAGCGTTGGCGGCGTTAACGCATTAGAGTATCAATTAGGGTGGTACCGCGAAATATGACTTTCGCCCCTTGCAGGGGCGGGAGTTTTTTTATTTTCTATTTTCAGGCTGATTAATTTAGGAGGTACATATGGAACAGCAATTAGAAGCTTTAAAACAAGAGGCTGCTGGCTTGGTCCAGGCAGCAAAGTCACTTACTGACTTAAACGATGTCAAGGTCAAATACCTGGGCAAGAAAGGTGTCCTGACCGGACTTCTCCGTGGCATGGGAAAATTGAGCCCGGAAGAGCGCCCGCGAGTGGGACAATTGGTCAATGAAGCGCGTGAGGAACTGGAAGCCCTTCTGGCAACACGTCAGGAAGAGCTTACGGCGGCTGAATTGGCGCAGCGGCTGGCAACGGAAAAAATTGATGTTACCTTGCCGGGACGAACACGTCCGCTCGGACATTTGCACCCGCTGACGATAACGATGAACCGGATAAAGGATATTTTCCTGCGGATGGGTTTCTCAGTTGAGGAAGGTCCGGAAATTGAACGCGATTACTTTAACTTTGAGGCACTGAATTTGCCGAAAGATCATCCGGCCCGTGACATGCAGGATTCCTTTTATATAACAGAAGATATTTTAATGCGGACGCAAACTTCGCCGGTGCAGGCACGGACCATGCAAAGCCATGAACCAAACAGCCCGATTCGCATGATTGCTCCGGGCCGGGTTTACCGCCGGGATGATTATGATGCGACGCACTCCCCGATGTTTACGCAGGTAGAAGGGCTTGTGATCGATAAAAACATCAGCTTTTCTGATCTAAAGGGGACGTTGGAACTCTTCCTGCATCAGATTTTCAATGATAAAATCGGCGTGCGGTTTCGTCCGAGCTTTTTCCCGTTTACGGAACCAAGTGCCGAAGTCGATATTTCCTGTGTCATGTGCCAGGGGAAAGGCTGTCGTGTCTGCAAGGGGACTGGCTGGCTGGAAATTCTCGGGGCCGGAATGGTGCATCCGCATGTGCTTGAAATGAGTGGCTATGATCCTGATGTTGTCAGTGGCTTTGCCTTTGGCCTTGGGGTTGAACGCATTGCAATGCTTTCTTATGGCATTGATGATTTACGGATGTTCTTTGACAATGACATGCGATTTTTGCGTCAGTTTTAATACGGATTTGCGGAGGGAGAGAGAATATGCAAGTATCAATAAAATGGCTGAAAGATTATATAGATTTTGAAGAAACACCGCTTGAACTCGCGGATAAATTGACGATGGCCGGAATTCCGGTTGAAAATGTAGTCGATCCGGGGGAAGGCTTGGAAAAAGTGATTACCGGGCGGATTGAAAAACTCGAAAAACATCAGGATTCGGATCATCTGCAGATTTGTACCATGAACGTGGGGGCATCGGAGCCGATCATTATTGTTACCGGGGCTTCGAATGTGGCCGAAGGCCAGGTTGTGCCGGTGGCTATGGTAGGGGCACATCTGCCAAACGGATTAAAGATATCGAAAGGAAAACTGCGTGGGGTCATGTCCTATGGCATGCTCTGCTCAGCGCAGGAACTGAAACTCGATCTGGAAAAACTGACGGATTCCCAGAAAAACGGCATTTTTATTTTGCCGCCGGATACGCTCGTTGGACAGCCGGTGACGGATATCTTAGGGCTTGATGATGTCGTTTTGGAATTTGAACTGACGGCCAATCGCGGTGATTGTTTCAGCGTGTGGGGACTGGTGCGGGAAATTGCTGTCCTCACTGGTAATAAACCACGTTGGCCGGAAATTTGTGTGCGTGAAGACCAGCCGGAAAAGACGGCAGATCTGATCGATATTCGCATTGATGCAGCAGACCTGTGCTCGCGCTTTTCGGCCCGTGTGCTGAAAAATGTAAAGGTTGGACCGTCACCGGAATGGATGCAGCAGCGCCTTGAAGGCGCCGGAATCCGTGCGATCAACAATGTTGTCGATGTGACCAACTTTGTCATGATTGAGCTGGGACAGCCTATGCATGCTTATGACTATGAAGAAATCGACGGACAGGTGCTCACAGCACGCCGGGCTGTTGCTGGCGAAGAGCTTCATACGCTGGATGATTCTTCCCGCAAGGCAAGTAGTGAGATGCTTGTTATTGCTGATAAAACAAAAGCCGCCGGACTTGCCGGCGTTATGGGCGGCCTTGAGACGGAAGTTACCGACAAGACACAGACGATTGTTTTGGAGGCGGCAGCGTTTAATGGCGCCAGTGTTCGCCGGACTGCCAGAGCCTGCGGCCTTCATTCTGAAGCCTCGGGACGCTTTGAACGCGGAACCGATGCGACGAGAACCTTGCGGGCACTTGATCGGGCAGCGCAGTTGCTACAGGATATGGGCTCAGCTACTATCTGCCAAGGCTCTGTCGATGTCTATCCGGAGCCTAAATCCTCGGTAACGGTGTCCTTTACTGCCGAGCAGATTAACCGTCGTCTCGGGACAGCAATCGAGCAATCGCTGATGTGTGATATTTTGCAAAAGCTTGCGTTTGAAATTAAGGATACAGCTAGCCAGGAACTGGTGGCGGCGGTTCCGTCATGGCGCTATGATGTTACCTGCATGGAGGATATATCAGAAGAAATTGCCCGGATTTATGGGTTTGACAACATAAAAGCAACCTTGCCGTCAGGGAGTGTTCTGCAGGGCACGCAGGGGGAAAATCAGACTTTTATCGATAAAATCCGCCAGGCACTCAGCAGTATCGGTCTTTGTGAAACAGTATCCTTCAGTTTCACGCATCCGTCGATATTTGACAAGCTTAATATTCCGGCGGACAGTGAATTGCGTCGGGCGGTGCCGATTATGAATCCGCTTACAGACGAATATCCGCTGGTGCGGACGACTCTGTTGAGCAGTATTTTTGAGAACGTCACCCGCAATTTGTCGCGTAAAAACGAAGATATACAGTTATTCGAGGTTGCTCCGGTATTTATGCCGAAGGAACTTCCGGTAACTGAACAGCCGTTGCAGACATTAAAGCTTGCCGGGGCTATCATTGGCAGACGCGATGTTGTCGGCTGGAACCAGCAAAATGAACAGGTTGACTTTTACGATGCCAAGGGTGTAGTGGAAGAACTGCTCGCGCAGCTTGCGATTGGCAAATATACCGTTGAAGCCGGTGAACACTATGCGATGCATCCGGGGAAAACAGCGTTGTTCAAAAAAGGCCGTGAAGTCATTGCGGCTGTCGGTGAGGTTCATCCGGCAGTTTTGGCAGCGTTCGATATCACAAAGAAAATGTATATATTTGAAATGGATGTAGCAACCCTGATGAAATATGCAGCGGTAACTTTCAAATACCAGTCACTGCCGAAATATCCGGCAAGCAGCCGTGATCTGGCTATGCTAGTTGATGCGACGGTGAGCGCAGCGGCTGTTGAAAAACTGATTGTACAAAACGGTGGGAAATTCCTGCGGGAGGTCCGTTTGTTTGATGTCTATACCGGTGAACAGATTGAACCGGGGAAGAAGAGTTTGGCTTTCTCCCTGCAGTTCCAGTCAGCTGATAAGACGCTGACCGATGAAGATGTGGAAGTGCCGTTTGGTATTATATTGAAAAAAGTGGAAGAAACATTTGCGGCCAAGCTGAGAAGCTAAGAAACTGCTGGATAAAGTCAGGACCGCTGTCTGGGACAGAGCAATGACGGCGGTCTGCTTTTTTTTGCTGATGGCAGGAATTTATCCGCGTCAGGCCGAACATCTTCATTACTATATAAAGTGAATGTACAGGTGAAGCAAATGGATAAACATAAGGTTACAGTGGAAATTTTTGGCGATACATATGCGTTGAAGGGTGATATGGAAGAAGACCGGGTGAAACGGCTTGCCCGCATGGTCGACCGGCAGATGCGCAGCCTGACAAACGGTGCTCGCCCATTGCCGACAAATCGTGTTGCCGTTCTAGCGGCCATGAATATCTGTGATGAGTATTTAAAGCTGAAACAAGATTATGAAGACCTGCTGGCGTTTTTGAAAAAAGAATAATTTGCAAAAAGCATCCATGCGGATGCTTTTTGTTTGTTCGGCGGAAATTTGGTATAATGGATAAGTTATGCAGGTTGCTTTCGCTGCTGTAAATGCAGGGGGCAAACTTTCTAAAAATATTTTTGCATGTTATAATCGACTATAATATAAAGTGATTCGTGTTGCCGGGCTTAAATGAGCACGGCAGGATAAAGCGTGTATTTACATGCTTTTCGATGGGGAAGGAAGGATTTTTTTGGTGGAATTATTAGCTCCGGTTGGCAGCTGGGAGTCCCTGGTGGCGGCGGTGGAGAGCGGCGCTGATGCCGTGTACCTTGCTGGGCAGATGTTTGGGGCCCGGGCTTATGCCAGTAACTTTGATGAAGAGTTGCTGAAAAAGGCGATTGATTTTGCGCATATGCGTCAGGTTCGGGTTCATGTGACTGTCAATACGATTGTCGGTGATGAAGAACTGGTACAGCTGGCCAATTATTTGCGTTTTTTATATGAAGCTGGCGCCGATGCTGTTTTGGTGCAGGATTTTGGTGCAGTTAAGCTGGCGCGTGAGGTTGTGCCTGAGCTGCCGCTGCATGCAAGCACGCAGATGACCGTGCATAATTTGGCCGGGGTTCGCGAACTTGAACGGCTGGGATTTTCCCGTGTTGTTTTGGCAAGAGAGGTTTCTTTGCCGGATATACAGTATATATGTGCCAATAGTAAGGCTGAAATTGAAGTCTTTGTTCATGGGGCGTTATGCATTTCGTATTCAGGACAATGTCTGATGAGCAGTATGATTGGTGGACGCAGTGGCAATCGCGGCCGTTGTGCTCAGCCTTGCCGGCTGCCGTATACCCTGGTTGACAAAGACGATAAGGATCTGTTGGCTAAAGCAGATGCCGGACAATATCTGCTGAGTCCCCGTGATTTAAAGGCCATTGATGTTTTGCCGGAGTTGATAAAAGCGGGGGTAGCTTCATTGAAGATAGAAAGGCCGGATGAAGCGGCCTGAATATGTGGCGACTGTTGTGGATGCGTACCGGCGCAGTGTCGATTCCTGTCTGGCGGCAGCGTTGCCGTATCAGGTGGAAATGGCCGATCAAAAAAATTTACTGCAGATTTTTAACCGTGATTTTACGGCCGCCTATTTGACGGGCAAGCCAAGCCGGGAGATGATGAGTGATCGTCGGCCTAACAATCGCGGTGTTTTGGCTGGAAGAGTTGTTCGCTATGATATGAAAACAAAGCAGGTTACGATAAAGCTGGCCGAGGAGCTTAATATCAATGATATCATTGATTTTTGGGTTAAGGTTGGCGGACGAGTTACAGCTACCATCAGCGAAATGTGGGTTGCCGGAAAGAAGGTTTCCCGGGCGGAGGGCAATCAGGAGGTTTCTTTTGCACTGAGCACACCGGTGCGCGATCATGACCGGGCCTTTAAGGTGTTTGACGCCGCAATGATGGACCGGGCCCGGGCGTTTTTCAATACCGGAGCTCCGGTACGCCGGATCGATCTTGCAGCCAGGGTGGAAGCCGCGATTGGGCAGCCGCTGCGCATTGCAGTCATGGATGCTGATGGTTATAAAGGTTACGGTGAAACGGACTTTATCGGCGAAAAAGCGTTGAAACGTCCTTTGAATGAAGATACCGTGCGCAAACAAGTTGAACGATTGGGCACGACAGTTTATCATTTGTCTGAACTGACCTGTGATATTAAAGGTGAGGTTATGGTGCCGGTCAGTGAAATCAATGAAGCACGCCGAAAAGCAGTTGAAATGGCGATGCAGGCCCGACTGGAGCCGTTTGCGCGGCCGAAGTTGCCTGCGGTTGTTGATGTGAGGCAGCGATACTTCTCTTGCCCGCGGCGATCCGTAAAAACAGCAGCGGCGCTTGTAGTCCATGTTGATACACTGGCAAAGGTTAAAGCTGCTCTGGCGGCCGGGGCTGACAGAATTCTCTTTGGTGGGGAGTCCTATCATCATGAAAATATTACACCGGCAATGTACCGTGAGGCCGGGGAACTGGCTAAAGAAGCCGGGAAAAAGATAAATTTCAATACCCCGCGAATTGTGCGGCAGGGGCAGGTGGAGGCGTTTAAACGCCAGCTGGAAATGTTTGCTGAGCTTCGCCCGGATCAGATCAATGTCCATAATATAGGAGAAATTGCGCTGGCTCGTGAACTTACCAATATTTCCTTGCAAGCCGATTTTTCTTTAAATATTTATAACCATCTGGCTTTGGCATTTTTGCAGGAATGCGGGGTTGATACTGCTGTTTTGTCGGCGGAAATGACCCTGGCACAGGTTGAACAAATTGCTAAACTCAGTCCGCTGCCGCTGGAGTGTATTGTCCACGGGAATCTTGAACTGATGGTTTCTGAATACTGCGCAATGGGAAGCTTTTTGGGCGGCCTTGACAAAGGGGGCTGTACGCAGCCTTGCACAAAACAGAGCTACTGGCTGAAAGACCGTAAAGAGGAACACTTCCCGCTGGTTACGGATCAGTATTGTCATATGCATGTATTAAACGGCAAAGAGCTCAGCATGATGCCGCATGTTATGAAGTTTGCCCCGATGGGAATTGAACGGGTGCGGATTGAAGGCAAGTATATGGATGCCAATCAGGTGAGAAAGACAACAAAAATTTACCGTGAATTGCTTGATTTGGGCGGAGATCATCCTCTGTTCAGAGGCGGCGAAATGGAAAAGGCCGAAGGTGGCCAGATTACCCGCGGACATTATTTCCGTGGTGTATTATAAGGGTGAAAAAATGGAAGAGGCTGTACTTAAAGCATTAGAATATAACCGCATTATTGATCTTTTGGTTGATAAGGCGAGCTCGGCACTGGGCAAGGAATTGGCGCAGCAGCTGCTGCCGAGCAGTGAAATCGATGAAGTTGAGCTGCGCCAGCAGGAAACTGCTGCTGGTGTTGCTGTTTTACAGACAGCGGCCCCCCGCTTGGTGGCATTCGCGATATAAGAAAATTTCTGCATAAAGCGAGAATGGGAGCCGTTCTTGAGGATTTTGAATTTGTCGACATCATAAGTACGATGTATGCGATGCGCAATATCAAACGCTTTTTTAAAGAAATGGAAGCAAGTGACGAGGCTGTGCTGCTCAAGGGCTGGGCACAGGCCATCGAAATTCTCGGACAACTGGAGAATAATCTGAATCATGTTATTGATGAGCATGGGCAGATGCGTGATGATGCCAGTATGGAACTAAAACGCATTCGCCGTGAAATTAAATCCTCCTATAGTCGGATCAAAGATCGTCTCAACGGCATTTTGCGGGCAGCGGAGTATCAAAAATATTTTCAAGATACCCTTATCACGATGCGTGGGGACAGATATGTTGTGCCGATTAAGCAGGAATACCGACAGTTTTTTCCTGGACTTGTTCACGACCAGTCGGCCAGCGGCTCGACGCTGTTTATAGAACCAATGGCCATTGTTGAACTCAACAATGAAGTTAAGCAGCTGCTGGTTGCTGAAAAGCGTGAGCGTGAGCGAATTTTAAAATCGCTGTCCTTGCAGATTGCCCAAAACAGTGAGATCCTTTTGGCCAACAGTGAACTGCTCGGCCGATTTGACTTTACCTTTGCCAAGGCTCGCCTGGCGCAGGATATGCGGGCCGTGCGGCCGCTGCTCAATGCACAAGGGTACACAGAGATTCGTCAGGCTCGTCATCCGCTGCTTGATCCAGAAAAAGTCGTGCCGATCGATATTGTTCTCGGCCGTGATTTCAATACGCTGCTGATTACCGGCCCGAATACTGGCGGGAAAACGGTCAGCATGAAGACTTTGGGGCTGCAGGTTTTGCTGTCGCAGGCCGGATGTTTTGTCCCAGCGGAATCGGGCGCGCAGATTGCTGTTTATCGGCAGGTTTTTGCCGATATTGGCGATGAGCAGAGCATTGCGCAAAGTCTCAGTACATTTTCGGCGCATATGACGCATTTGGTGAAGATTTTATCCGAAGTGGAAGCTAATGACCTGCTGCTGCTCGATGAACTTGGCGCCGGGACTGATCCGGAAGAAGGGGCGGCACTGGCGATGTCGATTCTTGAACATTTGCTTGGGGTTGGGGCCAAGGTGCTGGCGACTACGCATTACAGTGAGTTGAAAACCTTTGCTTATTCACATGAAGGTATAGAAAATGCAAGCGTGGAATTTGATATAAAAACCCTGCGGCCTACGTATCGTCTCTTAATTGGGATTCCGGGGGCCAGCAATGCCTTTGCCATCAGCGGGCGGCTTGGTCTCAAGCAGTCCCTGATTCTGAGAGCACAGCAGCTGATCAAGGCCGATCACGCCCAATTTGAAAATGTGCTCAACACCCTTGAGGCTGAAAAGATGATGTATGAACAGCGCAATGCAGATATTGCCGAACGCCAGCTTAAGGTTCAGCAGCTGGAGCAAAAGATGACAGCGATGCAGGAAGAGCTAAAAAAGCGCAAAGAACAGGTCATGCGCAAGGCCAAGGAAGACAGTGCTGCCCTTGTGCGGCGGACGAGGCGTGAAACAGAGCAGATCATCAAAAGCCTTAAGGAACAATTTAATGATCAGGGGATACAAAAGCGCCAGCTGGCAATCGAGGATGCCCGCAGCCGCATAAAAGAGGGAGTGGAGCGGACGAGTACCGCTGTGCTTAAGCAAAAAACTTATACAAAGCCGGTGCGGCTGACAGAACTTTCGCCGGGGGACATCGTCTATGTGCCGTCACTTGATCAGAAAGGAATCGTACTTTCGCTCAATGGCAAGGACATTGAAGTCCAGCTTGGCAGTATGAAAATGAATGTTAAGGCGGCTAAATGCATGTTCGTAGAGAGAGCGCCTTCGCTTAAATCAGAATCGACGCCGTCAAAAATGGTGGGGATTGTCAGCAAGGCAAGCAGCATCAAACGGGAAATTGACATTCGCGGCATGTTGGTCGATGAGGCTGAACATGTTGTCGGAAAATACCTGGATGATGCTGTTTTGTCGGGCATGACGCAGGTTTTGATTATTCATGGCAAGGGAACAGGGGCTCTTCGCAAGGGGATTCAGACCTATCTGAAGGGACACAAAAATGTACTAAGTCTGACCTTAGGTGATATAAATGAAGGCGGATCGGGAGTTACTGTTGTAGAATTAAAATAGGGATGCTAAAATCTCGTGTTTTGTGATACAATGAGAAACAATCATTGATTTTAAGGAGGATCCTCATGGAGAAACGCAGTAACAATCGTAGGCAAGATGCTCCGCCCAAAAGCGGTAGCTTAAAGAAGACGCTTCTCGGCATTGCGACAATCTTTAGTGTTATGATTGTCGGTGTTGGCTGTGGCTTTCTTACCGCCAGCATAAATACAAAACCAAATCTGGCTGATGATATCCGTCCGCCGGCATCGTCACAGATCTATGATATCAACGGTAATTTGATCGCCAATGTGCATGCGGCGGAAAACCGGGTACCGGTAAGTTTGAATAAAATTCCTAAAAATTTGCAAAATGCATTCGTGGCTGTCGAGGATGCCCGGTTTTATGAACATTCCGGTATTGATCCGCGGGGGATTTTGCGTGCGGTTTGGTCCAATATTTCAGATCGCGGGGTATCTGAGGGCGGCAGCACGATTACGCAGCAGCTGGCGAAGAATGCTTATTTAACGCAGGAACGGACTTTAAAGCGAAAAATCCAGGAAATGTTTTTGGCACTGCAGCTTGAACGCCAGTATACAAAGCAGGAAATTTTGGAGCTTTATTTGAATCAGATTTATTTTGGACAGGGGGCGTATGGTGTTCAGGCGGCGGCGCAGACATATTTTGGCAAGAATGTCGAAGACCTCGATTTGTCAGAATGTGCAATGCTAGCGGGAATACCGAAGAGTCCGAACTATTATTCACCGCTCAATAATCTTGCCGCGGCCAATGAACGCAAGGCTGTGGTTCTTGATCAGATGGAAAAATACGAATACATCAATGCTTCAACGGCCAGCAAGACAAAGCAGGAAGCTTTGAAACTGGTCAAAAAGACTTCCAAAGGAGAAAGCTCCTTTGCCGCCTATTTTATTGATTACGTGACGCAGAAACTGATCGACAAATATGGTGCAGACGCTGTATATAAGGATGGCATGAAAATATACACGTCGCTTGATATGGATATGCAAAAGGCTGCGGAAACGGCGATGCAGCAGCTGCCAAACTACTATACAGATGCAAATGGCTTGCAACAGCCACAGGGGGCCTTGGTCGCTATTGAACCGGCAACCGGCTATGTAAAAGCCATGGTTGGCGGCCGCGGCAGCGGGCAGGTCCACCGGGCAGGTACGGCCAGGCGGCCGCCA
>Ga0183099_1001746_pt1 | contig 12008 bp, 12 predicted proteins | sample Biomet1_FD_127788 | JGI IMG/M metagenome (GOLD analysis project Ga0183099, IMG submission 127788) | Microbial communities from bioreactor (seeded with anoxic lake sediment) at LBNL, California, USA - Biofuel metagenome 1 | ecosystem: Engineered > Bioreactor > Anaerobic > Unclassified ... | reverse complement strand
TCTCCAATTATTTCTCCTTGAATAAATTCTGCAATTTGCTTAGCCGAAAATTCCATGTTTTTATTGTTGAATGATTCTAACCTTTTTCATTAACGTTGAATGGAGATTACATTTTTATGTATTAACCATTGGGGAACAAAGTTCGTGTTTTTTTTTTAGATTCCCTTGCTGTTTATAAAATATTTCGTGATTTTTTAAGCTAACCTTTGATAACAAAGGTAGTATTTCTTTACTTTTTTTGATAGAAGGGAAATGTTTAACATATCTGATGCTTCTGCTATATTCTTTATAGTACCGTCTTTGTAGATAATATCAATACTATCATCTGCTGGGTCGTACATATTTTTTTCAATGCTTGAAGTTGAAATTAAATATACAGCTTCTTCATTACCTATTTGTAGTGAACGACTTATTTCAGTTATTAATTTAGCCATTCTTTCTTCGCTTATTGGATCAGAAGAAATTTCTACTTTAAAAATATTACGGTTAATCAGACCACGGCTCAGTGTAGAAAGAACAATGTCTGAATGAGTACTCCATACTTTCAGCGCTGTCCATATATCATTATCATCAAGTTGGATAAAGTTTTCCAGGCAAGCTGGATTGTTATAAAACTCATTTGGGGCTATATTATTATAAAGGAAAAAACGAAGGGCAGGTGAAGCAAATAATTCAATGCCTTTACCTGCTAACTCTTTTGCGCGTAAAAGAGAACTAATCAGCATTCGTTCATATGAAACTGATGTTTTGTGCAGATAAACTTGCCAGTACATTAATCTTCTGGCGGTAAGGAAGTTCTCGATTGAATAAATACCTTTTGATTCAACGACCAGATGGTCATCCTTCACATCGAGCATTTTTATAATGCGCGCTGAGCCAATATTACCTTCTATAACCCCAGTGTAGAAACTATCCCGACGCAAGTAGTCGAGACGGTCCATATCTAGCTGCCCACTCACAAGCTGATGAAGGAATTTTTTATGATATTGGTCCTTAAAGATGCGCATAGCAAGATCTAACTGCCCGTCCATTTCTTTGTTCATTCGCTCCATTAACAGAAGAGAGATCTCTTCGTGTGGAACACCTTTCACAAGAGTGTCTTCCAATACGTGAGAAAAGGGACCGTGACCAATATCATGTAATAAAATGGCAGCTAGCACTCCATCAGATTCCTCTTGGGTAATATCATTCCCTTTGGTTCGGAGATGAGTGATAGCTTCACTCATAAGATAAAAAGCACCCAATGAATGTTGAAAACGAGTGTGCTGTGCGCCAGGATAAACAACCGAAGATAGTCCCATTTGTTTAATACGGGTTAGCCGTTGCAATAACGGATGACGGACTATGTTATATAATAATCCTCCCGGAATATTGATGAACCCGAAAACCGGGTCGTTGACTATCTTTCGCTCGTTTGTCATTTATATGGGTTATAAAATAGCTTTTAATTGTTCTTCCATCTCAACCTGTACAGCTTTTGCTGCAGCTTTAGCTGCTTCTGCAAAGTTCTCAGTCTTGTCTGCATAAATAATTCCACGTGATGAATTAACAATTAAACCGCACATCTCATTCATACCGTATTTGCATACTTCTTCCAAAGAACCGCCTTGAGCACCTACTCCGGGAACAAGAAGAAAGTGATGAGGAACATGTTTACGAATATCCAAGAACATTTTTCCCTGAGTAGCACCAACTACATACATCATTTGTTCATCAGACGCCCATTGCTGAGAAGTTTTCAAAACTTTTTCAAATAAACGCTCACCGTTGGCATCTTCAGTTAGCTGAAAATCATGTGATCCTTTATTGGAAGTCAAGGCAAGCAAAATAACCCATTTTTCTGGATAAATAAGAAACGGTTTCACGCTGTCCTCACCCATATAAGGAGCAACAGTAACTGAGTCTATATTTAGCTCATCGAAGAAAGAACGGGCATACATTTCGCTTGTGTTACCAATATCACCACGCTTAGCATCAGCGATAATGAACTGATCGGGATAATTATTTTTGATATAAGAAACTGTTTTCTCGAAAGCAATCCAACCTTTAACACCCATGCTTTCATAAAAAGCAAGGTTTGGTTTGTATGCTATACATAAATCAGCAGTAGCATCAATAATTGCTTTGTTAAAAGCAAAGATAGGATCTTTCTCTTGCAATAAATGTGCTGGTATCTTCTTTATATCCGTATCAAGACCTACGCAAAGAAATGATTTCTTACGCTTTATATTTTCAAATAATTGTTGTTTGTTCATGAGGGGATAATATTATAATTCACTTTCTTTCAATCGTTCTGTATTCTCAGCTACAATCAGACGATCAATACAATCCTGAATATCTCCATCCATAAATGCAGCAAGATTATATATAGTATAGTTTATGCGGTGATCTGTCATACGTCCCTGCGGATAGTTGTAGGTACGAATTTTGGCCGAGCGGTCGCCGGTAGAAACCATCGTTTTTCGCTTTGAGGCAATATCGTCGAGGTATTTCTGATGCTCTTTGTCGTAGATGAAAGAACGGAGTCGTGTCAGTGCTCTTTCTTTATTCTTTGGTTGGTCGCGGGTTTCAGTACATTCTATTCGAATTTCTTCTGCAACACCCGTGTTTGGGTTCTTCCACATATAACGCAAACGAACACCTGATTCTACCTTGTTTACGTTCTGACCACCAGCTCCACCTGAACGGAACGTATCCCACTTGATTTCTCCTTCGTTAATTTCTACATCAAATTCTTCCGCTTCAGGAAGTACAGCTACCGAAGAGGCGGATGTATGTACCCGTCCCTGAGTTTCCGTAGCAGGAATTCGTTGTACACGGTGTACACCTGATTCATATTTCAGTGTGCCATATACATTATCACCAGTCACAGTAAAGATGATTTCCTTGAATCCGCCGGATGTTCCTTCGCTGGTGTTGGTGATTTCTACTTTCCATCCTTTGCTTTCACAATACTTTGCATACATGCGGAATAGATCTCCGGCAAAGATAGCTGCTTCGTCACCACCCGTTCCTCCGCGAATTTCCACGATGGCATTTTTACCATCCTGTGGATCGGCAGGAACAAGGAGAAGTTTTATTTCCTCTTCCAGTTCGGGTAGACGTGATTGACAGGCATCCATTTCTTCTCTCGCCATTTCGCGCATTTCCTGATCTTGTTCAGTTCCAAGAATTGCTTTGGCTTCTTCTATTCCTCCGAGCATGCGTATATACTCTTTGCGGGCATTAACGATATTTTCCAGTTCTTTGTATTCCTTGGTCAATTTTACGTAACGCTTCATGTCGGCAATCACTGCCGGGTCGGTAATAAGGGTAGATACTTCTTCGAATCGACTGACCAAGCCTTCTAGTTTATCTAAAATCGTATTATTATCTGCCATATTTTAATATCTGAATTCTCCGAATTCACTCTTAATAATCAGTTCTTTTTTATCAGATTCTTCGACGCGGCCTACTATTTGAGCTTCAATGCCAAATGATTTGGAAATAGCAATAACCTCTTCTGCATGTTCCGGTGAAAGATATACTTCCAAACGGTGTCCCATGTTGAATACCTTATACATCTCACTCCAGTCTGTACCCGATTGTTCCTGAATTGTCTTAAACAGTGGAGGAACAGGGAATAGATTGTCTTTTACTACTCTTACCTTATCTACAAAGTGAAGCACTTTTGTTTGTGCGCCACCAGAACAATGTACCATTCCGTGTATTTCAGGACGAAGAGCATCAAGTAACTTTTTTACGAACGGAGCATATGTACGGGTAGGAGAGAGCACCATCTTTCCGGCATCAATACTGATTCCTTCTATTGGGTCAGTTAATTTTAGTCCACCTGAATAAACCAGGTCTGCAGGTACTCCGGCATCGTAACTTTCTGGATATTTGTCTGCAAGGTATTTAGCAAAAACATCGTGGCGGGCAGAAGTGAGTCCGTTACTACCCATACCGCCGTTGTATTCTTTTTCGTAAGTAGCCTGTCCATATGATGCCAATCCTACGATTACATCTCCCGGACGGATATTTGCATTGTCAATTACATCGCTGCGTTTCATGCGGCAAGTCACTGTGCTGTCCACAATAATGGTACGAACTAAATCGCCCACATCAGCAGTTTCACCGCCGGTGGCATATACCCCTACGCCCATTTCGCGAAGTTCTGCAAGCAATTCATCTGTTCCGTTAATAATAGCCGAGATTACTTCTCCAGGAATCAGCAACTTGTTACGACCAATTGTTGAAGAAACTAGAATGTTGTCTACTGCGCCCACGCATAGTAAATCATCAATGTTCATAATCAACGCATCTTGTGCAATTCCTTTCCACACAGAGAGATCACCTGTTTCTTTCCAGTAAAGATAAGCCAAACTGGATTTTGTTCCAGCCCCGTCAGCGTGCATAATGTTGCAATATTCAGGATCGCCACCTAAAATATCAGGAATGATTTTACAGAAAGCCTGGGGAAAGATACCCTTGTCGATGTTCTTAATAGCGTTATGTACATCTTCTTTAGATGCTGAAACACCACGCTGCATGTATCGTTGATTACTCATTTTTTGATTATAATAAAAGGATGTTTATATACAGCATGCAAAAGTACTGCATTTTTTTGTTGTAGGCAAATCTTTATATCAGAACTCTACCTTTGGAGCCTTTTCTGTTCCTGCTTCAGCCTCAAAATACGGTTTCTTATCAAAATCGAACATGCCTGCAAATATATTTCTTGGGAATTTACGGATGTAAGCATTATAATCTTTTGTTATTTCATTGAAACGTCCGCGCTCTACAGCAATACGGTTTTCGGTTCCTTCTAACTGAGCTTGTAGCTCAAGAAAGTTTTGATTTGCCTTCAGGTCAGGATAGTTTTCTGTAATGGCAAGTAGTTTGCCAAGAGCTGTAGTTACATCGCCTTGCGCTTTTTGATAAGACTGCAATTTTTCAGGAGTCAAATTCTCAGGATCAATAGTTATTTGTGTTGCTTTAGCACGTGCAGCAACTACACCTTCCAGGGTTCCCTGTTCGTGTTTGGCATAACCTTTTACGGTATTAACCAGATTAGGAATCAAATCTGAGCGACGTTGATATTGGTTTTCTACGTTTGACCAGGCTTTTGTTACTCCTTCTTGTTTATCAACCATTGAGTTATATGAGCCTGAACCAAGCAATGCAAGAAGTACAATTAATACAATGACAATAATTACTGACTTTTTCATATCTGTTTTCTTTTTTATGTTTTAAAAATCTGAACCTGCTCCTCCTCCGCCGGACATACCTCCGCCGAAGCTTCCTCCACTAAATCCACCTCCGCCTCCGGAGCCAAAACCGCCTCCAAGGCCGCCTAGGAATATACCTCCAGCCAGTCCGCCGCCTCTGCCGCCTCGCCCACCTCCATGGAAATCATCATCTGTTGTTTCAATATCACGAACTACTTTGTGCCCGCAATTCAGGCAGGTGTAAACAACCTTTTCTTTTCTTACACTGTGATGAACTGAGAGTAAAATAGACTCTGTTCGTTGAAGTTTATGTTTTCCGCACTTCGGACATCGGGTTGCCCTCCAGGAAGCTACGCCACCAAGAAAAGCTACCAGCATTACAAATGCTCCGGCAGCAAAGAATAAAAACATAATGTTTCCGCCATCCTCGCTTTCTTTCTCATCATTCGTCATGGTACCATCTAAGCGTGCGCAAACAGTTTGAACTCCGCTAACCATTCCTCCGTCCCAATTGTTATTGCGTAAGAAAGGAATCATTTTTCGGGTTTGTATTCTTTTGCAGATAGCATCCGGCAAATCACCTTCCAGTCCGTATCCGGTTTCAAACCTAATGCTGCGCTGATCTTCAACCAGAAGAATAACTAATCCATTGTCCTTGCCCTTTTTTCCTACTCCCCATTTGTTTAACAAATTGTGAGCAAAGTCGAAAGGATTATCTTGACCAATGGAAGGAAGAGCAACCACTGCTACTTCGATGGATGTCTTTTGTTCCAGGTTCCAAAGCATGCTGTCTATTGAATCACAAGCCTCTTGCGACAAAATTCCACCGGGATTGCTCACGTAGCGCATCTTGTTTTGCAAATGTACATTGGGAACAGATTCCACAGTATACGCATTTTCCTGAGCATTCATCTGAAAGCTAAGACATAGCAAAAGGAAAAGTATAATGCTTTTTGATAGTTTCATAATTATTTATTTCCGTTTATTCATTCTTTTTGCATCAAAGCGCTCAAATCCGGCAGTTTCAATGCGCTGTTTGGCTACTTTGGTCGCTTGAAAAATAACTTTATTAAGATGGATAGATTCGGCACGTATTCCTTCAGCTTCTTCTGCCAACCGGCTGGTAGCTGTTAAAGAGAATGTTCCGAAATTATCAATCGTTATTGTGTTTCCGCCTTTTAAAAGATGTTCTATTCCAGAGGCAATCTGTGTAATTGCGCTCATCATTTCTCCTTTTCTTACCGGTGAACCGCCACTAAGATAATCTGCCAACTCATTTATGTTATAGTTTGCCCGCGAAAGAACTGTAGGTCTCAGTCCGTGTTTCTTTTTATCATCGGTATTGGCATTATCGTTGATCTGATTCATTTGATAGAGAATACTCATTCTTCTTCTTCTTTTAATTAGATAATCTTATAGGTTATATTACTGTCAGCTTGTACAGGCTAGACGTCTGACTTGTACAGGCTGTAAGGTTTGCTTGTACAAGCTGGCATGCTGGGTTGTACAACTTACCGGTAATATATTATGTACAAAGATATAAAAGTATTTGATAAAACGACTTATGTTTCTTTAGAAAAGCATAAACAGAAAAAGAAAAGAGATTAGTTAATATAGAAACTCGTGAATGCTTTTACTTTTGCAAGATACATCTTTGGATTTTGCTTGTAAGCTTTGGCGTGTTTGGCTCCTGGTACAATCCACAAATCTTTAGGACCTGACTTTGCTTCATACAGCGGATAAACCATCCATGTAGGTACATACGTGTCGGCATCACCATGAATAAAGAACATTGGTAAACGGCATTTCTTGATCTGATTGAGCGGAGAAGCTTCTTTGAAATTCCATCCATATTTTATTTCACACAAAAGACTGGTGGAATACAATAATGGGAATTCGGGTATGTCGAAACGCTTTTTTAGTTCTTGAGAAAACTCATCCCACACACTTGTATAGCCACAATCTTCCACAAAGCATTTTACATTTGCTGGAAGTTTTTCTCCGCTAACCATCATGGTAGTTGCAGCTCCCATAGAGATGCCATGTATTACAATTTTGATGTCTTTCCCGTAAATTTCCTTTGCTACGTCTATCCATTTTATCACATCAAGGCGGTCTTTCCATCCCATCTGAATAGCATCACCTTCACTTAATCCGTGGGCTTGCAGGTCGGGCAGGATAATGTTATAATTCATCTCGTGATTATACAGATGACCAATCATCATCATGCTGATGGCATTATCTCCATATCCGTGAACAAGCACAGCTGTTTTATTTGTAGGGCGGTTGGCGGCAATATAATAAGCATGAAGTTTTTTATTCTCATGGCCTACAATAAAAGTATCTTTCAGTGCGGAGGCTTGGTTGAGACTATCTAACCATTGTCTGAGATCAGGATTGTTCTCGTATAAATGCTGGTATGATTCCGCGTTGTCCATTCCGTGATGGTTAGAACATAAAGAAAGTCTCAGCATATAAAAACTACCCCATGTAATGCCTCCCAAAAGAATAATCATTAATGTAAGAAGTACATACCTAAGAACTTTAACCACCTTATTTATATTCATATATTTACTTATTTATTCCATATTTCCCATCCTGCAAAAGCCTGTAGCAAAAGCATCTCAAGCCCATTCTTTGTTTTGGCTCCCTGTTCAGCTCCTTTTTTCATAAAGAGAGTAGTATCCGGATTATAAATCAAATCATAAAGCAAATGGTTCTTGGTAAGTAATTCATAAGGAATATTCGGACAAAAATCTTCTTTAGGATACATACCCACAGGGGTACAGTTCACTATAATAGTATTCTCAGCCATGATTTCCGGGGTCAATTCTTCGTAAGTGAGTATGCCGGGTTCTTTGGTACGAGATACATAAGTACCTTCAATACCTAAATTTTTTAATCCGTGGAATATAGCTTTGGAAGCTCCACCGGTGCCAAGAATGAGCGCTTTTTTATGATTATCCTTTAATAAAGGTTCAATGGATTGAGAAAAGCCTATAATGTCAGAATTGTAGCCCACAAGTTTCACTTTTCCTTTTTGACGTATAATTTTAATCACATTTACTGCACCAATGGCAGCGGTGTCCTTATCTAGTTCATCCAGAAACGGAATAACCTGTTCTTTATATGGAATAGTAACATTCATTCCGCAAAGATTAGGATTCTGCTCAATTATAGCCTTAAAATCTTTAATGTCAGGAATTTCAAAATTTACATATTCGGCATCAATGCCTTCTGATTTGAATTTTTCGTTGAAGTACCCAATCGAGAAAGAGTGTTTTAGTGGATAGCCAATTAAACCATATTTTTTCATAGACTAAGAATTTAGTTTTTTGTTATTTTGTAGCAGTATAAAGCGTACAGATGCCAAAAGTAAGTCGCTTGAATGCAACATCTCTGAATCCGGCTTTTTCAATAACTTCCTTCATTACTTCGCCTTGTGGAAAAGCCTTGATGGTTTGAGGCAGATAGGTGTAAGCGTTATTATCTTTAGAGAGAAGCTTGCCAATTGTAGGAATAACAACTTTTGAATAAACGGCAAATAGCTGTTTCATTGGAAAGGAATCCGGCGTCGTAAGTTCTAATATAACCAGATGTCCGTCTTTCACAAGTACCCGATGCATTTCCGTAAGTCCTTTATCAAGGTTATCAAAATTACGGATACCGAAAGCAACAGTAATCGCATCAAAAGTATTATCAGTAAATGAAAGGTTTGTGCAATCTTCTTTGGCAAAAGAAATTTTTTGGTCCAGACCAAGTTTTTGAACCTTCTCTCTTCCAATTTTCATCATTCCCTCTGAAATATCAGTTCCGATAAGCTCTTTTGGTAAAAGATCACGGTAAGCCTGAATAGCAAAGTCTCCTGTTCCAGTAGCTACATCCATCATTTTTTGTGGGCGGAAAGGTTTGAGCCATGCAATTGCTTTACGTCTCCATCCTTTATCAATGCCCAATGAAAGGGCATGGTTCAGCAGGTCGTAATGATGAGCAATGTTATCAAACATCTTTTCCACTTGTGCGGTTTTCTTTCCGTTGGAACTATAAGGCTTTATTTCTTCTTGAGGGTATTTCATGAATGAAAAATGAATAAATTAAAAAGTAAATATGAGTTGCAATAAAAAGGATGAATAATAAGAGAACGAATCCTCTTATTATTCATCCGATAGTATTTATTTAGTAAGGAATGCTGTTACATTCTTTTCAATTCTAGCTGTTACATTATCAAGATTAGCTTTTACAAACTTTTCTCCAACAATGTTTTCATATAATTCAATGTAACGTTCAGCTACACTGTTTACATATTCTTCTGTCATTACAGGAACCTGCTGTCCTTCTTTTCCCTGGAAGCCGTTCTCGATAAGCCATTGACGAACAAACTCTTTCGATAATTGTTTCTGAGGTTCATTCTTGGCCAAACGTTCTTCAAAACCGTCAGCGTAGAAATAACGGGAAGAGTCTGGTGTGTGAATCTCATCCATCAGGATAATTTTATCATCCTTCTTTCCGAATTCGTATTTTGTATCAACAAGGATAAGACCCATTTGTTTAGCAATCTCACATCCGCGAGCGTAAACAGCCAGTGTGTATTTCTCCAATTGTTCGTAATCTTCTTTGCTTACAATGCCCTGGGCAATGATTTCTTCTTTAGAGATATCTTCATCATGACCTTCATAAGCCTTGGTAGTAGGAGTGATAATAGGAGTTGGAAAAGGTTGATTTTCTTTCATTCCTTCAGGCATTGCCACACCACAAAGGGTACGTTTGCCTTCTTTGTATTCTCTCCATGCGTGACCGGTAAGGTATCCGCGTACAACCATTTCTACTTCAAAAGGTACACATTTGATACCTACAGTAACCATTGGATCTGGAGTCGCTATTTTCCAGTTAGGAACAATATCGGCAGTTGCATCCAGGAATTTGGCAGCAATCTGATTCAACACTTGTCCCTTATAAGGAATACCTTCGGGCAGAATAACGTCGAATGCAGAGATGCGGTCGCTAACAACCATCACCAATAATTCGTCATTGATATTATACACATCACGTACTTTTCCGTGGTAAACACTCTTCTGTCCCGGAAAATTAAAATCTGTTTTTACTAATGCTTTGCTCATTATTGTATTTGTTTTTGGGATTCTTCTAGTTTCTCTTTTTTCTTCTTCTCATCGAACCTTTCATAAGCGTCGACAATTCGTGTCACCAATTTGTGACGAACAATATCTTTCTTTCCAAGTTCTACGAAACTAATACCTTTCACGCCTTTCAGAATACGTATAGCCTGAACCAAACCTGAAGTCTGGGCAGCTGGAAGGTCTATTTGAGTAAGGTCTCCTGTTATAATCATTTTAGTGTTCATACCCATACGGGTTAGAAACATCTTGATTTGTTGAGTAGTAGTATTTTGTGCCTCGTCGAGAATAACCACAGCGTCATTTAGCGTACGGCCACGCATAAAAGCAAGAGGCGCAATCTGAATAACATTAAGATCTAAATATTCTTTTAACTTAGCCGCAGGAATCATATCCTGAAGAGCATCGTACAGTGGTTGCAGATATGGATCAATCTTTTCTTTTATATCTCCAGGAAGAAAACCAAGCTTCTCACCAGCTTCAACTGCCGGACGGCTGAGGATGATTTTCTTTATTTCTTTTTGCTTCAGAGCTCTGACAGCGAGTGCGATGGAAGTATATGTTTTTCCTGAACCTGCAGGACCGATGGCAAATAACATATCGCTCTTTTCGAATCCCTCCACTAATTTCAACTGATTGTCGCTGCGGGGAATAATTGGTTTCCCAGTTACACTGAACACAATCACATTGCCATTCTTTTCAGTTTGAGGAGCGTTCCCTTTTATTATATCAATTATAACTTCTTCCTTTAGCGAGTTATATTTTAAGCAATATTTTTCTAATGCCAATATATTCTCTTCAAAAGCGCACATTTCTTCTTCATCCCCCATAACCTTTATCACATTTCCACGGGCAACTATCCTTAATTTAGGATATAAGGCTTTTATCAGTTGAATGTTGGCGTTATTCACACCATAGAAGATAACCGGATCGATTTCTTCAAGAACAATTAGTTTTTCTATCATTGAATCAATTTAAAGGATCAAATGTTTATTTCTAAATTGCTTGCAAATTTAATCATTTCGTTTGGATTCTTTTAGTTTTCTAATGGAATTTATTGTGAAGATTGTTTCTTTAGAAAGGGTTTTTAATATATATTTGCACATCTAAATATGTAATACGAAACTCAATAATTGTCTTTCTGATGCGCAAAATAATTCCTGTTGTAAGTCTTTTCTTTCTAATTTGCTGTATGTCTGCATGTAAGGATAAAACTCTGAAGTTAAACCATCCGAAAAATATACGAGGAGTGATCAGTTATAAACGTTCTTTTGGCGATTTGAACGATCTGCATTTGTCTGCTGCTGAAAAAATAGGTATAGATCCTGCTTTTTCAAGAGAAGATGTAGAAGCTATGAAGGATAAGTTGGTGTGCATTGAAGATAATGAATATTATATAGTGGATTCGCTGACACATTCTCTCCCTTACCTGGTTCCTAAAGCAAGTGATTTACTATCAAGCATTGGTTCAAACTTTCTCGATTCTTTGGAAGCAAAAGGGCTAAATCCGAATCAAGTTATTGTAACATCTGTGCTTAGAACATTGGATGATGTTCGTAAGTTGCGTCATCATAATGGTAATGCTTCTGAAAAATCCGCTCATTTTTATGGAACCACATTTGATGTTAGCTGGAAACGTTTCAATAAAGTAAAGGAAGATCGTCCT
>Ga0183099_1001745_pt1 | contig 12018 bp, 10 predicted proteins | sample Biomet1_FD_127788 | JGI IMG/M metagenome (GOLD analysis project Ga0183099, IMG submission 127788) | Microbial communities from bioreactor (seeded with anoxic lake sediment) at LBNL, California, USA - Biofuel metagenome 1 | ecosystem: Engineered > Bioreactor > Anaerobic > Unclassified ... | reverse complement strand
ATACAGCCTGATCTTGGCACGGCGAGCGTATACATTCCTATTTTCCTTGTCATGTGCTTTATGGGCGGCATTCCGATGCGTTACATCATGTTTATCTTCGGAATCGGCATGGGTACTATTTTTCTCACGGTTCTGCCTGTATGGAATACCGTCATTGTAAAAAACAGTTTTGCCGTCATAGGAGCGCTGTCCGTTCCCAAGCTCCGCATTCTATTGATCATAACGTCGGCACTTATTACAGTGATCGGGATCATCGGTTTCAGATATCTCCGCGGTAAAAAATATTTTTACTGGATATCGTACGTTTTTCTTATTCTTACGATTTCTCTTGCCATGTCGTTTGTAGCAGGCAAGGTTTTAAAGGAATATCAGATAAAACGGCTCATCGTATACATGGATCCGTCGATCGATCCGCTCGGTTCTGGGTGGAATATTATCCAGTCAAAAATCGCGATCGGTTCCGGCGGTGTGTTCGGGCGTACGTTCCTGCATGGAACGCAGAGTCATTACCGTTTTCTGCCGCAGCAGAGCACTGACTTTATCTTCAGTATTCTCTCCGAAGAATTCGGATTTGTCGGTGGATTGTTCGTTTTTGTTCTGTATGCTGTTATTATGCTGCGAACGCTTAAAATCATGCGCAATTCATCAAGCAGTTTCGGATGTTACATTGCGTCGGGAATACTGGCTATGTTTGCCTTTCACTTTTTTATCAACGTTGGTATGGTTATGGGAATAATGCCTATCACGGGCATTCCGCTTCTTTTTCTATCGTACGGCGGTTCGTCGCTCTGGTCTGCCATGCTCTGTGTGGGTATGCTTATGAGTATTAATTACCGGAAATACGATAAATAATATCCTGGGATTTATTCTGCCGGCTCCCGGAGCAGCCCTTTATCCTTGTATGGGTATATAATTTCCCTCTTTATAACATTCTATAATGTATATTCTGTCTACCAAAGTATATAATCAACCGTCCTTTCCGGGTTACTCTGCTTTATATACACCCCTTTTCGGGATATACCTGGTACGGTTGGTACGGCAGTGTTTTGTTTGTTCACACATGCCCGAACCATGAAGCATAGGGATATTTCACTATGCGATTTTATCCAGTTTTTCTCTGATAAATTCGCTTTTCTCCTTGAGACCGATTTTTCCGAGCTTAAGAAACATCATGTTCGGATGCACCGGATCAAGGGTTACACTGCCAGCGCTTTCCTTTATAAGGCGGAGCACTTTGTCTATGGAGAGATCTGACACTTTCGTGAATGTTACCGCGACCACGCCCTGACGTTCCTGTATAGAACTGATGTTGAGTTTTCTGCAGAGAATGCGAATTTCTGCCAGCGCAAGCAGACTTGACACTTCGTCCGGAACGGGCCCGAAACGGTCGTTCAGTTCGTTTATCACGCTGCCGAGTTCTGCGTCCGTCTGAATCGATGCAATTTTTTTGTAAATTTCCATTTTCGTCTGCGTGTTCTGGACGTACCCTTCGGGAATGAATCCCGTGTATTCCATTTCCATGAGCACTTCGTTCTGTACTTTATAGTCTTTCTGCATGGTAAGACGTTCGACTGCTTCGTTTAGAAGTTTCAGATAGAGTTCAAATCCGACTGAATACACGTCACCTGACTGATCCTTTCCCAGCAGGTTCCCCGCGCCGCGTATCTCCATGTCTTTCATTGCGATCTTGAATCCGCTGCCAAGTTCCGTGAAATCACTTATAACCTGAAGACGTTTCATAGCAACTTCCGACAGCGACGTGTTCTGCGGATACAGGAGATAGGCGTACGCCTTGCGGTCGCTGCGTCCGACCCGTCCGCGCAGCTGGTAGAGCTGTGATACGCCGTACATATCTGCTCTGTCAATAATTATTGTGTTCACGTTTGGAATGTCGATTCCGTTTTCTATAATGGTTGTGGCGACGAGGACGTGGAATCCTCCCATTTTGAACCGGCGGAAAATATCGTCCAGCTGCTCGCTGGACATCTGCCCGTGCGCTATGTCTACGAGCATTTCGGGAAGCAGCGTTTCAAGCTTGCGCCTTGTCTCCAGCAGTGATTCGACGCGGTTGTGCAGATAGAATACCTGACCGCCCCGTTCCACTTCCCGCCTGACAGCCGCGGCGACCCGTACGTCGTTATACGGTTCGATCGCTGTTTCAATGGCCTGTCTGTTCTGAGGCGGAGTCGTCAATAAGCTCATGTCGCGTATCTTCAGCAGACTCATGTGCAGCGTACGCGGTATGGGAGTTGCGGACATTGCGAGGCAGTCGATATTCGTTTTCATTTCCTTGAGACGGTCTTTATCTTTTACGCCGAAACGCTGTTCTTCGTCGATGATCATAAGTCCCAGATTCTTGAACATGACGTCTTTCTGAATGATGCGGTGGGTTCCGACGACAATGTCTACTTCGCCGGCGGTAATTTTTGCAAGTATTTTCTTCTGTTCTGCCGGCGGCACAAAACGGGAAAGCTGTGCGATTTTTACGGGAAAATTTTTGAACCGGTCCAAACACGTTTCGTAGTGCTGTTCGGCAAGGATTGTCGTCGGAGCCAGAAACGCTACCTGCTTACCTCCCATGACAGCCTTGAACGCCGCCCGCATTGCGATCTCCGTTTTACCGTATCCCACGTCGCCGCATATGAGGCGGTCCATGGGCACTGGTTTTTCCATATCACGCTTTACTTCTTCGGAAACAGTCGCCTGATCAGGCGTGTCCTCGTACCGGAAAGCTGCTTCAAACGATGCCTGCCATTCGGTATCTCTTGGAAATGGAAAACCCGAAGACGCTTTGCGCCTCGAATACAGGTCTATTAGTTTCTGCGCAAGGTCTTCAACCGCTTTCTGAACTTTATTCTTCCGATTTTCCCAGTTTTTACTGCCGATACGATCGATCTTCGGCGCATCGCCTTCGCTTCCGATGTACCGCTGAATCATATTCACCTGTTCAATCGGGACAAAGGCGTATTCAGTATCGGCGTATTCCAGTTTTATATAGTCACGTTCGTTTCCGGCAGCCTTTACCCGTTCTATACCCCGGAAAATACCGATACCGTATTCGACGTGAACAATGTAATCGCCGGGATTAAGTTCTATGAACGTGTCTATCGCCGCGCTCTTTACTTTGTGTACGGATCTGGGGATGTACCGGCGCCGACCGAATATTTCATTTTCCTGAATGACGAGCAGCTTTATGGCTGGTATGGAAAAACCTTCGGATATCGCTTCGGGAAGAACCGTAACTGGATTCAGATTCTGCAGCGCAGTGTCATCTGCCGTTTCGTCGGATGTGTTTCCGCGTAGAATTTCCTTTATGCGGAGAGACTGATTTTCCCCGTCAGCAAAAACAAAAATTTTCCAGTCGTCTTTCTGCAGTCTGCAAAGCTCGTCACGGAGAAAGTTTATGTTGCCAAAAAAACTTCGGGCAGGTTCACAGGTAAAGGTGATGCTTGTTCCGTCTTCACTGACGGTTTCTGATGCAGAGGAAACCTGTGATAGTGTACGAAAAAGTATACATTTTGAGAAGACTTTTATCATTTCCTCAAACGGAAGAATCATCTGAGATGGCGGCATTACTGGAAGTTCAGCGCGGGAACGCCGATACATACCCCCGAATTCCCGCATAATGCTTTCTTCCGCATTTACCAGACGGTCGTAATCAAAGAAAATCACCGGAGTACTTTTTCCGATATAATCGGCTATCGTGTAGTTTCTGTCCCAGAGAATCGGATAAAACAGTTCCTCACCTTCAGATGCCTGACCTGCGTCGATTTCTGCAAGCATTTCCGACAGTTTTTCTTTTGCAGCTGAGGTGAACGGCAGATGGGAGCTGGTACTGCTCAAATTGTCGTCTGATGAAACTGCTGTCGATTCGTATGAATCAAGCTTTTCACGGAGTGACGCAAGAAGCTGTTGATCCCATATAACTTCTTTCATCGGTACAACGAGAATGCTTTCAAGCGTTCCGGTTGTACTCTGCGTTTCTGTATCGAACGTTTTGATGTTCTCGATAGTGTCAAAGTCAAAAATGATGCGTACGGGAGAATCGTTGCCGGGGAGGAACATGTCAAGCACTTCACCCCGCAGGCTGAATTCCCCGCGTACAGACACGCGCGGAACACGCATGTAGCCGAGGTCGGTCAGCAGTTCAGCCGTTTTCATGGTATTTATCTGTCTGCCCTTTTCCAAGCGGAACGTATGGCTGCGAAGATGTTCAGGAGGCGGCAGAGGCGACTGGAACACCCTCTGTGTCAGGATAAACACACGCGGCTTTTTTTTGAGCGGCGTCTGCGTGTCGGCTGCGGCAAGTTTTGAGAGTGCCGCTGCCCGTTCTCCGAATACGGCCGCTCCTTTTGCTGCAGGGCGGTAAGGAATCATTCCCCACCATGGTATAACGATACATTCTGCGTCGGGAAACACGGTTGCAAGATCTGCTGCCAGACTGTCCGCTTCATGTTCTCCCGGAATTACGACAACGGTGTCGGATGCACGGGGATCAAACGAAGGACTTTCTGCTTGCGGGCCTTTTTTTCCTGCGGTATACTGAAGCGAAAGAAAAGCCCGCTGGGCCGCCTGGCGGCAGTATTCTGCGGTAAAATAACTGTACATGGCACCTTGAAGCCCGCGTACTGTCACCGGATATGAACAGGCAGGATCGGAGAGAGACGCGATACTGTTTCGCATTTCCGCCCATGAACGTATAAGCGCAGTGATTGAATTTGAAGATAATGTATTCATTTTTTTATCCGATAATCAAAGAAAGGTGTTATTCTAATCATATATACCTTGCTGGAGAATTACATTGAAACGCAAAATTTTTCTGATTATATCATTTTTGACCTTGTTTGGACAGGCTTTCTTTGCACAAACAGAACAGGATACGTACAAAGATGCGTCTGTGTCAATAAAATTCTACGACAAGACTATGTATTATCCCGGAACTCCGGATACAAATCCGATTTTCGTGCATATCACAGTAAAAAACAACGGAACAGACACGCTGCGCTTCAAACTTGCCGATGACCGCATGTTCAGTGCAGATTTTAACGCATATACGGTTAAAAACATGCAGCTGAAACAGACGGAATCTCTCATCAGAAAGCGAACTACAAATCAGACCGTCTATTTCAGGGAAATAGCTCTGGAAACTGGTGAAGAATATTCGTTTGTTGAAAATCTGAAGGATTATCTTGAAATTACAGATCCATCGATTTACTACATGGAACTTGTATTTTATCCTGAACTGTACAAGTCCAGAGATATGGTGAAACTTACGTCGAACAGACTTACACTTGAAGTCCGCCCTTCTCCGTCCGCTGCTTCTTCTACGGTGATTCCGATAAAGGCGAACACTGCTGAAATTCTGAAACCGGAAGAAATTTCTCCCGACAAAGTTGTTGAGCAGACGATCATTGCCCGTCAAAAATCGTTGTGGGACCAGTATTTTCTGTACATGGACGTCGAGTCCATGCTTGAACGGACTCCTTCAGCTAAACGCAAATTCCGTGCGCTGTCTGCCGAAGAACGTGAGCGGATGCTTGAATCCTACAAATCCGATCTGATGGAATCCCGCATCGACGGAGATATCGTCGCTGTTCCTGAAAAATTCCAGATAGAGAAAACCGTCTATTCACAGACTGAAGGTTCGGTCGTTGTGACGGAATGGTTCAACAACCGAACGTATTATGAAAAAAAGAGCTACACATACCGGGTACGCCAGCGCGACGGTATATGGCAGATATACGATTATACGGTAGTGAATCTGGGGACTGAATGAAAGCTGTAATAATTTCAGACGACGACGAGGTGATTGATAAACTCAACAGAGTGCTCTCTGAACACGGTATTGACACTATAATCTACCGCTGGCTGCTGAAAGCACTTGATAATGTTGAGGAGATCTGTCCCGATATTGTCGTCATCAGCACAAGCGATTATCCGCGTCACTGGAAAACATTTGCGCAGTTTACGAAAAGCGGTATCGGAGGAAAACAGCCGCAGATAATCCTGTTTACGCCAGCAGTTTTTCCGGTAACGGAAGTGGAAAAAGCGTCTGCGCTGGGTATTACCGGAACGTTTGCGTCACTCGATCAAAACGGCCTTGAATATTTTATGCGCCTCCTGAATGCAAAAAAAACGTTTTCCGATCCCGCTGTAGGAGCAGTACACGCAGTAGACAGTGTAAACAGGCCTGGTAAAACACACTACGATATGATTTTTACACACCCGCATACAGATGCGTTCGTCACTGGAAAGGTACTTTCCCGTAGGGAAAACGAAATCGTATTTATGCCTGACATACCGCCGCTTGCCGCACACTTGAACCCAGGAGACCGTATCGGTGAGTTGTCTTTCAAAAACGGAACGGATTTTACGTATGGTTCGGCGGAAATTGTGAAAGCAGAAAACACAATCGTTTTAAATCTGGTGCTTTGACATGAAAACAAAAAAACAGCATGCCAAATTTTTCTGCGAAAACTGTGGGACCGAGGTTCCTGAAAACGCGCGCGTATGCAGGAATTGCGGACGTTTTTTTTCGTCCGTCAGATGTCCGAAATGCGGCGCGTCGGGCCAGGCATCCTTATTCGACAAAGGGTGCCCTGTATGCGGTTATGCAGTAAATAATACGGGAACGGTTTCCTATACAGCCGGGTTTGAAGGAAAAACAAAACGACGTCTGTCAGCGGCAGAAAAAAAGAAAATCGCCGGTGCATTCAGATTCCGACAGGAAAGTACCCGTTCCGGTGTACATGGTGACAATTCACTTCCGGTCTGGATATACGTGATCACGGTGTGTATTCTTGCCGCTGTTCTCGCAGCTGTGTTTAGCTGCATAAAATGACAAATTTGTCACACGGAAGGCTTCCACTGCTTGACCAAGACGATGCATTCTGATAATATACAAAACATAACAGCTTATGCGTTAGCCCGGATGGTGGAATTGGTAGACACGCTAGCTTCAGGTGCTAGTGAGCCACGCTCATGGGAGTTCAAGTCTCCCTTCGGGCATCAGAGACCGTAGAAATACGGTCTTTTTTTTTGTCCTATAGCAGTTTCAGACGTTGAAGCATACGGGCGCGCCGGTAAGCGGATGAGGAAATGAAAGTCCGCACCCTTCAAACTGAAGTACTGCGCCTGTCAGGCAGTGTACGTTGTATAGTCTGTCGCCGTCGACAGGGATGCCGAGCCATGCAAGATGGCAGCGTACCTGATGCCTGTATCCTGCGGTAATACGACAGTATGCTTTAACTACAGCATCCTGCATATCTACTATTTCAATTTCGGTTCTGTACAGCACAGTTCCACCCTTTCGTTCTGCTGCGGTACCGGAAGCTGCCGTTACGGGCCGCACTTGTCTGCGGCCCTCCCCGTACGGTCTGAATGCAGAGCGGGCTGTTATGACAGCAGACTGAACAACAGAGGCTTCCGGTGGCGGCGGAAAGCCGCCGAGTTGTAACGGATTTGCCGGATCATACATGCACACAACGCGGTACGTTTTTTCAAAGCTGCCATTCTGCTGCGATGCGGACAATGCATCGTACGACTGCTGTGTTGAAGCTACGAGCAGAAGGCCGCACGCGTCGGTATCGAGACGGTGCAGGAGTCCGTATTCTATTTCTTTTTTTCCATGAACAACGGACAGACCGGGTATGATAGTAACGGCCGCGCTGAGCGCGTCGCCTGCTTCCGAAGAAACGAGCGGTGCGGACGGTATTCCGTGAGGTTTGTACAGAACGGCGAACGGATCGTCTGCCGTAGGCGCATGCAGTATAGTAAGTTTATCTGTATTCACTTTTTTTCGTCCAGAACTGTGCGGGGAAATTTTTTTCTGAGAACGGCGATCACGCGCCGATACCTTTCAGGAACTGCTGCGCGGAATATGCGGAATTTATTTTTACCCGGAAGCCGGACAATCAGTTCCCTTGCATGCAGCATCAGCGTTGCATCAGGAAAGAGGTCGTCCGTCTTTCCGTATATTGTATCTCCGAGAACGGGACAGCCGAGATATTTCATATGAACGCGGATCTGATGGGTTCTTCCGGTTTTGAGTCTTACTCGAACGAGCGAATAATTTCCATAACACGCCAGACAATGATACAGCGTTCGTGCTGCCTTTCCTTCGTCAGTACCGGTCACGGCTTTGAACCGTTTACGGTTTTTAGGATCACGTATGATCTGGGTTCGTACGTCCCCGGCTGCCGCAGGCGTCCGTCCGCGCACGATCACGATGTATTCTTTACGCAGTTTCCGCAGTTTAAACTGGGTTTGAAGCCATTCTTCGGCCTGCCTGTTTTTGGCTGTGATGATTATACCCGACGTATCCTTGTCAAGACGATGTACTATTCCAGGCCTCCTGACAGCGAGTATGTCCGACACTTTTCCTTCTTTCATCTGAACGACGGCAGCTCTTCCCCAGTGGTATAAAAGGGCGTTTACAAGCGTTCCCGACCAATTGCCTGACGCTGGATGTGTCACCATTCCCTGCGCTTTGTTCACGACGGTAACGTCGTCATCCTCGTAGATAATATCAAGCGGAATATTCTCGGGTTGTATGTCGTCAGGAATATTGTCTTCCCATTCTATGTCTATCTGGTCGCCGGCTTTCACTTTGCACGACACTTTCTCACGGCGTCCGTTTATAAGAATCTCGGTAACGCCGGACTTGAGTTTGGACCGGTTCATGCCGTTCGGAAGCAGTGCAATATATTTGTCCACCCGTACGGAATCTTGATATGTTTCCGGAACTTTCGTGCTGAAAAAAGGCATTTTCATTCTCCGTCAGGGATTTTTTGAGCAGGAGGAAAAACGCCGGTATTTTCTTCAGAATCAGATTCTGTTCCGACCGGCGGCAGTGGTATCTGAACAGCGTCTTTATCTTGCTCGATGGGTGTAATCTGAACCGGTCCCGTGTTTTCTCTGAGCACTTTCCTCCGTGCAATACTGCGTTTTACGACGTGCACGATCAGATCCGTAAGTCCGATGCCCGCACTTACTCCTACTGCCGTAAAGAGGATAGCCTTTTGTTCGTCTTCCGAATAGCTCGACGTTTTTGAAAACGGATTCGGAAAATAATCGGAGGAAAAATCGTGCTGCCAGTACCGCACTATCGAATATCCGAGCGTAACGTTAAGCGTAACAAACGGCAGCGCGCCGAGCGTTATTATTTCCGACCGGCGGGCATCTTTCATGAACTGAGGAAACTCGTCATCTGTATATGGTTCGGGAGTGTTCGCTGTGCTGTCATCGGCATATACGGGAGAAAGGACGAGCGTCCATGCGAGTAATATAAGCAGCGGCGCGCACGGCAGTTTTTTCATTCCGCTGGGTACTCCCTTTCTCCGAAGATTGCGGTTCCGATACGGACTTCCGTAGAGCCTTCTTCGATCGCGATTCGGTAATCTCCCGACATTCCCATCGAGAGGGTACAAAGATCCAGGGCGGGGAACATTTGTCTGATCCGTTCAGCCGTGATGCGTAAAGTTGAAAACGACTTCCGGACGGCTTTTTCGTCCTGGGTAAAAGGCGCCATTGTCATAAAACCGGCGGGTATGACACGGGGCGCGTGTCCTTCCGCGCAGTATGCTGCTGCTTCGAGCAGGCTTTCAAACGAAGTGAATCCGGACTTTGATTCTTCTCCGGTATGGTATTCAAAAAGAATCCTGATCGTTTTATTTTTTGCAGCGCAACGCTTTTGAATTTCTTGTATAAGGTCGAGGCTGTCTACTGATTCAATGCACGAGCAAATTTCTACGGCGCGTCCAACTTTATTTTTCTGCAGGGTGCCGATGATATGAAGTTCTGCCGAAGGAAAAGATGTGAAGACTTCAGAAAATTTGGAATACGCTTCCTGTACGCGATTTTCTCCGAACAGTATCTGTCCCGCGTTAAGAGCGGCGATCACCGACGACACGGGATGAAATTTGCTGACGGCGAGAAGGCACACGCTTCCTGTTTTTCTTCCGGACAGACGTTCTGCATCGGAAATCGCGCTCTGTACTTTTTCAAGATTTGCTTTGATATCAGCGCAGTTCATACTTAGAGTATACCAGCATTCAGTATATCAGACAACTCCAGCAGTTTTCCTATCGTCAGGGACTCTGCCCGGACGGTCGGTTCTATTCCCGCTTTGGCAAGAGCTGCCTCTGCCTTTGCGCTGTCCGAGAGGAACATACTTAGATTGTTTCTGATATTCTTCCGCCTCGAAACGAACAGAGCCCGCTGCATTTTCATGAAAAGGGCTTTGTTTTCACAGCCGGGAAAATCGTTTTTGCGCGTCAGTATGACGGCCCGGGAATCTACGTTCGGTCTCGGCCAGAAATTTCCTCCGGTAAGGTCCATAAGCGGGCGAATATCGTACGCCCACTGGCACAGGATTGAAAACGACGAATAATCGGAAGTATCCGGTTCCGCAGTCATTCGCAGCGCAACTTCCTTCTGCACTGTCACGACTGCTTTTTCGAACCGTACGTCTTTTTCTATCGTGTCCGCAATAAGCGTTGCCGCGATGTTGTACGGAAGATTGCCGAAAAAACGTCTTGGAGCACTGTTTTTTTCAAATTCCACTTTCCACGTTTTAAGAACGTCGCCCTCAGTGATGCGAAGAGCACCGGATCTGAGATATTCCGGAAAAAAAACAGTGAGCAGTCTGACGAATCCTCTGTCGATTTCAAAAGCGGTCACACGTGCGCCGCGTGAAAGTATTTCTTCTGTCATTGAGCCAAGCCCCGGTCCGATTTCCCAGACGCTCATACCGTCTGAAATGTCAAGGGCATCTGTCAGTTTTTTTCTGGCGGTACCGTTGACTAAAAAATTCTGTCCGAATTTTTTCTGCATAGACATGCCTGTTTCGTCGAGAAGCTCTTTCAGCGCCGCCGGTGAATTATAATCTGGATGGTTCATTGTTATATCCTTTTTATTACAGTATATGATGCATCAGTACGCACGGCACATTGGAAAAAGCCGTAACGACTGCTTTGATAACGGTATACAGCGCGTTCATGGCCGTTCCTGCAGGAACGGCAAAACCCGGTAATAGAAGTGACAGTACGGTCAGAAACATACCTGCGTACATGAACACTGCGATAAGGGGCGACGCGGCTGCAGACGCAGGAATTCCTCCGGGCATGAACGCGCCGAACAGTCGGAGTGTGACCGGCGCGGTGACCGTCTGAGCGGCGGTCGACACTGCAATTTCCAGAGATAGCGGTCGGGGAAATATTCGGGAGAGCCTCCGGTGTATACTTTCTGAAAGAAGGAGTATTCCTCCAAGCGCACTGTACGAAAGCAGAAAAGCCGCACTCCTGCAATCTTGGGGTGCAATACATACATGACAGAGAAAGGCCGCGCTGAGGACAAGCAGCATATTCAGATTCATCACACCGCAGAGTGACGCTGCCGTCATGATTACGCAGCAGAGTACGGCTCTGAGCAGCGACGGCGAAAAACCTGCAAACCAGACGAACAGCAGTACGGCAAGTATACGGAACAAGGGTACAGTACGTTTTCCGCACAGAAAGCTTCCTGCGGCTGCGGCGGCACCGGAGCAAATTGAAATGTGCATTCCCGACAGCGCCAGTATATATGCTAATCCGGCTTTTTTAAACGCTTCCGCCGTTCCGGGGTCAACATACTCCCGCACACCCGAAAACAGAGCTAAAAACAGTCCGCCGGCCGCACCCCACGCGTACATAAGGCACCTGAAGCGAAGTCTGCAAAACGCGCGAAGACAGGCTGCCCGTCCTGAAATGCTACTGCCGAAACCAAGGGGATAACTGCGCTGTACGGAAAAGAACGCCCGCTGCACCGCTTTTTCCGTACAGTGCCGCGCAAGCCCCCGTTTCACAGACGAGCGTCCCCGTTTTTCTGCTCATAGAATAGAGATTGCCCGGATGATATGCTTCGGCCATACCGGAAGGAATACTAACAGATATGCTGCCCGTACACGTACTGGAAATTCCATTCTCAGCTCTGACAAAAAAGGGACAGAACCGTGCAGAATACGTTCCCCTCTCTGCTGAC
>Ga0183099_1001744_pt1 | contig 12036 bp, 12 predicted proteins | sample Biomet1_FD_127788 | JGI IMG/M metagenome (GOLD analysis project Ga0183099, IMG submission 127788) | Microbial communities from bioreactor (seeded with anoxic lake sediment) at LBNL, California, USA - Biofuel metagenome 1 | ecosystem: Engineered > Bioreactor > Anaerobic > Unclassified ... | reverse complement strand
AGGGAACCAAGGAGGAGCGAAGGAGTACCATCCGGAATTGACTGATGTAATCCGCGAATATATTGAACGAGTGTACAATGTTAAGAGTATGGAGTTGACTTCCGAAGAAATTCTGGATCAGCTGAGAATGTTGCGTTTGGAGAAGAAGTCAACTTACATTGGTTTGAAGCAGATATTTAAGTTGGCAGATTTAGTTAAGTTTGCCAAATGGAATCCAACACCAGATGAACATGAATTAAGTCTTCTGAATGCTTACTCGTTTATAAATCAAACCAAAATAGAGGATGTTAAGCCGATGGAAGAAATCAAAACTGAAGAATTAGAGGAAAATAGTTAGTTGATTTTTTAGTTCTTATTATTATCATTATTATAACATAGCAATGACATTTCATAATCCAGAATATTTATTTTTATTGTTACTGCTTGTTCCCATCGTATTTTGGTATGTTTGGGAAATGCAGAAATCGGATGCGAGTTTGCAAATATCATCTCATCGTAATCTTGCCCGATTCCCGAAAAGCAATAAGATAAAATTGAGACATGTGCCTTTTATCTTACGAATATTGGCCATCTCTTGCATTATTATAGCTTTGGCTCGCCCTCAGGCTTCGAACAGCTGGAGAACACAAAACACAGAAGGCATAGATATCATGATGGCGTTGGATGTTTCGGGTACCATGCTGGCTGAAGATTTGAAACCAAACAGATTGGAAGCTGCAAAAGCAGTCGCTTCAGAATTTATTCTTTCCCGTCCGAATGATAATATTGGTTTAGTGGTTTTTGCCAGAGAAAGCTTTACACAATGTCCATTGACAGTCGATCATGCTGTGTTAATTAATTTATTCAATGGCGTGAAATACGGTCTGATTGAAGATGGAACTGCAATTGGATTAGGGTTGGCTAATGCTGTAAATCGAATTAAAGAAAGTAAGGCGAAATCCAAAGTCATTATTTTGTTGACTGATGGTTCGAACAACAGTGGAGATATTGCACCAATTACAGCCGCTGAAATAGCCAAGACGTTTGGTGTTCGGATCTATACAATTGGAGTCGGAACGACTGGAATTGTAAATATACCGGTTCCAACTCCAATGGGAATTCAATACCAACGCATGCAATCGGATTTTGATGCAAAATCACTACAAGATATAGCAAATCTTACCGGTGGAATCTACTATCATGCAACTGATAATTCGAAGCTCAGACGTATTTATCAGTCGATAGATCAGTTGGAAAAAACGAAAATAAGTGTGAAAGAATACAGTAAAAAAGAAGAACAATTTTACCTGTTTAGCATATTTGCATTTGTATTTTTGTCTTTAGAAGTGCTGTTGCGAAATACTGTTTTCAGAAAAATTCCGTAATCAATGAATTGAAATTGTGTGTTGAATAAATTATTGACAATTATAAAGTGAAGGATACTAAAGGAAATAGTACACTGAACTTTTCAAACAATATAAAACAAGATGTTTAGATTTGCTCATCCTGAATATTTAATTTTACTCCTGTTAATTCCATTATTGATAGGTGTATTTATTTATACCAGTGTTCAAAAACGCCGGAATATAGCCAAATTTGGGAATCCAGACTTGCTGGCTCAATTAATGCCGAATGTATCTCTCATTCGCCCACATGTAAAGTTCTATTTGCAACTATTCGCTGTGTTTTTGTTAATTGTTGTTTTGGCGCAACCTCAATTTGGAACCAAGAATGAAAAACAAAAACGTCAGGGAATCGAGGTTATGATTGCATTGGACGTTTCAAACTCCATGTTAGCGCAAGATGTTCAACCAAGTAGATTGGATAATGCAAAACAGGTTTTATCAAAATTGGTGGATGGAATGAATAATGATAAAATTGGATTGGTCGTTTTTGCCGGAGATGCTTATACGCAGTTGCCAATCACGGTGGATTATGTGTCTGCAAAGATGTTTTTATCGACAATTTCGCCACAATTAGTGCCTAGACAGGGAACTGCCATTGGAAGTGCAATCGATTTGGCGATTAAATCATTTGGGCAAAAAAGTCAGGCTGGAAGAGCCATAATAGTAATTACCGATGGCGAGAATCATGAAGATGATGCAATTGGAGCTGCTAAATTAGCTGCTGAAAATAATATTGCAGTTCATGTTATTGGAATGGGAAAAGTGGAAGGCTCTCCAATTCCGATTCCCGGAACTATGAGTTTCAGGAAGGACAAGGAAGGAAATGTTGTGGTGTCCAAGCTCAATGAAGATATGTGTAAGCAAATTGCGCAGGCCGGAAATGGAGTTTATGTACATGCAGATAATGGTAATGGTGCATACCGGGTTGTATCCAAAGAACTTGATAAGTTGGCTAAGTCTGACATTAAATCAAGTGTCTTCTCTGAATATAATGAACAATTTCAATCATTTGCATTGTTGGCCTTGATTATTTTGATTGTGGACTTTTTCGTTTTCGATCGTAAGAATAAGCGGTTGAGTAAAATTAAAATTTTTGATTTAAAAGACAAAGTTACAAAAGATTGATAATTTATTTTTTACAATTCATTTAATGAAAAAAATAGGATATATATTGATGATGAGCTTTGTGACTCTTTCGGTCTGGGCTCAAAAGGAAAGCGATGATGTGCGAAGGGGGAATAGATTGTATAAATCATCGAAATTTACGGAGGCAGAAATTGCTTATCGTCAAGGACTTCAAAAAAACTCAAAATCATTTGAAGCAAATTATAACCTTGGAAATGCCTTGTTCAGACAGAAAAAATATTCAGAAGCATTGGAGCAATACAACAATGCAATATCGCTAAATCCGAAGGATAAGGAGAGAATCGCAGCTGCACTTCATAATACAGGTAATTCATTGTTGTTTAATAAGAAAATAGAGGAAAGCATTAAGGCTTACGAAATGGCTTTGAAAAATAATCCGAAAGACAATGAAACCCGGTATAATCTGGCATACGCTCAGGCGTTGCTGAAAAAACAGCAGCAAGACAAGAATAAAAACAAGGATAAGAATAAGGACAAAAATAAAGATCAGAATAAGGATAATAAACAAGATCAACAGAAACAGGATCAAAAACCCAAAGAACAACCTCAGCAACCTCAACAGCAGAAGCAGCAAATGTCTAAAGAAAATGCACAACAGATATTAGATGCTTTGCAACAGGATGAAAAAAATGCTCAAGATAAAGCAAAGAAGCAGCAGGTGAGAGGAATCAAAAATGCAGACAAAGATTGGTAAACAATTGCAGTTAAACATTTTTTTGAGTTGAACAAACATGAACTAAAGATAATATGAAACGTAGAATTATATTTTTATCACTATCGTTTTTTTGCTAAATACGTTTATAGCGAAAGCCGATGAACCGGTGCGTTTTTCAGCTTCGGCACCCTCTGCTGTGGCTTTAGACAAACCATTTCAATTAGTTTATTCTATAAATGCTCCGGGTAGAGATTTGCGCGCTCCTGAAATTAACAACTTTGATGTATTGGCAGGACCGTTTCAATCGCATAGCTCAAGCATTCAAATAATTAATGGGCGACAATCATCTTCGGAATCGAATTCATATACCTACACGCTTCAGGCTCAAAAAACGGGTACGTTTACGATTCCTTCAGCTAGCATAATTGTCGGAGGTAAGAAATATACTTCCAATGGAATTTCGATCAAAGTTTTGCCGGCTGATGCTGCACCTTCAAGATCGCAGGGTGGTCAATCCAGTTCATCGCGTGGAGGACAGGCATCTGTTTCGAACGATAATCTTTTTATTCGTACCGATGTTTCCAAAACAAATGTTTACGAGCAGGAAGCCATTCTGGTAACGTATAAACTTTACACCTTGGTGGATGTGGTTCAGTGCAATCCCAAGAAAATGGTTGATTTCAATGGGTTTATGAAACAAGATATTGATCAGCCAACGAATAAACAATTTGCTCTGGAAAACTATAGAGGTCGAAATTATACTTCAGTTGTTTTGTATAAGTTCTTGCTTTATCCACAGCATGCAGGCGTTTTGCAATTAGATAAATGGAATTTCGAAGCAGTTATTCAGGTGAAGAATAAGACGGCTGTACGGAGTATATTCGATGATTTTTTTGATTCTTATACCAATGTGTCGAAGATGATAACTGCACCTGCGGTTAAAATTGTTGTCAATCCACTTCCAGCTGGCAAACCAGCTTCTTTCGCAGGTGTTGTTGGACGGTTTAATATGAATTCGACGCTTTCAACGGATCAAGTAAAGTCGAATGAGGCTGTTACGCTTAAATTGAATATTGAGGGTAGCGGTAATATGAAATTAATAAAGAATCCCGCTATAAAATTTCCTGATGGTTTTGAGGCGTACGATCCTAAAGTTGCTAATAATTTCAAATCGTCTTCAGCGGGCTTGTCTGGAAATAAAACTATCGAGTATATGTTTATTCCCCGTCATTCCGGAAGCTATGAAATACCTTCAGCTGAATTTTCATATTTTGATACACAAACCAGGAGCTATAAAACTTTACGCACACCGGTATACAAACTGCAGGTAGCAAAAGGTGTTGGTGGTGAGAGTCCTACGGTCGTTGGGAACTATGTTGATAAAGAGGACGTGAAGCAATTGGGAAAAGATATTCGGTTTATTCAAACAGATAAGTTTACTTTAACGAAAGCTGAGGAGCCTGTTTTTGGAACGTTTATTGGTTGGTTGATGTATTTAATTCCATTGCTTATTTCATTCGTTCTGTTTGTCATATTCCGCAAGCAAGCTAAGGAAAATGCCGATGTTCGTTTAGTTAAGAATAAGAAAGCAAATAAAGTAGCTCAAAAACGTCTTAGATTGGCTCAGAAACTTTTGAAAGAGGGCAATAAGGATAACTTCTACGAAGAAGTTTTAAAGGCAACCTGGACTTATTTAAGTGATAAATTGTCTATACCGGTTTCATCACTGACAAAGGATCGTGTTGAGTCTGAATTGACAGCCCATAATGTTGAGTCAAAATTGATAAATCAATTTTCAAATATTCTTAACACTTGCGAATTTGCACGTTATGCACCGAATTCCGGTCAGCAGGAAATGGGTAATTTGTATGCCGAAACAATTCAGGCAATTAGTGATTTAGAGGAAATTTTCAAAAAATAGTAAAACACGTTATTCAAAACATTATATGAAACGTATCATTCTGTTTATATCTTTGCTTTTGTGTTTTGGTTCTTTTGTTTTTGCACAAACCAATGCGGTAAAGCGAGCAAATGATTTATATGTAAAAGGTGATTATGCCTCTGCAGCAAAGCAATATGAAAAAATTATAGCTACCGAAGGTGTTGCTCCGGAGCTGTATTATAATTTAGGTAATTCTTATTATAAAACCAATGAAATCGGGCGTTCGATATTGAATTTTGAACGTGCTTTGCGACTATCGCCGTCGTTTGAAGATGCACGGTTTAATTTGGAATTGGCTCAATTGAAGGTCGTTGATAATGCCGTTCAATCAAATAATTTCTTTTTAGGTCGTTGGGTGCAGAGTTTTATAAAATTGCTCACTTCTAATCAGTGGATCTACATTAGTTTTGCCGTCTTTGTGATTGCACTGATTGCGATCTTTATCTTTATTTTTGGACCTTCGCGTTTGGTTCGGAAAATCGCTTTTTATACAGGAGTGAGCTTGTTTGGAATAAGTCTTCTCACATTTGTTTTTGCCGGTATTCGAAAAGATCAACAAAAAAATCATCAGGAGGCAATTGTAATGACGGGTGTGATAAGTGTAAAAAGCTCGCCGGATAAAAGCGGAACCGATTTATTTCAATTGCACGAAGGGACTAAAGTTTCGGTGAAAAGTTCATTGGGAAATTGGGTTGAAATTCAACTGGGAAATGGTAATGTGGGCTGGGTTGAACAGGTAAATATCGAAAAAATTTGACGTTAATTCTCATTCCAATTCAAATACAGAAAATAAAAATCCATTATGCCCTTAATTGAAATTATTAAAGACCTTGATACTAGCCTTTTTCTGGCAATAAATGGACTTCATACTTCATTCTATGACGGATTTATGTATGCTGTTAGCGAGAAATTAACCTGGATTCCTCTTTATCTTTCTGTCTTATTTGTGGTTGTAAAACAATGGAAAAAAGAAGCTGTTTGGGTGGTTTTAGCACTTATTCTTTGCATCGTAATTTCCGATCAGGTATCTTCCGGTATTCTTAAAAATTTGGTTCAGCGGCTTCGTCCTTCACATGCCGAGAACTTGAAAGGTCTTGTTCATTTGGTAAATGGATACGTTGGTGGAAAGTATGGCTTTGCATCTTCACATGCTGCAAATTCATTTGGTTTCGCTTTGCTGTCATCTTTGCTTTTCAGGAATAAATCTTACAGCTACGCTATCTTTACGTGGGCTCTTATTACCGTTTATTCTCGCATTTATTTGGGTGTGCATTATCCGCTGGATGTATTCGGTGGAATCTGTATTGGCTCTGCAGCAGCATTAATCTGCTATTGGCTTTTGCGCAAGTTTCGTCCTGATTCAGTGCAACAGAATGCAAGTATTGATAAATCAACTTCAAAGGTTCCAATTTCGGTTTTGGGGCTAAGCTTTCTTGGAATAATTGTATATAGCATAATTATTTGACCAAGTATATTTATATCCCTTTGTGAAATCTATTTATAACCGGACGGCTACTCCTTTTTCCTTTAAATAAGTTTTTAGCTCAGGAATCCCGATTTCTTTATAGTGAAATATGCTGGCAGCTAAAGCAGCATCGGCTTTTCCGGCATCAAAAATATCTACGAAGTGTTCCATTGTTCCGGCACCACCGCTGGCAATGACAGGTACATTTACTGCTTCGGAAACAGCGCGGGTGATGTCTAGCGCAAAACCATCTTTTGTCCGTCATTATTCATTGATGTAAGGAGAATTTCACCTGCACCAAGAGCTACAGCTTGCTTTGCCCATTCCACGGTTTTAATATCGGTTGGAATTCGTCCTCCGTTCAGAAAAACGTACCATTCACCATCAATGTGCTTTGTATCAATAGCCAATACCACGCACTGACTCCCAAATTGATTGGCTAAATCTCTAATTAATTGTGGGTTGCGAACAGCCGATGTGTTTACCGATATTTTATCGGCACCGCAAGCGAGTAATACCGATACGTCTTCAACGCAGGAAATGCCACCTCCAACGGTAAATGGAATATTTATATGTTTTGCAATGCGGGTTACCAGTTCCGATAAGGTTTTACGCTTCTCGTTTGTAGCTGTTATATCCAGGAACACGAGTTCGTCAGCGCCCATTTTAGCATACAAAGCTCCTAATTCTACCGGATCACCAACATCAGTAATGTTTTCAAAATTAATGCCTTTTACGGTTTGTCCGTTTTTAATATCGAGACATGGAATAATACGTTTTGCTAACATATTTATTAAGTTCTTAAATGTAAATTTATAATCTTTCTTCAGAATCTGGACTTTCAACCAGAGCTGATTTATCTGCATTCCATTCCCCGAGCGTTAGGTCTTGAATGGTATTTACCAGTTTTTTATCGTAAGGTCTTTCTACGTGAACATAATTTCCTGTAAAGCCCACCATATTTTCGTCGTTGTGTCTGCTTTCCCAGAGAACCTGAGCTGTTTTGCCTATTTGCGTATTGTAAAAGGTTTCGGTCTTTTGACTGGAGAGCGCATGAAGTACGTCACTGCGACGTTTCCGTTCCTGATTTGAAACAGAATGTTCAATGTCGAGCATTTTGGTTCCGGCACGCTCGGAATAACTGAAGACATGCAACTGAGAAATATTCAACGAATCGATGAACGCTCTTGCATCTTCGAAAGATTGATCCGTTTCACCACGCACACCGACCATAACATCAACTCCGATAAACGCATCTGGCATTATTTTTTTTATGGTTGATACTTTCTCCGCAAAAAAACTGGTTGTATAACGTCGCTTCATGAGTTTAAGCACTTCGTCCGAACCGGATTGCAACGGAATGTGGAAGTGGGGCATAAAATGGTGACTTTTCGAAACAAATTCAATCAATTCATCTGTCAGTAAATTTGGCTCGATGGAAGAAATACGAAAACGAATTTCTTCGGGCAATGCATCCAGAGCTTTTACCAAGTCGAAAAAGTTTTCACCTGTCGATCTACCAAAATCACCGGTGTTCACGCCTGAAAGCACAATTTCTTTGGCTCCTTCGGCAATAGCCTGTTTAGCCATTGCCACGGTATCGGCAATGTTTGCATTTCTACTTCTTCCTCGTGCAAAAGGAATGGTGCAGTAAGTACAGAAATAATCACAACCATCTTGTACCTTTAAAAAATATCGGGTGCGATCGTCTCGCGAGCAGGAAGGTTTAAATTCCTTGGCTTTCGAAATCTCGGCACGATGAATTTCTCCGTTTTTTGTCTCATCTAAATTATTCAGATAGTCCAAAATACTGAACTTTTCATTAGCTCCCAGCACTAAACTAACTCCTTCTATATTTGCAATTTCATCAGGCTTTAATTGAGCGTAACAACCTGTAACCACAATGATGGCATTGGGATGTTGACGATTCATGCGGTTAATAGCCTGGCGACATTTATGATCGGCAGTGTCGGTTACAGAGCAGGTGTTGATTATGCATACATCGGCTTGTTCGCCGGGCTTAGCTTTCACAAATCCTTCATTGCTCAATTGTTTACCAATGGCCGAAGTTTCAGCAAAATTAAGTTTACAACCTAGCGTGTGGAAAGCTACTTTTTTATTGTTAAATAGAGAGTTGTCTATCATGTTTTGATTTCAAATTTAGCGGTACAAAGGTAATAAAAAACAATAGATAGATTGTTGTTAAGATTCGATGTGGCGTGTTCTTTGTAATTTACAAAGTGATTACCATTTATCTTCTGATTTAAAGCTCTTGTTTTCGACTGGCTTTCCTTTATTCTACGTTTTCTACTTGTAAACTTTAAAAAAATAAGTACTTTTGCAAAGAATTATAAAGGGCTCGCAAATGATTGAGTTGCTCTGAAAAAGAGCTATTTCATTTCGAACTAAAATAATTAATTCTTATAAATAGTTTTCAATGGAATATAACACCGTCATAAAGCCTCAAAATAAGCTTTTGGAAGTCGATTTTAAAGAAATCTGGCAGTACCGCGATTTATTTTCCATGTTTGTGAAGCGAGACATAATAACTCAATACAAACAAACGATTCTCGGACCTACCTGGTTTTTTATCCAACCGGCACTCACTACACTTATGTATATGATTGTGTTTGGCGGCATTGCGGGAATCTCAACGGATGGTTTACCGCAACCTATGTTTTATCTTGCCGGCATTGTTTGTTGGCAGTATTTTGCCGATTGCCTGAATAAAACTTCAACAACTTTTACAACGAATCAGAATATTTTTGGGAAAGTGTATTTTCCCCGCCTGATTGTTCCTCTTTCGACAGTGGCTTCTAATTTGGTCAGAATGGGTATTCAATTTATACTCTTTGGGCTAGTTTATGCTTATTATCTTATTATTGGTGTGGATATTGCTCCCAATGTTTATGTTTTGTTATTACCATTGCTGATTTTAATGTTGGCCGGTTTGTCACTGGGCTTTGGCATAATCATTTCGTCCATGACAACGAAATATCGGGACTTAACGATACTTTTTACATTTATTGTTCAACTGTGGATGTATGCCACCCCGATTATTTATCCATTAAGCACGATGTCGCCTAAACGTCAATGGATTATGGCACTTAATCCGGTGACATCCATTGTGGAGGCATTTAAGTACGGAACTATGGGAGTCGGAACTTTTAGCTGGGCGCAACTGGGTTACAGTTTTGGTTTTATGGTTTTTCTTCTTGCAATTGGTATCGTCGTGTTTAATAAAGTGCAGCGTTCATTTATGGACACCGTTTGATATCAGTAAATTATTCATTAAATGAGATATATATATATTTTCGCAACGCTCTTTTTTACCGTTTACGGACAAATGATTCTCAAGTGGAGAATCTTAAAATTAAACTGGAGTATGCCTCATACCGGCATTTGGGATATGGTGGTTTCATATACTAAGTTTTTGTTAGATCCATTCATTTTTTCGGGATTCTTGTCTGCATTTGTAGCTTCAATATGTTGGTCGATGGCTATGACTAAGTTTCAAATAACTGAAGCTTACCCTTTTATGAGTCTTGCTCCGGCAATTGTTTTCTTGCTGGGCGTTTGGTTGTTAAATGAGACTTTCACTATTGGAAAAGTGATAGGACTTATTTTAATCATCATTGGTACGATTGTTACAGTAAAATATTGACATGAAGAAGTTAGCCATCATAGGAGCAAGTTATTTGCAATTGCCTCTTGTGCAGAAAGCAAAAGAAATGGGAATTGAAACTCACTGCTTTGCCTGGGAAGACGGAGCTGTTTGCAAAGATATTTCCGATTATTTTTATCCGGTTTCGATTCTTGAAAAAGAACAAATTCTTGAAATTTGTCAACAGGTTAAGGTTGATGGAATCACGCCCATTGCTTCGGATGCAGCTGTTCCTACCGTTTGTTTTGTTGCAGGAAAAATGGGATTGATCAGCAATGCTTTTGAAGACGCTGCAGCAGCAACTGATAAGTATAAGATGCGCCAGCGATTTGCAGAGAATGCCGTCTCATCACCACGTTTTGTGATTGCCGATAAAAAATACTCGGTAGAAAATTTCCGATTTCCACTGATTGTTAAACCTACAGATCGTTCCGGAAGTCGCGGAGTGAAGAAAATTGAACACTCTGTTGATTTGAAAGAAGCTGTTGAACGCGCGCAGGCAGAGTCATTTACACATCAGGCAATTGTCGAAGAATATATTTCGGGATCGGAAATCAGTGTGGAAAGTATTTCGTGGAAAGGTGAGCATTATATTCTGGCCATTACCGATAAAGTAACAACTGAAGAACCTTATTTTGTTGAGCTGGAACATCACCAACCAAGTCAGTTGTCTGCTGAAATTCAGCAACGAATAAAGTCTGAAACATTAAAGGCCCTGACCGCGTTGAATATAAATTATGGAGCAAGTCATGCAGAATTTAAGGTTACCGCTGCTGGAGAAGTTTTTGCAATTGAAGTAGGAGCGAGGATGGGCGGAGATTTTATCGGATCTCATTTGGTGAAACTCTCTACCGGATATGACTTTGTGAAAGGAGTTGTTAATGTTTCGTTGGGGAATTTTGAAGAGCCCACGTTGAATGATAAGCAATGTGCCGGAGTCTATTTCTTATGTAAAGAGACTGAACATTTGTTGCCAATCATTCAAAATTCAAAAAAATACAGCGAAATTATTGAGGTGGAAATGACAGATTCAGAACTACATAATATTCAATGCAGTGCCGATAGAAGTGGCTATTTTATTTATCAAGCCGAAAAACGATTTAAGATATGAACAAACCTCAATTATCTATAGTAACAACGTTATATAAATCCACACGGTTTTTAGATGCTTTTGTGGCACAGTGTGAGGTCGCTATGGCTGAAATTAAGTGTGATAGCTATGAAATCGTGTTTGTGAATGATGGTTCGCCTGATGATTCGCTGGCCAAAGTATTGCAGATTAAGGAAAGAAACGATCGTATTGTAGCTGTTGATTTGTCCCGAAATTTTGGTCATCATTATGCCATCATGGCAGGATTGACCTATTCTACTGGAGATTATGTGTTTTTGATTGATTGCGATCTGGAAGTGGCACCAACTCAAATTCCGACTTTTTACAACAAGTTCAAGGAAGAAAAAGATTGTGACGTGGTTTTTGGAGTTCAGGAAACACGCAAAGGTTCGTTTATAGAGCGGAAAGTTGGCGGATTATTTTACAATTTCTTCAATGGATTGACAGATACTCGAATACCTGAAAATTTACTGACCGAACGGTTAATGAGTCGACGTTATGTGGATGAATTAATAAAAATGGGTGATAAAAATATTTTTATGGCTGGTATGATCCGGGTGCGCCGCATCGGGGGGCTCGATTCCGTGAGCCCGAAGCTAAAAATATTTTTATGGCTGGTATGATCCGGGTGCGCCGCATCGGGGGGCTCGATTCCGTGAGCCCGAAGC
>Ga0183099_1001743_pt1 | contig 12043 bp, 12 predicted proteins | sample Biomet1_FD_127788 | JGI IMG/M metagenome (GOLD analysis project Ga0183099, IMG submission 127788) | Microbial communities from bioreactor (seeded with anoxic lake sediment) at LBNL, California, USA - Biofuel metagenome 1 | ecosystem: Engineered > Bioreactor > Anaerobic > Unclassified ... | reverse complement strand
CCCGATGAAATTCTATACAAGCCGGGACGATTAACCGATTTTGAATATACAATTATCAAACAGCATTGTAGCATTGCCGAGAATATTCTAAAACCGTTGGATTCGGGAAACCAAATTTCTTTGATTGTGAAACATCACCATGAACGGTTTGATGGCGAAGGATATCCCAGCGGTTTGAAAGGAGAAAATATTCCACTTGGTTCAAGAATCATCGCAATCGCCGATACTTTTGACGCAATGAATTCCGATAGACCCTATCGAAAAGCGATTCCTTTGGAAAAATGTGTGGAAGAAATTTCTAATCAATCCGGAAAGCAATTTGATCCGGAATGGGTAACGGTTTTTCTTGAATTATCCGCAACCGGAAGCATATAAAAAATATTTTACGGTTGAAATACACTACTTTCATTTAAAAATTCCGCCAAACGCTGATCAAACGCAGCTTTACGCTGCATCAGACGAAACGGCGGAATTTTTTTAAAAACAAAATCTTATTTCCCTGCAATTTTGGACGTTTTATCGCCGAAATTGACATCCGCATATGTAGTCGGAACATTTCCGACAATCACTGTCTCCGCAATACAAACTGTTGTCGAAACCTCCGTAGACACCGATTTGAACGGAATGATCACTGCAATCTGCGAATGCACCTCCAACATAATTTGATGTTTTGTCTGGTTGATTCCTGCGGCACTGAACACATTTGTAATATCGGTTGAGACAGAACCGACCGGATTTAAAATGATTTTGATTTTTGGTCCACGGCCAGAAAACAAATCTCCAGAAAGAACCGTTCCAATTGGGATTGCGATTTTTGTCTCATGAATTCCAGCAAGCTTTTCGGTCATTACCATGGTGATGTAAGATTTGAACTGACTGACCCGAATGGTATTTGTTTTAATTGCCTTGATATTCCCACTTGCATCTTTTTCAAACGAGATCAAATCGTCATAATCCAGCGAAGCTCTTTCAATTTCATCATAAATTGTACTGTTGATCACAAGGGTCGAAATTGATTTTGCTTTTTGTTCTGCCATTGTTGCAATAATCGGTGAAAGTTTATATTCCAAATATACAAAGCCGAAAACCATTGTCAGAAACATCGTAATCAAAACAAAAAGAATTCTTTTTAATAATTTTATTCGATTCCTTTTCTTTATTACTTCTTCATAATTCAAAAGATCACACCTTTCATCGCCTTTACTTAATCATATGAGCAATGATTCAAAACGATAACAATACGTTTTTGTATGTTCCGACAAAATAACCAACAATAATTTTTAGTTTGATAAAATAATGTTTAATATAATAGTTGACAATTATCGAATTTTCTGTTAAAATTCTCTTATTCTCTTTGTTAAATTTATTTTATGGAGGCAAAAAATGAAGAAGCAAATTATCGCTTTTTTACTCACAACCGCATTGGCACTTTCACTCGTAAGCTGCGGTACAACAGCCAAGACAACTGACAAGGCAAAGTCCAAAGAAAAAAAGGACACCACAGCAACAACCGATACTACAAAAACAGAAGCTGGCAAGAAATTAACCGCTTCCCAAGTCAAAGTCGGTTTCATTTATGTTGGCGATGCTGACGACCGCGGTTATTCTCAGGCACATGACGACGGAAGAAAAGAGCTTGAAAAAGAACTCGGCGTAAAAACAATGGTAGTAGAAAACATTCCTGAAACATCAGAATGCGCTACTGCTGCTAAAAACTTGATCGCTGCTGGTTGTAATGTTATTTATGCAACAAGCTTTGGTCACATGCAGTACATTGCACAGGTTGCAAAAGAAAATCCGAATGTTTATTTCGGTCATGCAACCGGCTACACACGTGATAAGAATCTTACTACTTATATGGGTCGTATTTATCAGGCAAGATACCTTTCCGGTATTGTTGCAGGCTTGAAGACAAAATCGAACAAAATCGGTTACGTCGCTGCAATGCCTATCCCTGAAGTTATTCGTGGAATCAATGCATTTACACTCGGTGTAAAAAGCGTTAATCCAAAAGCAACTGTTGAAGTATCCTGGCTTAACACATGGTACGACGGTACTCTTGAAAAGACCTCTGCTCTTGGTCTGATCGACAAGGGCTGTGATGTGATCGCTCAACATTGCGATTCCACCGCTCCTCAGGTTGCAGCGCAGGAAAAAGGCGTATTCTCAATCGGATACAACCGTTCCGCAGCAGATGTAGCTCCCAAAGCATATCTTACCGCTCCTCTCTTCCATTGGGGCAAATTCTATGTTGAAAATGTAAAAGCAGTTATGGATGGTACATGGAAATCCGAAGACTATTGGAAGGGTCTGGAATCCGGCATTGTTTCTCTTGACAAGCTTTCTTCTCTTTGCGAAGCAGGCACACAGGAAAAAGTTGATGCAGCTCAAAAAGCAATTCTTGACGGTTCCAACAAAATCTTTACCGGTGAAATCAAAGACAACCAAGGCAATGTAAAAGTGAAAGCCGGTCAGACAATGACAGACAAAGAACTCACTTCATTCAACTGGTTTGTTGAAGGCGTAATCGGCAATGCAACCGGTAAATAAGAGAATAGAAATTTAAATGGCTTTTCTATGGGCAGACAATTTGTCTGCCCATGGTTTGTTATTCTATGGAGGAACAAAATGAGCGAAATATGTGTAAAACTGGAAGGGATCACCAAAACGTTCGGCACTGTAACCGCAAACAATAATGTGAGCCTGTCGGTCAACAAGAGTGAAATACATGCGCTTTTGGGTGAAAACGGCTCAGGCAAAAGCACACTCATGAATATTTTGTCTGGCATTTACAGTCCTGACAGCGGAACAGTTGAATTGAACGGTGAAAAGGTTGTTTTTAAATCTCCAAAAGATTCGCTGAATTCGGCAATTGGAATGGTGCATCAACATTTTAAGCTCGTAGAAGTGCTTTCGGCAAGAGATAATATCATTGCCGGAAACGGGAAAGGGCTTTTTATTCAGCGGAAAAATCTCACCAAAAAAATCAATGATATTTGTTCGCTATACGGTTTATCTGTCAATCCGGATAAAAAGGTTTATAATATGTCGGTCAGTGAAAAACAGACTGTCGAAATTGTAAAAGTCCTTTTTAGGGGTGCTAAAATTCTGATTTTAGATGAGCCGACTGCTGTTCTTACTCCGCAGGAAACAAGCCTTTTGTTTGATATTTTACGCAAAATGAAAGCCAAAGGCTGTTCGATCATCATTATTACACATAAATTAAACGAAGTTTTGGAAATCAGCGACCGTGTTACGATCCTCCGCAAAGGGGAAACTGTTGGAACAATTGAAACCGCAAAAACGAATGCGCATGAATTGACCGAACTGATGGTTGGACACCCCGTTTCGCTTGATATCAAAAGATCACTGCCCGACAGCCGACTGGTAAAAAAATTCTCGAAGTGAAGGACTTAACTGGTCTTGATTTTATGCATCTCAAAGCTCTGGATAAAATATCCTTCACTTTAAATTCGGGAGAAATTCTCGGTGTAGCCGGAATTGCCGGAAGTGGACAAAAAGAACTGTGCGAAGCAATTGCGGGGCTTCAGAAAATTGAATCCGGCGATATTATTTTTAAAGACAAAAGTATTGTAAAACTAACCCCACTTGATATTATCAAACGTGGTGTCGCCATGAGTTTCATTCCGGAGGACAGACTCGGCATGGGTCTTGTTGCCAATATGGACATTATCAACAATGTGCTTTTAAAATCCTATCAAAACATGCCCGGAATCTTTATCAAGCGAAGCATTGGTAAAATTGCAGCGGAACGTATTATTAAAAAATTTGACATCTCCACACCAAGCCCATATCATGTTGTGAAAAAATTATCCGGTGGGAATATTCAAAAAGTATTACTTGGTCGTGAAATTGAACTTTCGCCCGAACTGTTAATCACCGCTTATCCAGTTCGTGGTCTTGATATCGGTGCCTCTTATCACATTTACGACATTTTAAACGAGCAAAAGAAAATCGGTGTCGGTGTTTTATTTGTTGGGGAAGATCTCGACGTTTTACTCGAATTGTGTGATAGAATTATGGTGTTGAATTCCGGTAAAATTATGGATATTGTCGATGCAAAATCTGTTACAAAAGAGCAGATCGGGCTTTTGATGCTCGGTCATAAAATCAAAGATGAGGAGGAAAAACACGGTGCTTAAAGTTGTAAAAAAAGCCGAAGGTTCTTTTCGTCAAACAACAATATTACGAATTGTTACTGTTGTTATCGCTTTATTTGCTTCCTCTCTTGTCATTGCCGCTTTGGGTTACAATCCGGTAAATGTATATTCGGAACTCTTTCAAGGTGCTACCGGAAGCTTACCCAGATGGCAGGAAACAATAAACAAAGCAATTCCGCTTATCGTATTATCCCTTGGAATCTCTGTTGCTTTTAAAATGAAGTTTTGGAACATCGGCGCCGAAGGTCAGTTTTATATGGGCGCAATGGGTGCAACCTATGTTGCATTGAATTTCAAAGATCTCCCGTCTTATCTCCTACTTCCCTTCATGATGTTTGCCGGTTTTCTGTTTGGCGGCTTATGGATCTTGATTCCTGCCATTTTAAAATTAAAACTCGGCACGAGTGAAACATTGGTAACCTTAATGTTAAATTATGTTGCCATATCCTTTATCACCTATTTGCAATACGGACCGTGGAAAGACCCAACAGCTATGGGTTTTGCAAAAATCCCGAATTTCACCGACAATGCAGTTTTACCAAAGGTGTTAGGCGTACATATTGGTTGGATTATTTCCCTTATCCTTGTGCTTATTATTTATATTTTGATGAAATATACAAAACTCGGATATGAAATCACTGTACTCGGAGAAAATATCCAAACCGCAAAATATGCCGGCATGAATGTCACAAAAATCTTAATCATTGCAGTTTTTATCAGTGGTGGTCTTTGCGGACTTGCCGGGATGTTGCAAAGTTCTGGCGTGGAACGATCCTTATCCGATCAAATTTCCAACAGTCTTGGCTTTACTGCAATTATCACTTCTTGGCTTGCCGGGTTAAGTGCACCTGCTATTTTAATCGTTTCGATTTTATTTGCTATCCTTCTTCAGGGCGGTGCTTTTATTCAATCTTCCCTTCAAATACCAGCTTCGGTGGCTGAAGTCATTCAAGGAATTATTTTGTTTTTCGTTTTGGGAAGTGAATTCTTTATCAACTATAAAATCGTATTTGTAAAAAGCAAAAAGGAGGCAATCAAATGAATGAATTTTTAAGTGGTCTTTCCTCGTTTTTGCAACTTTCGATTCAAATGGGTACAACTTTGTTGTTCGGAACACTCGGAGGTATTCTTTGTGAAAAAGTCGGACATTTGAATCTCGGTATTGAAGGTATGATGTTAATGGGCGCAGTTTTCGGTCATTATATCGGCCTTTCCACAGGTTCCCCGCTGTTTGCAATCTTGGGTGCCGGAATAGCCGGTCTTGTCGGTGCTCTGATTTATGCTTTTATCACAGTCTCCTTAAAGGGAAATCAAACCGTTACCGGTCTTGTCCTTACGATTTTTGGTTCGGGCATTGCGAATTTTATCGGCAAAATCCTTGTAAAAAACCAAAAATCAGGTCTTCTGCCCGATCGTTTGCCAGTTGCGGTTGCAGATTGTTTCAAGCCCTTTAAAATTCCTGTTTTAAGTGATATTCCAGTCATCGGGAAAGCGCTTTTTCATCAAAGTATATTCATTCCCATCAGCATAATATGCGCTGTTCTATTGTATGTTTATTTAAAAAAGACAAAATTCGGGCTTGATTTGAGGGTAGTTGGCGAAAACCCCGCTGCGGCCGATGCGTCCGGCATTAATATTTCGCTCTATAAATATGTACATATTCTTGCTGGCGGTTTTCTTTGTGGCCTTGGAGGAGCTTATCTTTCCCTTTCCTTTCTTTCCACATGGAAAGAAGGCATGACATCCGGATTGGGTTGGATTGCAGTAGCATTGATCATTTTCTCCACTTGGAATCCCTTAAAAGCAATTTTCGGAGCCTACTTTTTTGGAATCCTTCGCTGTTTGCCGTTTAAAATACAAAATGCAAGTTTGTTTGGCATTCCGATTTCCATCCCATCTCAATTTCTTACGATGCTTCCGTATGTGATGACAATTGTTGCCCTTGTCTTCATCACCCTTCGCAAGAAAAAAGAAAATTCTCCTCCCGCTTGGCTCGGAAATCCATACTTCCGTGAAGACAGATAACCTGACATAAAATTCTCATAAAACACGATACCTCCGAATATAGTTGTAAAAAGTATATTCGGAGGCATTTTATATGAGAAAGACCACTTTTAATGAGCTTCGCGAAAAAGAAGTAATCAATTGCTGTACCGGAATTAGGCTCGGTTTTGTAATCGATTGTGAAATAGATGAAGAGTGCGGAAGAATTATATCCATCATTGTAAGCGATCTCTGCAAGAAGCTGTTTGCATGGCCATCAAAAGATCAATGTATTATTATCTGCTGGGAGAACATTCAAAAAATAGGCGAGGACATCATTGTCGTCAATCAAGAAGATTGTTGTGTTGTTCCGCCACCACCTCCAAGAAAACATAAATTTTGGTAACATTAAAAAATCCTTACAAATCGAACTGATTCGTAAGGATTTTCTTCTGTTTCATTGTCTTTTATCATTTCCGAACGCAACTTTTTCAAACCACTGTTCACTGTTTGGTAGCTTGGAAACCGTTCTGATTCGTGAATTGTATTTCTTCCCGTTATAAATCACATCAATCACAGTCTTCAAATCCATATTCAGTTCAATGGAATGCTTCACATAGGAAATCAAATCTGTGCCATTTGGAAGCACCAAAAAGCCTCCCCTGCTTTTCCCTCCGTTTTCCAAATAGGTACTCTGCGCAAAAAGAACGGCAAGCGCACTGATGAGCAAATCTCTGTTAACAAATGCTTCGTATACCTGATAACTGTTTTTTACAGATAAGTGTTGATATAGTTCCGAAAGTTCTGTTGATAATATTTCAAAGGTTTGGCATGTTTGATTTTTTTCTCTGATAAATGCACCACTTTTTGACATACACGCAGAAAACCAATTTCGTTCGGCAATCGGAGTGATTCCGTTTTTATTGGAAAACAGATTGTCTTTTATTTCATTTAACTCATTCATTGCTGTTTCAAAGATTGTATGAAGGTTTTTTTTGTCGTCATTTCCGGCAGTTTCTAATCTTTTTTTGATTTGAAAGGAAGCCCGCATGGAAGAAACCTGTGTGGAATTCAAGGCAGTTCCGCCTGGGCGAGTTATGCCGAATACCCCTGCACATTCCCCGCAAGCGAACAAACCGTCAATGTTTGTCATGTAATTGGCATCACAGGCAAGTCCACCATTGCAATGCTGTGCGCAAACATCAATTGCAAGAAGGTCATGCTCCAGATCAATTCCGTTGTCAAGATATAGCCTGTACGCCTGTTCGTTCAAGGTGCGAAGCCGTTCAATCGGAGTTTTCTCCACCGAAAGACCGGAGTTTTTGAAATAAGAAACAGTTTCCTCGGATAACTTTGATTTATTCAATCCGGTCGGATTCTTCGTGAAATCAAGAAACACCTGCCTTTGAAGCACATTCTGCTCGATATAAACAGCAATATCAATCAACGAACTTTTATTTCTGCATAGATTTTTCGGTGAAAACGGCCAGTTATAGCCCTTTTGAAAAATTAAATCAAAAACTTGTTCGTCGATGTAATCGGTTAAAAACTCATGGTATTGCCCTTCCCCGTCAAGGGAAAGATAGCGCGGAATTACCTGTTGATAGCTCCCCGACAAATTCCAACGAAACTCAGTGGAGGCAATGCCATATTGCCATTCGGTTAAATTCACAGCAACCGCACCCTGCTCCAGAGCAATGCCAATTCCGCCACTTTGTGCTTTCGGATAAACGCTTGCGCTGTAAATTCCGGCTGCGCCGCCAGTTGCAAGAATGATGTTCTCTGATTGATAAATTTCAAACGTATCTTGAACAAAATCATAAACAACCACACCATACACTTTTTCGTTTTCACAAACAAGTTTTACGGCACGTCTGTTTTCAAAAATATCCGTCCCCTGTTCCTTCACACGCTCTATTAACGCTTCACACATATATTTTGAAGTCAAAGGACCGCAGGAGCTTGCCCGCTTTCGTTCATCATGGTCGGTGCGGTAACCGACATATTCGCCGTATTCGTTCATTGGGAAAGGAACGCCAAGTTCCACTAACTTAAAAAAGCAACGTAAAGAAAGTGCCGCTTCACTGAGCGCATGGTATCCCTCCATACCGCCGCAATGATACAGAGTCTTTGCCATCTCAAGGACACTGTCCTTTTCATCTCCGGTAGTGGAAAGCTTATAATAGGTCTGTTTGTCAGAGCCTGTGTTGATGGAAGTTCCCATGTACAGCCCTTCGGTGATGATTGCAATATTTTCAATCTTTTCTTGAAAAAGACAGGTGGCGGCGGATAATCCTGCAGCTCCGCTTCCAATAATGACTGCATCATAATTTTTGATTGTCATTTCCATTTCGTGTTCCCTATTTCGTTCAACGCCTTCACTTCATCCGGCAAAGAGGAGACAAGCCCATCGGGCATGAATTCAAGCAAAAAACCATGGTTTTTTTTTGAATTTTGAACGATGTCAAAATAGATTTTTCAAATGGAAATGCCTTTTGACAATGTGAATTTTTCCGTTCCGATCCAATGAAAGACGTGCACATTGGTGATATATGGCAAAAGCGCTTTGAGAGATTCGATATTATATTCTTCGGAACGAAATTGATTGGGCTGCCAATACATCGTTGCATTCTGCCTGTCAATGTCCTTCATGAATTGTGCGGAGGAATGATATTCATCGGTTAATGTGTTGTTGTGGCATTCAAATGAAATCTTTTTGCCAAATTCCTTTGCTCTGTCACAAATAGAGCGAACCTCTGTGATGATGCGTTCGTATGTATCCGACGAAATTTCAGCGGAACCCTTTTCATATACCCAAATGCGAATAATCGGAGCGGAAAGTGCAATTGCCGAATCAAGTACTTTTTCAAATTCCTCCCTGAATTTTTCGCCATAAGTTCCCGCACGATAATAGGAGCCATATGCCAAAACTGAAAGCCCAGCCTGTTCCGTCTGGCTTTTTACTGCTTTCGCGGTTTCGACATCGCCGTGCGGTACGTGAATGTCACCGCCCCATTCAATTCCGGAAAGGTTGTTTTCCTTGCAGAGTAAAATAATTTCCTGTGGGGTGAGATTGCGAAAGGTTACCGATACAAGACCCTTTTGAATCATGAATATTTCTTTTCCTCTCTTTACGCCATGGTAGCGAGTTTTTCAATCGTCACTTCATAAAGATTCTGTTCGCCACCGATATATTTTCTATATTCATCCAACATATATTCCGCCAAGCGATAAACCTCATCCCCAAAGCTTCCTGCAATATGAGGGGTTAAAAAAACGTTCGGCAATGTATAAAAGGCTGAGTCCTCTTTCGGAGGTTCCGGATCCGTTACATCAAGAACTGCGGTAATGGTTGGATTTTGTTTCAACACTTGAATGAGATCAATTTCAACAATTTGTGCCCCTCTTCCAGTGTTGATAAAGGTTGTCCTATCCTTCATCAAAGAAAAAGATCATAATCAAGCATGCCCACTGTCTGCGCGTTGTTTGCCATATGATTGGTAATGGTTGTACATTCAGAAAATATTTCTTCAAGTGAACACTTTTGAACACCGAGGGAAGCCGCTTTTTCATCGGGAAGGAATGGATCATACACCAAAACATTCAAATGAAATTGTTTTAATAATTTAACAACCAAAGTTCCGATCATGCCAACCCCAATGATGCCGACTTTACATCCGTAATTGCCCGGATATTGAAAGGAAAAATCTCTCGACTTCAGAATGTTTCTTGATTCACGAAATCGGTTCAATCCTTGATAAAAGCCTTTGTTGGCAAGCAAAACTTGGCTCAATGTATATTCCGCAACAGGAACCGCATTTGCCGCCCAAGCAGAAAACACTTTGATTCCCCTGTTCAAAAACGGACGTGCAAACTCCTGCACGGTTCCAGCACCATAAAAGACGCACTTTAACTTTGGAAAACAAACCGCAATTTCCTCTTCTGATATTTTTTCGATGCCCCAGGTAGAAAACACATACTCCGTATCTTTAGAAAGAGATGGATTTTCCAATAAAACTGCTTTTGTATAAACTTCCCCTGTATTTAAACCGGCTTCTTTTTTTAATTTTTCCTTCACTTGAGTAGAATAAACCCTATTCATTTGAAATGCATTTCCGAAAAATATGCTTTGATTCATATAGTGCCTCCAAAAGTTATCATTTGAGTTTAATATAACATTATATTGTAGGTAAGGCAATGACATATCGTACAAAAATAGACGAATCGTAAAGAAATCAATTATATTTTATTTTTCATCTTGTTTTTATAATATTGTAATGGCGTAATTTTATTATATTTTTTAAAGGTTCTAATAAAATGACACGAGTTGACAAAGCCACTTCTCACAGCGGTTTCATTCACACTCGCTCCTGTAAGCAACAATTCTTTTGATAATTTTAATCGCTGTGTTACAATATAATCTCCAATTGTAATTCCGGTTACGTTTTTAAAATCATTGATCAATTTAACACGACTGACGAAAAACAAATCGGAAACATCCTGAATTACTAATTTTTTTTCCAGATTTGACGAAATATATTTTAAAACATCTGCAATATAGGTTTCCATTACATACTCGCTTGTATCAATATGCCCCTTTAAAATACGATCAACCTTCAAAAGAATCACAGAGAGTAAGTGTTGTTTCATCATTTCATCCTGTTTAGAACTGTACTCTATCTCTTTTAAATGAAACAGTGGTTCAAAATAACCGAGCAGTTCTTTCTTTTCCTCTTCATTGACAGGAATGATGATGCAGTCGTTTTCAAAGCAGTCACGTACCCCCTCAAAATCGACCACATCACTGATATAGCGGTATTTAAAGGCTATGTTATACCGTTCATACACCTGCGAACTGTCCACTTCGGTTGTATGAAGCCTGCGTTCTTTGAAGATGATGATACAACTTCCGTTTGATTGATAAATGGAATCCTCAACAAGAAATTTAATTTTTCCTTGCAGAACAAATAATAGCTCATTATATTTATGTCTGTGCATTCCATAACTGTTAAATCCGATTCTGTTGAAGTAAATCAATATAAAAATCGCCGTTTTCCATTGTATATAACATTGTATTTTCCATTATTTCACCTCGGAACTTGTCTTTACCCTTGATTATATTTATAATATGTTTCGATAATTTATACTATCTGCAAACTTTTGTATGATTAGTCATTGCGTTTCAAGGGAACACCTGTATAATAAAATTAGCGAAAACCAAAGAAGGAGATTTAAATATGAAAATTTTTGAACATGAAAACGTGGATGAAAAAGTATTACCTCTTCAGGATTTCAAGCTTTTCTGCGACGAAAATTACGATTCTTCGCAACTAATTTCCCCAGTCTTTCGCGATGCGATATTAAAAAGTGCGGATGAGGCTTTGGAACTGCCAATCCGTATTCTTCCGGCTTCTCTATACCGTGATTTTATATTAAACGGTGATCGCGTCAAATACGAAACAATTTATTTTGAAAGACATAAAGGCGCATTTTCACTTTTTCTCGGCGAACTTGCATCAAACAAAAGCGGAAAATACATCGACAAACTCATAGATTTTGTATGGTCAATTCTTGAGGAAACCACATGGGTTCTGCCTGCACATAATAATCAACTTGACAACACCAAGCATCAATTGCCCTATGAATACAAAGAAAAAGTGGAAAGCATTGACCTTTTTTCGGCAGAAACCGGCGCAATTCTTGCCATCATTTATTACTATTTAAAAGATGAGTTTGAAAAAGCTGTTCCGACATTAATAAATGACAGAATTCTTTACGAACTGGAGCGACGCTTCTGCCTGCACATAATAATCAACTTGACAACACCAAGCATCAATTGCCCTATGAATACAAAGAAAAAGTGGAAAGCATTGACCTTT
>Ga0183099_1001742_pt1 | contig 12044 bp, 15 predicted proteins | sample Biomet1_FD_127788 | JGI IMG/M metagenome (GOLD analysis project Ga0183099, IMG submission 127788) | Microbial communities from bioreactor (seeded with anoxic lake sediment) at LBNL, California, USA - Biofuel metagenome 1 | ecosystem: Engineered > Bioreactor > Anaerobic > Unclassified ... | reverse complement strand
AACAAAAGAAAAAACCCCATATACAACCGAAATGGCTATATATAAGGCTTTAACGTGGCGCGTCGTGAGGGACTCGAACCCCCGACCTACTGGTTCGTAGCCAGTCACTCTATCCAGCTGAGCTAACGACGCACATTTGATGCTGTCTGGTTTTTGACAGCTTCATTATAATACCACTTTTTCTGAGATTTGTCAAGTATTTTACGCAAAATATCTGAAAGAAAAGTGTTTTATTCGACTTTTAGCTTTCGTATGTTTTTTTCATTGCATAGTGTGGAATGTTTTCTTCCAAATATTCATCACCGGATTGTACAAAACCCAGCTTGCGATAAAATTCTAATGCATGCGTCTGTGCGGAAAGATAAGCTGCGCATCCCCCTTGCTTTATGAGAATCGCTTCCAGTGTACGAACCATCACAGCCCCGATTCCAAGCCTGCGATAATTTTTCAAAACTGCAAATCTGCCGAGTTTATACTCACCCGCATCGTTCTTTTTAAAAGCCCGTCCTGTTGCAATCGGAAGATTTCTGTCATAAAGCACGAGAAAAATAGATTCGCAATCAAATTCATCAAATTCGTTTTCAATCGGCACATGTTGCTCTTTAACAAACACTTCTTTTCTGATATAACCGGAATCGGCAAGAAGCATACTTGCGTTGCCCGTTACGCATAAAAAATCCTTTTCTTTGCACGAGATATTGTGCCGTTTTACCGCTAATTGATATAGGGTTTGTTCGGCTTTGAATTCCTTTTGAAAGGAATTTATCTCTTGCAATATTTTTTCCCGTTTTTCAAATAGGATGGATTCTTTTCTCTTTGCTCGAATTAAGATATTTTTTGGCGAATGTGAAATATCGATAAATTCCAAAAGATCAACTTCATATCCGCAGTATTCCAACAACTTTCCCCGCATTGCATCGGTTGCAAGGGCACAAAAACGCTCTTTGATGATGCCGTAATCGGTCAACATTGCAAGGTTTGGTGCCACTAAATTGGCGTTCATTTCATGCTGGCAACAGGGCACGCTGAGGATGTAATCCGCCTGCCACAGATAAGCATTGTAAAGCGCATAATCGGTTGCAACATCGCATGCATGAAGTGAGATGACCATATCGGGGCGTTCCTTGGGGCGGTAGTCTTTGATGTCACCACAAAGAAAGTTTAAATCTTGGTAGCCATATTTTTCTGTAAGTGCATTGCATTTGTCAATGACTTCTTTTTTTAAGTCAAGCCCTGTAATTGTCACCTTTTTCTTTGCAATCACTGTCATATAATGATACAAAACAAAGGTTAAATAGGATTTTCCGCAGCCGAAATCAATGATATTGTAGCAATCGCGTTTGTCCTTTGACACAATATCGTCGATGAATTCCGCAAAGCGGTTGATCTGCTTATATTTATCGTATTTTGATTGAATCACTTTTCCGTCAGAGGTGATAACCCCCAAATCAAAGAGTGCGGGAATATAGTCCCCTTCTTTTAACAGATAACTCTTCTGACGATTATGTTGATTTTCAGGAACGTGTTTCGTGCCGGTTTGCTTTTTTGAAAACAAAACCGTGCCGCTTTTTGCGGCTTTGATGGAAATAACACTGTCCGCTGTCCAGATGTCGCACTGCTTATAGCCGTCTTTCATCAGGTCATACAGCTTGTCGCAAAGTGCGGTAGGTTCAACATTCTCGTGAAAAGCCTGTTTATCGGTAAAGTGTTCCAACTGAAACAGTTCTTTCTCTTTGAGAACAATTTTGCGCACAGACGTTTTATTATATCGGAATGCGGTATAACGCTTGTTGCTTAATGTTGCCTTTATGATTGTTTCTTCTACGGCATCAGAAAGCCGCTGTTTTAATTCATCCATACGTTTATCCTGTTCTTCACGGTTATAAATTTCTTGCTGTGTCAAGGGCGGATTTTAATGCGTGGGAAGCGGCAAGGATTCTGATATAATCTCTTTCATTCGGGTTTCCTCTGCCGAGAATTAATTTTTTGCATGTGAAAGTGCCGTTTTTACACGCACAGCCAACATAGACAAGCCCAACCGGCTTTTCTGCAGTTCCGCCGTCCGGCCCTGCAATTCCGGTAACCGAAAGAGCAATATCCGCGCCGGAAAGAGAAAGAACGCCGAGTGCCATTTCCTTTGCTGTTTCTTCCGATACTGCACCGAATTTCTCCAACGTTTCAGATGCAACACCCAAAAGTTTGGTTTTTGCTTCGTTGGCATAAGTGCAGACCCCATAACCGAATACTGCGGAAGAGCCCGGAATTTCGGTGATGCGTTTTGAAATTAGACCACCTGTGCAGGATTCAGAGGTTGCAATGGTGAGCTTTTTCTCGGTCAACGTTTTTACAAGGGCAAATTCAAGACTTGGTACATCAACACCATATATGTTTTCACCGAGTATAGAGTTGATCTGTTCAATCACGGGTGCAATTAATTCCTTTGCAAGCACTTCACTTTTTGCATTTGCGGTAACGCGTATTTTTACTTCACCGTCATTTACATACGGAGCGATGGTTGGGTTTGTGAATTTTTCCATCATGTCGCGCAATTTGCTCTCGACATAGGATTCTCCAATGCCGAAAATATGAATGTTGGAGGAAAATAACATACTGTTGGAATACTTTTTTAAGAACGGTTTGACTTCGTTCGTAAAAAGCGGTGCCATTTCTCTTGGCGGACCCGGCAGCATAATCACCGTTTTGCCGTCCTTTTCAATGGCAAGTGCGGGTGCGGTTCCAAAATCGTTCCGAAAAACAATTGCTCCCTCCGGCATAAGTGCTTGCTTTTTATTGTTTTCGGTCATTTCACGTCCTAATCTTTTATAAAAACCGACAATTCTATCCAGTGATTCTTCGTGCATTTTTAAGTTCAAACCGAATTTTTCCGCAACTGTTTCCTTTGTCAAATCGTCATAGGTAGGTCCAAGTCCTCCTGTCATTACAATGATGTCGCTTCTGTTCAGGGCGATGTCAAGGCAGGTCTTCAACCGTTCCGGGTTATCCCCACATACCGAATGATAATACACAAAAATTCCGAGTGTTGCGAGTTCCCTTGATAAAAATGCTGCGTTGGTGTTGACGACATCCCCCAATAGGAGTTCTGTGCCGACACAAAATATTTCTGCTTTCATGCTTAACCCATCTCCACATACTCAATTTGATTGCCATTTTGTTCGATGATTTTAACCAAATCGTCAAATGCGATAAATACCGTTGCTGTGTTGTCATTCGGATGTATCCCGACAAGTCCGCCTATCAGTTCTTTGTCAAACACAACCCTTACGGTGTGTTCGGTGTCATTGAGAATTCCAAACGGTGTGACCGAACCTTTTTTTAAGTGCAAATATCGATTTAACCGATCCTCTGATGCAAAACTTAAATTTTTGCATTGCAGTTGTTCCCGTAAAAAATTCAAATCGGCTTTCTTCTCTTTTCCAAGGACGACAAGAAAATGTTCTCTTCCTTTATCATCCCTTAAAAACAGGTTTTTCACCACTGCTTCGGCATGTGGTAACTGTAATTGATCCATTTCATCAATAGTATAAACGGCAATATGTTCATATACTTCATATGATATTTCATTTTTATCCAACAGATCATATACCTGTTGTTTGATTTGAGAAATTTCTTCTGTCATATTTTAATGCTATACCTCTGTTCGAACGCTTCTTTCACAAGTGCGTCAATGTCTAAATTTTCTTCTTCCACAAGAATATTCTCTATTGTTGGATTTGTTACGGGGTGTTTCGGTGTGAATACCGTACAACAATCCTCATATGGAAGAATGGAAATATCGAATGTGCCGATTTTTCGAGCAATCTTAACAATATCTTCTTTGTCGGAGGCAATTAACGGGCGGAAGACTGGGATTGTGGCAACAACATTGTTTGTCACACCGATCGCACCCATTGTCTGACTTGCCACCTGCCCCAAACTCTCACCTGTAATCAATGACTTCGAGCCGTAATGGTTCGCTGTCTTCTCCGAAAGACGCATCATGAAACGGCGCAAAATTAATGTAAAATAGTCTTCACGACAAGTGCGTTTGATCGCTTCCTGTATTTTTGTGACCGAAATGACGGTTAACGTGATTTTGCCACAGGTATCTTTCATTGCAGTGGCAAGTTCCACCACTTTTTCTCTTGCTTTTTCACTGGTATAGGGGAAACTTTCAAAATGCAACGCTTCAATGGTTACACCGCGCTTTGCCATCAAATAACCCGCAACCGGGCTGTCGATTCCACCGGAAAGAAGAAGAATTCCTTTTCCAGCACTGCCAATCGGCATTCCACCTGCCCCATTTTCCGCCCCACAGTGAATATATGCTGCAAAATCTCTGATCTCAATCCGAACGGAAATTTCCGGATTATTGACATCGACTGTCAGATGTGGAAAAGCATCCAAAATGACACTTCCGCACTCTCGGCAAATAGCTGGTGAATCAAATGGAAATTTTTTATCGGAGCGACGTGCATCTATTTTAAAGGTTTTCACTTGTTGCAGTTTTTCTTTGGTATAAATCGGTAACAGCTCTTTTATTTTTTCAAAATCCTTCTGTGTTTCAGCCGCTCGGCAAATCGAAGCGATGCCAAACACCTTTTTCGCTTCGTTGTACGCTTTGTCCATTTGAGCAACTGCATCTTGATCAAGCGGTGTAATATAGATTGTGGACTGCGCTGATCTTATTCCGAAGTTTCCGCACTTTTCCATGCGGTATTTAATATCTTTCATCAATAAACCTTCAAAATAAGAACGGTTTAATCCCTTTAAAATGAGTTCACCGTATTTTAAAAGCAATACTTCCTTCTGTGTGTTTCCCAAACCTTATTCCTCGTTTCTATTTTGTATAAATTGTTCAGCGATGTTATTCATATGTTTTACAAAAATCTCATCCGGCTCAAAAAGAAGCAAAGTGATTTTTCCGTTAAAATCAAACATATAAAGGAATTCATCTTTTGGTGCTATGTTCTTGCAATAGTTTAAACTCACGTGGTGTTTCGGCAGTGTTTCGCTTCTTTTGCGAAACTCGTCCCGAGTCATTACAGGACACATCGATTGAGTGAGTGAAAGCGAACATAAACAGACGCTTTTCTTTCCTTGTATTTTATAAATCAAAAAATTGGTGTCCCGCAATTCATAAATATAATCGGACAGAATGTATTTTAATAAAACCTGAATCGCCAATACCGCTAAAACAAGAATCACCATTTGAAAAAGCCATTGAATTTGATTCAATTGTTTTGCCGCAACAAAAAGCAAAGCACAAGCGAGCAGACTGAATAAAACAATATTGTGGGCAATTTTATTTTTTAATTTGGGCCGAAATGTCATTCCTCCACCTCAATATGGTTGCATGTGATTCCCGTTGCGCCGATATGAACTATACCATAACTGGCTGTACTCCCGCCTCTCGGACGAGAAATACTGCCGGGATTAAATACGGTAATGCCATCTGTCACTTCCAAATATGGCACATGGGTATGTCCAAACAAAACAAGATCTGCCTTTTTGAATTTTCCGGCATAAAACGCATTTTGCAAATCGCTCTGAACATTTCTTGAATGTCCGTGTAGGATAAGAACCTTTTTTAATTCAAGCGTAATTAGTTTTTCCTTCTCTTCTTGAAAAATGGAAGAGGTATCGAAATCACAGTTTCCCGGGACCGAAATCAACGGCAAAAGGGAGAAATTATTACGAATGTCTAAAGTATCCTGAATATTATCGCCGAGATGAATACACAAATCGGTGTCAAAACTATGCTTTTTTATCTCGATAAGCATTTTGTCGGTTTGTCTGTGAGTGTCCGAAAAAACTAAAATTTTCAATAAAATCAAACCCTTTTTCAGTATTTCAATAAATTTGTGTCGATATCAATATTTTCAGCATATATTAGTAGTGTCATATCATTCTATCTATGAAAGGAATAAAATTATGAATAACAATATTGACATTTCAAAACTTCTCAACCTGACCGACGCAGAATTAAGAACAAAAATTGTAGCAGCAGCAGGTGCTGCGGGCGCTGATCCCAAAAAAGTGCAGGGAGCACTTCAGGACACCGATAAGCTCCGCAAAATGATCAGTACCTTAACCGATAAGGATATTCAAAACTTAATTCAAACCGTCGGAAAAGAAAAAGCGGAAGAAATCGCAAAACATTTGAATACCAAATAAAAGAAAGGAGAAGCAAGAAATGGATGATCCGAGCGATAAAATTAAAGCGATTTTATCCGATCCGGACAGTCTAAAAATGCTTGCTCAAATTGCAAGCAGTTTTTTGGGAAATTCCTCTGCGCCGGCACAAAGCGCACCGCAAAAAGAACCGGATCCTATCCCGTCGGCGCAAGAGCCTACTGTCCAAACCATGATTCCTCAAGCGATTGGAGAAGCGCAGGAAACTGCAGCCTTTCCGGGAATCGGATTGGGAATGCTTCTTCCAAGCATGACGTGAATGACAGAATCAATGTTTTAAAATCAATTCGTCCCTATTTAAGTGATCACAGAAAAAGTAGAGTTGATAGCTTAATCAAGGCGCTCGGAACCGCAAAAGTGATAGAAACCTATAAAGATGTAAACATTCTTGGACTGTTAGGGCAAACATTTAAATAAAACAATTGTCTTCCGAACGAAATACATTGAAAGGAATGGGATTTACTATGTACAGCCGAAATTACGGCTATGTCGGAAACGACAAAGACCGTGAACAAGTAGATATACAAACCTTTGGGCCAGATACAGCCGAACATAAGCGGGAGAAAATACCGGTAGAAACCTTTCACGATAAAATCGGAGAGGCGGAATTCCAAAGAATGTACTCGACACCGCCTTTTCAACAGGAGCCGTTTGCAATTCCTGAAGCACCAATGGCGAGAATGGAAGAAGAACCGGATCGTAGCTGTTCCACCGGTCCGTCAAACCAGAAAAAGAATGAAAGCAAAGGTATGTTTGGATTTTTGGACGGATTCATGGATGGATTCTTTAAAAACATAGGACTGGATGACATCATTATTGTCGCTTTAATCTTTCTGTTTATGAAAGACGATGACAAAAGCAACGATTATATGATGCCGATTCTTTTATTTATATTGCTTGCATTTTAACACACAGAAAAGAAACGACTCAGCCCACAAAAAGGCTGTCTGAGGGGGTTGGCAAAGGCGACAGTTTTTCTGTTTCCAATAAATATGCCAGCTCCCCGTTTTCATATGTTTCCGCTCTGACAACAAGACCATAATCAAGACTGATCCAGTAAATTTCCTTTTGCGTATAAGTTTCATAAGAGTAATCGAAGGTGAGATTTAAAAGATCACCAAAATCACTTTCGACGAGTGTAAAGTGATAGGAGGCATCCTGCGGCAAAGTCAAAAATTTGCTCATTTCGGCAACTCCCGCTTGCGATGCAAGGCTCAATGTGCCGGAAGGAAATGTTTGACTTGCCCCTTCTGCATTTTCAACCACTGTGGATGTTTTATTATCGGCAATCAGCTTTGTTAATTTGTTTTTACTGTCGTAGAGTTCAATGCGGTAGGAACCCTTGTAAAATCGGATAATATTTTTACTTTTTATGGATTCTTTTTTGGAAAATACAGTTGTCATGGTTTCCCAATAATAATTGTTTTCCGGCTTTATGTTCTCTATCATTGCTTTGAGATTGTCGTGTGTGATATTTGGATAAACTTCTATCCCCTTCACTTTTTTTCTGCTTTTTAAGCTGTCGTATATCTTTCCTTTGTCACCTGGTAGTACGGTTTGTTTTCCGCCATCTTCGAGTTGTAAGAATTTGGTCAACATTTCGGGAGGTGTAATGAGCTTCAGTTTCCACAAACCGAATAGCACAACAAAAATAACAGCGGCGATAATCAATACGTTTATGGCGATATAAATACCATTCAAAAACTTTTCTTTCATATCCCTCTCCGAATTCTCCTATAAAATGTATGTCAAACAGCATCAAAATGAAAGGTGCATTGTTTTTCTGAAGCGATTGTCAAACGGCTCTTTGAAAACCATTGACAAATGTACAGAAATTATAAATAATCCGCTGGTGCTTCACCCTTACCAAAAAAGTGCAAAATTGCTTCACAAATACGTTCCGAAGAATGTCCGTCACCGTATGGGTTTTTCGCCTCGGCCATTTTAGTATATTCCTCTTTGTTATTTAATAAATTTTTTGCCATTTCGTAAATCGTGTCGGTATTAGTACCCGCAAGCTTTGCGGTTCCTGCTTCCACCCCTTCGGGACGTTCTGTTTCGCGGCGTAAAACAAGGACAGGCTTATGAAGAGCCGGCGCATCCTCTTGAATTCCACCCGAATCGGTGAGGATTAGGTAACTTTTTGCAATGAGATTATGTGCGTCAACCGGCGGAACCGGGTCGGTAAGTACAATATTTTTATGCCCTGCGAGAATCGAAAATACCGTTTCTCTGACTGCGGGATTTAAATGGACGAGATAAACAATTTGAATATCGTCAAACTCATTTGCAAGTTTCAACAGTGCTTTGCAGATGTTTTGAAGTGGTTCACCCAAATTTTCACGTCTGTGTGCAGTGACAAAAAGGATTCTTTTCGTAAAGTCAAGGTTGCAAAGTGGTGGAAGCAGTTGATAATTGGGCTTTACGGTATACCGTGTTGCATCAATTTCGGTGTTTCCTGTAATATAGAGTCCGGTGTTGATGTTTTCCTTTAATAACTGTTCACGGCACAAAGGGGTTGGAATAAAGTGCAGTTCAGCAATCGATCCGACAAGTCGGCGGTTCATCTCTTCCGGATAGGGGGATAAGCGGTCATAGGAACGAAGTCCTGCTTCCACATGCCCCACTGTGATTTTATTGTAAAAAGCGCACAATGCGGCGGAGAAGGCAGTGGTCGTATCACCATGGACAAGCACAAGATCGGGCATTTCTTTTTTGATCACAGGGTCAAGTAGATTTAAAATATCGCTTGTGATTGTATTTAATGTTTGATTGCTTTTCATGATGTCGAGATTATATTCGGGTGTAATTTCAAAAAAATCCAAGCACATCCTTTAACATTTCACGGTGTTGCCCAGTGACACAAACCACGGTTTCAAATTCTTCATGGCGGCGCAGCTCATAAATCAGCGGGCACATTTTGATTGCATCGGGACGTGTGCCGAAAATCGGCATAATTTTAAGCTTTTTCATCGGGAGTATGCTCCTTTTTCGTTGTTGACTGTTCTGTGTTTTCAGGTTCATCCGCTTTTTCATCTATTTCTGAGAGCAAAAGCGACAGTCCGGTGCGCCCTCTGGTTTCGTTGCTTCTGTTGACCAACGCCCAGTTTAAGACAAATACAATCAGCGCAAACACAAGAATCACAATACCGCCAACAACATTGGACATTGCAAATAAGATTGCGGCAACCCCCATGATGGAACTGATGGCATATAGCATTGCCACAGATTGTCTTTGATTAAAGCCCATGTCAATGAGTTTATGATGAATATGTCCCCTATCCGCAGTAAATGGGCTTTTTCCGTGGAATATACGGCGTAAAAACGCAAAGGAAGTATCCGCAAGCGGAAAGGCAAACGCCAAAAACGGAACCCAGAAAGCTACAATGGCGTTGATTTTGAAAAAGCCAAGGATTGAGATGGCGGCCAAAATATATCCCAAAAACAGCGCTCCAGTATCACCCATAAATATTTTAGCAGGATTCAAGTTAAATGGCAGAAAACCAGCACAGGAGCCCGCAAGAATTGCGGTGAGAAGGACGATGGAGAATGTCTTTTCGGGGAGGAAGAAAGAAGAGACAAGAATCGTAACCGCTGAAATTGTGGACACCCCACACGATAACCCGTCAAGCCCATCGATTAAGTTTACGGCATTTGTCAATGCAACAAACCAAATTACAGTTACGACATAGGAAAATGCATTGAAATTAATATAATGTCCAAATAAATTGATGTGTTCAATTCGGATTCCGGACCCTGCGGCAACCAGTGCGGAAATCACCTGCATCGTCAGTTTCACAAAAGGATTCATGTTGTAGATGTCATCAATAATGCCTGTGATAATAATGATAAACGCACCAAGCAACATACCAAGAAATTGTTTTGAAACTTCATTAAACACAAGGGAGGTAACGGTAAATGCAATGAAAATCGCAAGTCCGCCCATGAGCGGCATTGCAACCTTGTGCATTCTGCGGTTGTCCTTTGGGACATCAACTGCGCCAATTTTATATGCCAGAACACGAACAATTGGGGTTGTGGACAAAGAAATGAAAAATGCGCAAAGCATTGCTATGATCAAATATATTAAATCATAAAATGTCATTATTTTAGTATCCTTTCGCTATATCAGCGATTTTACGGCAACTTAAATTTTACCGTAAAAACCAACCTTTCTGTATACTTTAGAAAGTGTTTTTCTCGCAAGATAGGAGGCTTTTTCCGCCCCGGCTTTCATAATGCTCTCAAGATATGCCTTATCCTTCATCAATCTTGCGTATTCTGTTCTAATCGGTTCAAGGTTGTCAGCACAGACTTCTCCCACTGCTGTTTTAAAGTCACCATAGCCTTTTCCTGTAAAATCAGCTTCAATTTTTTCAAAGCTATCCCCAGTGAAAGTTGCGTATATACTCATTAAGTTATTGATGCCGTCTTTACCGGGTGCATATTTCACAAAGGCGTCGGAATCGGTAACCGCACGTTTTAACTTTTTGATTGTTTCGTCACGTGATTCGATAATCGCAATATAGGAGAGCGGATTTGGATCCGACTTGCTCATCTTTTTTGTCGGTTCGATTAAGGACGTAATTTTCGTTCCGGTTGTCGGAATATAGGGATCAGGAATAACAAAGGTATCGCCATAAATGCCATTGAACCGTTCGGCAATGTCCCGCGCAATTTCGATATGCTGCTTTTGATCTTGTCCTACCGGAACAAGGTCTGTTTGATAAAGCAAAATATCCGCAGCCATCAAAACCGGATATGTAAACAACCCTGCATTGATGTTGTTTGCATGTTTTGCGGATTTATCCTTAAACTGTGTCATACGGGAAAGTTCGCCAAACATGGTGTTGCAACCGAGCACCCAAGAAAGTTCGGCATGCGCGGGCACATGGCTCTGCACAAACATGGTACTCTTTTCGGGAGAGATGCCACAGGCAATATAGAGTGCCAACCCCTCCAAGGTATGTCGGCGCAGATCTGCCGGCGTTTGTCTTACAGTGATTGCGTGTAAATCTACAACACAATACAAGCAGTCATATTCGTTTTGCAGGGTAACCCAGTTTTTAATTGCACCGAGGTAATTGCCAATTGTAAGAATTCCACTTGGCTGAACCCCGGAAAAAATTATTTTCTTTTCTTCTTGCTTTATATTTTCATCCATTTTTATTCATCTCCGTTTTCTTTGCCTCACAGGCTTATATTGAAGCTTTGATCACTTCGGCGAGTACAGAGATTCCTTTTACAATCTGTTCATCCGAAGGCATGGAGTAATTCAAACGGAACGAGGTGCTTTCCTTTGAGGCATCGGGAAGGAAGGTCGCTCCAGGAACCACTGCAACATTTGCGGCAATATTCCTTTGAATAAATGCTTTCATATCCGTATGATCAGGCAAGGTACACCATAAGAAAAGTCCACCTTCGGGACGGGTATATTTTACGCTTTTTGGAAACGTTTTATCCATTTCAGACAGCATAAGTGCGCATTTATCTCCATAAAGCTTGTTGATTCCCGCAACATGTTCATCAAGGCTGTATGTGTCGATGAATCGTGAGCAAAGCATTTGGAAAAACAAATTGGTGTGAACATCGTTTGTCTGTTTTACTACAACAACTTTTTGAATCAATTCTTCGGGGCCGCAAAGAAAGCCAACCCGCATTCCTGCGGAAAATATTTTTGAAAAAGAACCGCAATAAATGACATAACCGTCTTCATCAAGGCTTTTAATGGTGGGAAGATCGTTCCCTGAAAAACGAAGTTCTCTCCGATATCATGTTAGAAGCCGGAGCTCTTTCTGTTCGCGCTATTGCCAGCCACTGTGTAATGTCTGGTCCTGCAACAGATCGTGTAC
>Ga0183099_1001741_pt1 | contig 12051 bp, 12 predicted proteins | sample Biomet1_FD_127788 | JGI IMG/M metagenome (GOLD analysis project Ga0183099, IMG submission 127788) | Microbial communities from bioreactor (seeded with anoxic lake sediment) at LBNL, California, USA - Biofuel metagenome 1 | ecosystem: Engineered > Bioreactor > Anaerobic > Unclassified ... | reverse complement strand
CGCCTCGGGCTCCCGGGGACGCGGGCCCCCGCCACACCTCTATTTCCAAAACAATAAAGCATGCCGTGGCGCCATGCTTTGTGGTGACGCCACGGCATGCTTTTCGTTAGTCCTGCTGGAACTCGCCACCCTTGTAGATGACTTTCTTCGTGCCGTCCTTCAGGGTCGCGGTCACGGTCTTGTCCTCGGTGTTGACGAGATCCCAATGCAGGGCGGAATCGTTGAAGCCGAGCTGTTTTTTGAGGGCGCTGTCGAGTTTGGTCTGATCGCCGGCGTAGGTGTCGGCATAGCTGGCACCCACGGCCACGTGGCAGTTGCCAAAAGGCCCGCCGAAGTTCTCGTCAAACAGGGTGTTGGCCATGAAGGTGTCGATGCGCGAGAAGCGGCGGTCGGTAAGGCTGAACTCGCCAAGTTGGGCCGCTCCCTCGTCCATGGACAGCTGCTTTTTGACAAAGGCGTCGCCCTCGGTGGCGCTGATGGCTACGGCGCGGCCCTTTTGGAATTCCAGGCGCACGCCCTCGACACGGTTGCCGGAGCGGTAGGAGGGCTGGTCGGCGTAGTACACGCCGGTGGTGCCGCGCCAGTCTGGTGAGAGGAAGATTTCGAAGCTGGGGATGTTGTGGCCGGAAACGCCCAACCATCGGCGCTGGTCGCCGGGAACCACGGTGAGGTCGCAGTGGGCGGACTCGATGTGCAGGGTGGCGATGGGCAGGTCGTTCAGCCATTGCTTCACGCGCTGCGTGTCGTCGAAGATTTGCTGCCAGCGGGCGGCGGGGTCAGCCTCCTCCAGGAAACAGGCGCGTTTGATCTGCCGGGCGAACTCCTCCAGGGAGATTCCGGCGCAACGGGCTTGATCCTCAGTAGGGTAGGCGCACAGGGTCCAGCCGAAATCTCCGGTTTGCTCGCGGCCTTCCATTATCTCGCGCAGGAATTTACGGGCCACAGCGCCCTTGCCGATTTTGCTGGAGTCCACACCGGAGAGGTGGGTGAGGGAAGCCGGGGCGATGAGCGAGATGAGGCCGCTTAAGTTGGCCGTCAGCTCGCGGTCGCCGGGAGGCACGGTGGTGATTTGGCTTTCGCTGCCCTTGCCGTAGAAGCTCTGCTCCATGGCGGGGGTGAGGTTTTGGCGCGGAATGGCCAGCATGCCTTCCTCAATAAGCAGGTCATACATGGCCTCGGCCAGAGAGGTTGCGGGCGCGTCAAAGCGCAGCAGGATGATGTCGCCGGGTTTGTAGGGGGTGGTGCGTGCTGTTTTGAGCCCCCACCAGAGGGTGCGGGCGTATTTCTTGAGTTCGTCAGTGCTGAACATGGTATTGGCCTCGCTTTGGGATGTGCGGCGATATCGCCTTGGGGGCCAGCATAGTCCAGAGCGCCCGTAAGCTCAACCTGTGCCCGCGGCACAACTGCCCGGTGCATTGCGGGAGCGGGCAGAATAAAAATGAGGGAATGAGCAGATGAGATTTCCCGCTTTGGCTTGACACAAGTCGCTTGCTGGATATATCAGCAACCCCGGAGCCTGAGAGCCCGTTCGCCGTGTTTTACACGTTCGCATGGCCTCTCGGACCGTCAGCCCACGACCTTGAAATAAGGCGCAGGCGCATGGAACAAAAGTTTTCCTATCTACACACCTGGAGGGTACAATGGGCTACAAAGTTACTGTCGACAACGACAAGTGCATCGGCGACGGCGAGTGCGTGGATGTTTGCCCCACCGAAGTCTACGAGCTGCAGGATGGCAAGGCCGTTCCCGTGAACATGGAAGAGTGCCTTGGCTGCGAGTCTTGTGTTGAAGTTTGCGAGCAGGACGCTATCGTCGTCGAAGAAGAGTAGGACACAGACAGCTTTGGCTGTTCGGACGGGAGCGGTGGCCAGTCTGCCGCTTCCGTCCATACTTTTCGCTGTGCCGTGAGTAGATCCGGCCAGCAGCATGGACGAACCGCCTGGTGGCGGGGCCAAGGCCGGGGCAACCCGGTTTTTTTGTATACCTCGCCCCCCTTTACATATGCCCCAAGCGGCCCCATATAGCGCTATGAGAAAGGCCGCAGCACGGCCTCCGCACTGACGAGGAGTATCGCATGTCCCAGGATTTGAGCGAATTTTTCAAGAAGTATTCGGCTGTTATTGCCGATGCCGACTCTGTTTTCCACACCGTGCGCGAGCGCTTCGCAGAAAACGTGCGCTGCGAAAAGGGCTGTAGCGATTGTTGCCACGCGCTTTTCGACCTGACGCTGGTGGAAGCCCTGTACCTGAACACGGCGTTTAATGCGAAGTTCTCTGGTGTTGCCCGCAACACTATTTTGCAGCGCGCCGATGCTGCCGACCGCGCCGTGCATAAGCTGAAGAAGGCCGCAGTCAAGGCTGTGAAGGACGGCGAAAACGCCGCGAAAATTCTGGACGAAATGGCCAAGGTGCGCGTGCGCTGCCCGCTGCTTTCTGATGAAGGCCTGTGCGAGATGTACGACGAACGCCCGGCCACCTGCCGCATTTACGGAGTGCCCACTGCCATCGGCACCCAGGCGCATACCTGCGCCAAAAGCGGCTTTGAGCCCGGTAAGCAGTACCCCACGGTCTATCTGGACCGGATTCAGGACCGCCTGTACGCTTTGAGTCATGAGCTCGCCTCTTCCATCAAGTCCAGCTACTCCGGCCTGGGCGAGGTGCTTGTGCCTGTTTCCTTGGCACTGTTGACGGAATATACCGACGAGTATTTGGGCCTGAACAAAGAGAAGAAGGCTGAGGCCTCTGCTCCTCTCGCCGCGCCTGTTGCTCCGGCTGCTCCGGCTGCTGCACCGCGTCGTCCCATGGTCCCGGTGCAGATGGGGCCCACGCCCGCGCCGTCCGCCCCTGTGGGCAAGGGCATGGCCGAATGCGCCGGGTGCTCGCCTGATGCCAAGAAGGGCGGTTGCTCTGGCTGCAACCCCACCAGCTTCACCATCGGCGGCCCTGCGCCGGCAAAAAAAGCTGCGGTAAAAAAGCCCGCTGTGAAAAAGCCTGCCGCCAAAAAGGCAAAGGGGTAAACGCATGGAAGCCATGTATACCTCCGACGAGGTGGAAGCGCAGAAGCGCATGATGTACGACCGGATGACCACACGGCGCCGCCGCTTTGTGGACCGCATCGGGTACGAAAATTGGGACCCGTTCCAGGCCCCTTTCGACCCCATCGACATCCGCAGGGATCCGACCGGGCATACCAACCACGAGCTTTTGCATAAGTATTTCAAAACGCTGTCCTCGATGCCGGACCCGGACTACATGCAGACCTTGACGGAATTCATGGTGCTGCTGGTCATGAACATTGAAAAGGTTCGTCCTATTCTGGAGTTCAGCGATTGGTACAACGCCATGCTTAAAGAGCGCGGCATTTCCCTGAAATAACACGCCGCCACCGGCAAACATACGGAGCAAGAAGCCATGTCTCAGCAGTTCGCCAATGTCGACGAATACATCGCCTACCAGAAGAACGGCCTGGTCCAGAACCCCGAGTGCGGCAATACACACTACAACTTGGGCGTGGCCTACCTTTCTAAACGCGAGTACATGGATGCCGAGCGTTGTTTCCGCGAGGCCGTGGCCAACTCCCCCAAAATGGCGGAAGCCTACGTGCAGTTGGGTGGCATTTGCCTGCAGCGCGGGGATTTGGAGGGCTGCCTGAACTATAACCGTCAGGCCACGCAGATTCGCCCCTTCTTTGCCGTGCCCTGGGGCAATATCGGCTTTGTGCTCATGCAGCTGGGCGATTCCGACAAGGCCATTCCGGCATTGCAGAAAGCTATCAAATACGACCCCAAATTTGTGCAGGCCATGGCCACCCTGGGCAGCGCCCATTTTTCCCGCGGGGAAATGGAAGAAGCCCTAGCCAATCTGAACAAGGCTGTGACAGAGCAGCCCATGTTTGGACCAGCCTGGAACAATCTGGCTCTGGTTCACGCGGAGTTGGGCGACTGGGCCAAGGCCGACGAGTGCGCCAAAAAAGCCACGGCGTCTGGCTATGAGGTTCCCCAGGAGCTTTTGACCGAGATTGCCCAGAACTTGAAGTAAACATGCGGAGGCCTGCCTGTGGCCCATTTCCGCGACCTCAAGCGTAGCATTCGTGGTCTTTTGGACCAGGATGACTGGCGCGACCGGATCAGCGAGCTGGACAGCGTGCCTGCAGGGCAGTTGCCCGGCCCGCTGTTCTCGCTTTTGCTTGACCGCGATGAACTGGTGCGTTGGCGCGCGGTGGAGGCCTTTGGCCGGGCCGTGGCCCGCATGGCCGAAAGCCCGGAAGAGGGCAATCCAGCACGGAGCGGCATGGAACGCGCCCGCGTGGTTCTGCGCCAGTGCCTGTGGCGGCTCAACGAGGAATCCGGCGGCCTGGGCTGGGGAATCCCCGAAGCCCTCGGTGAGTGTCTGGCGCGACATAAGCGCCTAGCGGAGGAATTCCACCGCATGCTGGCCTCTTACGTGCGGCAGCAGACGAGCGGCGAGGGCAATTATCTGGAGCATGTGCCCATGCGACGCGGGGTGTTCTGGGCGCTTGGTCGTCTTGCCCAGGCTTTTCCGGAGCTGGTGCGGGCCGAGGTTCCGTCCCTCGTGGCAGGACTCTCGGAGGAGGACGCGGCGAATCGCGGTCTGTGCGCCTGGACTCTGGGGCTTGTGTGCGCAGGGCAGGGCGGCCCGGAACCTGTTTTGGCTGCATTGCGATTATTAGTTGACGATGTGGCCTCTTTTCCCCTATTCAGCCAAGGCGCGTTGCAGAGCTCCACCGTGGGCGAGGCGGCGCGGGGCGCATTGGCTGCAATCGCTCAGAGTAAATGACACTATGAAAAAAGAGAACAAAGACTGTTGACAAGTCCCAGCAGTTTGGGTAAACGGTCCTTCCCTTAAGCAATTTAGGCGCGTAGCTCAGTTGGTTAGAGCACTTGCTCGACACGCAAGGGGTCAGGAGTTCAAGTCTCCTCGTGCCTACCATATTCATCGGAAAGGGAGGCCAACGCCTCCCTTTCCACTTTTTGGCGTCTCACGGTCCGGGCAATGGCTCTTCGGGCCAGACGCAAGGAGTTCATCGTGCAGGTCACTGTCGCCGGTCAGCAAGTCTCCGTGGAAAAAGGCGCGTCCCTGGCGGACGTCTTCAAGCAGGCGTTGTCGGGCAAGCAGTTCAAAAACCTCGTGGTGGGCCGCTGCGGCGACTCGCTGCTCGATCTCTCCACCCCGGTGCCCGCGGATTGCGCCACCCTTGAGCCCGTTTTCGCGGACTCGCCGGAAGGTCTCGCGGTCATCCGCCACTCCACCGCACACCTCATGGCCGAGGCCGTGAAAAAGCTGTTCCCCGCGGCCAAGGTCACCATCGGCCCGTCCATCGAGAACGGCTTCTACTACGATTTCGACTTCGAGCGCCCCTTCACGCCCGAGGATCTGGAGGCCATCGAGGCCGAGATGATCCGCAGCGTCGGCGCGGACAAGCCTTTCTCCCGCGCGGAGATGACCAGCGCCGAGGCGCGCGCCAAGTTCGCGGCCGAGGGCGAGACCTACAAGGTCGAGCTCATCGACGACCTGAACGTGCCGGGCGTTTCGACCTACACCCAGGGCGGCTTCACCGACCTGTGCCGCGGCCCCCACGTGCCCCGCACCGGGCTCTTGAAGGCCTTCAAGCTGACCACAGTGGCCGGCGCCTACTGGCGCGGCGACGAGAAGAATCCGCAGCTCCAGCGCATTTACGGCACGGCCTGGGCCAACCCCAAGGATCTCAAGGTCTACCTTGAGCGCCTGGAGGAAGCCAAGAAGCGCGACCACAGAAAGCTCGGCACCCAGCTCGACCTGTTCAGCTTCCACGAGGAAGTGGGCGGCGGCATGGTGCTGTGGCACCCCAAGGGCGCGCTCACCCGCGCCATCCTTGAGGACTTTGAGCGCAAGGAGCACCTGAAGCGCGGCTACCAGTTCGTGCAGGGCCCGCTCATCCTCCGGCGCGAGCTGTGGGAGAAGAGCGGCCACTACGACAACTACCGCGAGAACATGTACTTCACGGAGATCGACGAGCAGGCCTACGGCATCAAGCCCATGAACTGCCTGGCGCACATGCTCATCTTCAAGAGCCGCCTGCGCAGCTACCGCGACATGCCCCAGCGCTACTTCGAGCTGGGCGTGGTGCACCGCCACGAAAAGAGCGGCGTGCTGCACGGGCTTTTGCGCGTGCGCTCCTTCACGCAGGACGACGCGCACATTCTGTGCCGCCCGGACCAGCTGCGCGAGGAGATCATCGGCGTTGTCCGCTTCGTGCGCGATGTCATGGCCATCTTCGGCTTCGAGTTCGAAGCCGAGATCAGCACCCGCCCGGAGAAGAGCATCGGCTCCGACGAGGACTGGGAGCGCGCCACCAATTCGCTGAAGGACGCCCTTGAGCACATGAACATGCCCTATGAGATCAACGAGGGCGACGGCGCTTTTTACGGGCCGAAGATTGACATTAAGATAAAAGACGCGCTTGATCGCAGGTGGCAGTGCGCCACGGTCCAGTGCGACTTCACCCTGCCGGAGCGTTTCGACCTGTCCTACATCGGCGAGGACGGCAACAAACATCGTCCGGTCATGCTGCACCGCGTGATCCTCGGCTCCATTGAGCGGTTCATGGGCGTGCTTATTGAACATTTCTCAGGGGCCTTCCCCGTTTGGCTCGCGCCTGTGCAGGCTCGGGTGCTCACCGTGACGGACGCCCACGCGCCTCATGCCGAAAAAGTCTTGCGGTTTTTGCAGGAACAGGGCATACGCGCCGAAGCGGATCTGCGGAATGAGAAGCTCGGGTACAAAGTGCGCGAGGCTCAAATGGAGCGGATTCCTTACATGCTTATCGTCGGAGACAAGGAAGTGGAGGCCGACGGCGTCAACGTGCGTGTGCGCGGCGGCGCCGATGTCGGGTTTGTACCACTTTCCGGGGCGGCCCAACTGATTGTGGACGCGGCCCGTGAACCTTTCAAGCGCGGAGGGATGAGCTATAGCTTTTCCTAGACGGCAGGACCAGCATCCCAAGGATGATGGCGTCCGCCGAAACGAGCGGATACGTATTCCCCAGGTGCGCGTTGTCGATGACGAGAGCACGCAGCTGGGCATAATGGCTACCTCTGAGGCACTGGCGCTGGCGCAGGCCAAAGGGCTGGACCTTGTAGAGGTTTCGCCCAACGCCGACCCGCCCGTTTGCCGCATCATGGACTACGGCAAGTTCAAGTATGAACAGCAGAAGCGCCAGCAGGAAGCCAAAAAGAAGCAAACCGTCATTCAGATCAAGGAAGTCAAGTTCCGGCCCAAGACCGACGAACATGACTACCAGACGAAGCTGAAGCACATCCGCCGCTTCCTCGAAGACGGCGACCGGTGCAAGGTTGCGGTGTTCTTCCGCGGACGCGAAATCGTCCACAAGGACCGTGGCCAGACCATGCTCGATCGCGTCGTGCAAGACGTGGCCGACATCGCCAAGCTGGAGCAGCCGTCTCTGGCCGAAGGCCGCACCCTGGTCATGATGCTGACCCCGGTGAAGAAGTAGAACGGCGGAAACGAGAATCGCAAGCCCTCGCAAGGCCGCAAGCCGCGCGATGAGCATATTGAGGAGGATACCATGCCCAAGATGAAGACCAACCGCAGCGCGGCCAAGCGTTTCGTGAGCAACGGCGCCGGCAAGTTCAAGCGCCGTCGGCAGAATCTGCGTCACATCCTGACCAAGAAGGGCCCCAAGCGGAAGCGCCGTCTGGGTCAGGGCACCATCGTCGACGCCGCGAATCTGGGTGCTGTGAAGCGCCTTTTGCCCTACGGCTAACCTTAAACCCAACGACGTCGTGCCTGTCGGCTCACGCTGACTGTGCCCTAAACGAATCGGAGGAACGAAATGAGAGTTAAGCGTGGTGTTGCCGCTCACCGTCGGCACAAGAAATTCCTGAAAATGGCCAAGGGCTACATTGGTGCGGGCAGCCGCCTGTACCGCACCGCTCGCGAGCGCGTCGAGCGTGCCCTGTGCTTTGCCTTTCGCGACCGCAAGCAGAAGAAGCGCGACTTCCGCCGCCTGTGGATCGTGCGCATCAACGCCGGCGCCCGGCTGAACGGCCTGTCTTACAGCCGTCTCATCGGCGGTCTGACCAAGGCCGGTATCGAAGTGAACCGCAAGATGCTGGCCGACCTGGCCGTGCGTGAGCCTGCCGTGTTCGCCCAGATCGCTCAGGCGGCCAAGGCCCCCAAGGCGTAGGCCCGTGAACGAGACGCTGAAGTCCTTCCTTGAAGGACTGGATGGCCTGACCCTGGAGTGCGAAGCGCGCCGGGGTCAGGCTTGCAGTTTGAAGGACCTGGAAGCCCTGCGCGTCGAGTTCCTCGGCCGCAAGGGCAAGCTCGCCGGAGCCATGGGCGCGCTGGCGCAAATGGGACCCGAGGAAAAGCCCGCCGCGGGCAAGAAGGCCAACGAGGTCAAGAACGCGCTGGTGGCGCTTCTGGAATCGCGCCAGGCCGAGCTTGAGACCGAGGCCGCCAAGGACGCGCTGTCCGGCTTTGATCCCTCGCTGCCTGGCCGCCGCCCCGCCTGCGGCTCCCTGCATCCCGTCACCCTGGCCATGCAGGAGATCTGCGAGGTGCTCACCGGCCTCGGTTTCGAGGTCGTCTCCGGGCCGGAAGTGGAAAACGACTGGCACAACTTCGAAGCGCTGAACATGCCCCCGGACCACCCCGCGCGCGACATGCAGGACACCCTGTACGTTTCCGAGCGGGTGCTCTTGCGCACGCACACCTCGCCTTTGCAGGTGCGCACCATGCTTTCGCGCAAGCCGCCGGTTGCGGTCATCGCGCCGGGCAAGGTGTACCGGCGCGACTCCGACCTGACGCACACGCCCATGTTCCACCAGATCGAAGGCCTGCTGGTCGACAAGAACGTCAGCATGTCCGACCTGCGCGGCACGCTCACGGCCTTTGTGCGCCAGCTCTTCGGCGCGCACACCAACGTGCGCTTCCGTCCCAGCTTCTTCCCCTTCACCGAGCCCAGCGCCGAGGTCGACATCTCGTGCATGCTCTGCGGCGGCGAAGGCCACGTGAAGGGCGAGCCCTGCCGCGTGTGCAAGAAGACCGGCTGGGTCGAGATTCTGGGCTGCGGCATGGTGGATCCCAACGTGTTCTCCGCCGTGGGCTACGATCCCGAGGCCGTCACCGGCTTCGCCTTCGGCCTTGGCGTGGAGCGCGTGGCCATGCTGAAGTACGGCATTGGCGACCTGCGCATGTTCTTCGAAAACGACGTGCGTTTCCTCGAACAGTTTTCGTAAGCTGCACGGCCCCGGCCCCTGGTCCCACCGCCTCCATTTCCGGGCGGCGCGGGGCGAGGGTTCCGGGGCTTTTTGTCATACCGGGGCCGCCTTGGCGCAAGGCCCCGCACATCCACGAGGCGCATATGCTTATCAGCTTGCAGTGGCTCCGCGAGTTCGTGCCCTATACCGGCACTGTTCAGGCCCTGGCCGACCGTCTCACCATGCAGGGACTGGAGGTTGAGGCCATTCTCGACCCCTTCGAGTCCATCGCGGGCATCGTGGTGGGCCATGTGCTGGAGTGCGCGCCCCATCCGGAATCGGATCATCTTTCCGTATGCTCCGTGGACCTGGGCGCGGGCGAACCTGCCCAGATTGTCTGCGGCGCGCCCAATGTGGCCAAGGGGCAGAAGGTCCCCGTGGCCCCCATGGGCGCCACCATGCCCGACGGCATGCAGATCAAGAAGACCAAGCTGCGCGGCGTGCTGTCCTGTGGCATGATCTGCTCCGAGCGTGAACTGGGCCTTTCCGAGGACCACGCGGGCATCATGGTGCTGCCCGGGGACTTCGTTCCCGGTGCGCCCCTTGTGGACGCGCTGCGCCTGGAGCGCGAGGTCATCGAGGTCTCCATCACGCCAAACCGCGCCGATTGTCTTTCCGTGCTCGGCATTGCGCGTGAGGCGGCCCTGGGCTTCGGCCTGCCGCTCACCATGCCCACGCTGAACCTGGTGGAGGACCCGGCCGCGGGCGACGCCGCAAAGGCCGTGCGCCTGCAGATCGACGACCCGGAGCTGTGCCCGGTGTACCGCGCGCGCGTGCTCACCGGCGCGGCCATCAAGCCCTCGCCCGCGTGGATGCGCTACCGCCTGCTCGCCATCGGCCAGCGGCCCATCAACAACATCGTGGACGTGACCAACTACATTTTGATGGAGCTGGGCCAGCCCCTGCACTCCTTCGACCGCACGCTGCTCAAGGGCGGCGTCATCCGCGTGGCCCCGGCCACTCCCGACGCCGAGTGCGGCCGGACCATCACCACCCTCGACGGCCAGGAGCGCAAGCTGCTGGGCAGCGACCTGCTCATTTGGGACGCCGAGCGCCCCGTGGCCCTGGCCGGCGTCATGGGCGGCGCCAACTCCAGCATCAGCGACGCCTCCACCGAGGTGCTGCTGGAGTGCGCCATCTTCCGCCCCGGCACCATCCGCAAGACCGCCCGCAGGCTGGCCCTGCCGAGCGAAGCCAGCTATCGCTTCGAGCGCGGCGTGGACCAGGTGGGCAGCGTGTTCGCCCTGGAGCGCGCCACCCAGCTCATGGCCGAACTCTCCGGCGCAAAGGTCATGGCCGGCGTGGCCGTGGCCGAGCCCAAGCCCTGGGCCAAGCGCGAGCACATCTTCCGCATCGCCAAGTGCAACGCCCTGCTGGGCCTGGAGCTGACGCCCGAATTCTGCCGCACCACCCTCACGGGCCTGGGCTGCACGGTCGATGCAACCGACCCGGCCTGCTGGCGCGTGGGTTCGCCCCCGCACCGCCTGGACCTGGAGCGCGAGGTGGACCTTTTCGAGGAATGCGGCCGCGTGCATGGTCTGGACCGCATCCCGGCGGTGCTGCCCAAGATCTCCAAGTCGCTCGATTCCGCCCAGACCTCGGACACGGAGTTCGGCTTCATCCAGGCGTTGAAGGCCTGGGCCGTGGGCTCCGGCCTGCGCGAGGCCATCAACTACAGCTTTGTGGGCACCGACGACCTGGACCGCCTGAACCTGCCCCTTGAGGGCCGCATCACCATCGCCAACCCGCTCTCCGAGGACCAGAACGTGCTGCGCACGGCCATCGCCCCGGGGTTGCTGAACAACGTGCGGCACAACATCGCCCAGGGCAACGCCAGTTTGCGCCTGTTCGAGGTCGCCAAGTCCTTCCACGAGGACGCGGCCAGCGACACCGGCGCGCGCGAGAACTCGCGCCTGGGCATTTTGGTGCACGGCCCGCGCCACACGCAGGAATGGCCGTGGGATCAGGGCGAGGCCGACTACCTTGATGTGAAGGGCCTGGTGGAGAATCTGCTGGCGCACCTGCGTTTGGCTTCCGCCGACAAGGGGGCCGCGTTCATCCTCGAGCCGGAGCACCCCTACCTGGAGCCCTGCGTGCGCGTGGAGGTGGCCAGCAAGACGGGCGTGCATCTGGTGGGGCGCATCGGCCGCGTGCAGCCGAAGATCGCCGACGCCTACCACGCCCGCAAGGACGTGTGGCTGGCGGACATGGACGCGGATTTGCTGCGCACGCTTTCCCGCGCGACCAAGCCGGCCTTCCGCAGCTTGCCGAAGTTCCCGCCCGTGCGGCGCGACGTGACGGTCATCTGCCCGGCCACCTTGCAGGCGGAGCAGGTGGAGGCGGCCATCCGCGAGATGAAGCCGAAGAACCTGGAGAGCCTGGCCCTGGTGGCGGTGTATGCGCCGCAGGACAACACGTCCTCCGAGTCTTCCGAATCCAAGGGCGAGCGCAACTTGACCTTCCGCCTGACCTACCGTCACGCGGACCGCACGCTGGTGGACAAGGAAGTGGACAAGGAGCACGGCAAGGTGCTCTCCGGCCTGCCGCAGAAGCTGCCTGTGCGCATCTAGCGCATTTCAACGAAACGATTCGCCCCGGCATGGGGCAAAAAAGAGGGGAGTCCGTGAGGGCTCCCCTCTTTTGTTGTGCTGATTTCAAAACTTGCCCAGAATGCCGATACGTTGTAGCTGTATTGATAGGCGAACATTCGTTGTTATGGAGAGTTCTATGCCATTCTCTGCTGTTTTACTCGGGTATATTGAAGACGC
>Ga0183099_1001740_pt1 | contig 12053 bp, 11 predicted proteins | sample Biomet1_FD_127788 | JGI IMG/M metagenome (GOLD analysis project Ga0183099, IMG submission 127788) | Microbial communities from bioreactor (seeded with anoxic lake sediment) at LBNL, California, USA - Biofuel metagenome 1 | ecosystem: Engineered > Bioreactor > Anaerobic > Unclassified ... | reverse complement strand
ATGCCAGCGGCGACAAAAATAAGCAGGCCTTCAACCGCCCCGGAGATGTTTTCAATCTTTCCATGGCCGTACGGGTGATCCTTATCCCTCCTCTTTGGCTACCTTATACAAAATTCTCGATACAAAAAAATTCACACCGGCCGCAGCCACCATTACCAAAATCGCCACCGAGGCATTTTCAATCTCGGTCGGTTCAGAGATCTTCTTTAGCGATTCAAAAATAATCATGCCAGCGGCGACAAAAATAAGCAGGCCTTCAACCGCCCCGGAGATGTTTTCAATCTTTCCATGGCCGTACGGGTGATCCTTATCCGCCGGTTTGGCTGAACTCACGACCGAAAAAAACGCGATCACCGAAGCAACCAGATCCATGCCGGAATGAATGGCCTCCGACATAATACTGACCGACCCACTGAGGATACCGGCGATTACCTTAAATACGATCAGCAGCGCATTGGAACCAATCGACAGCAGCGCTGTTTTGCTTCTCCGATTCAATTCTCCCATAAGAAGATCTCCTTTAGATATATATATCGTCTTGCGAAAACTTCCGCTTGATAAACTTCTGAATATCATACCACAATCCCCGCCGGCAGGCAATTATTCTCCGCAAAAGCCGCCCGTTGCCTTGACCACAAGGATGCCGTCTTTTTCTTCAAGCTTTTAAACCATAAAAAAAGCTTCTCCGCGAGAAAATTTCTCAAAGAGAAGCTCTGTTTAAACACCAGCTTTATTCACCTAGCCCTGGCTGCATGTTTCAAGTGGCGAAATTTCACGAGCCACTGCCCGCATAGCCGCGGCTGGCGTTTTCTCCCCGGCAAAGGCTTTGGCAAGTTCCGCATAAAACAGCGCATGCTTATCCGCTGCCCGCGCCATGACCGGCAATAATTTTGCCCTTTCAATCATCTGCTGTTGGCAATCATACCAGGGGAATTCAGCTTGCCCCCGTGCGTAATTTTCCCGGCGCACCGGGGCGCCGCTATAGGCCCCGGCAATTGCGTCAATCCCTGAAGAGCGAAGATATCGCAGCAATTGTCCGGCCTGTTCCTGCCTTTCACTTCTAGCATTTACGGCAAACGACCAGGTCACATTCCAGGCCGTGCTCAAGGTACTAAAGCCAAGAGCTTGCCGGTCCAGGCAATCCTCCTGATAAATCCGGCCCAGCTGACCACTCCAGGTAACTGCCATCGCGACTTTTTTCTCCCTGACAGCCGCAGCGACTTCTTCGTTGCCGTACATATCTGTTCCCGCTATCGCATATTTTTTCAAGGCACAATAGGCCTCAAGCCCAGTTATAAGCTCCTCGTTGTCACAGTTTGCACGACCTGTCTGCAAATCATAGGCATCAACACCCTGCATCCGCATAAAAGGCAGGGCATCCGTAAAAATTTCTGATGGATGCGCCTTCATCGCAAGGGGGGCAATCCCCGCGTTTTTCTGCTGTGCCAGCTGCTTTGCTGCTTCAATATACTGCTGGGGCGTAATCACAGCTCCCCAGGGCGACGCCAAGACCTGTTCCAGCAGTTCCTTACGGTATACGACCATATGCCCATCGCAAAAAGAAGGCGACAGATATGTCTTATCCTTATACATGCATTCCTGCCGCAGGGCTGGCATAATATCCTCCTCTAGGGCTTCAATCGGTGCCAGACAGCCGGCATCAACCAGGTCCCCCAGCCACAAATGTCCGGCCACCATCACCACATCATAGTCTTCTTCTCCTGCCAGCGCTTTGGTCATTTTCGCCTGATAACTGCTCCAGGGAATAACGTCAAACTGCACTGCCCCCTTAAAATCAGCCAGGACATTGTACTGTGGCAGCACATACACATCGACAGCCGGATCTTTTACCGCCAGCACCTTTACTACCGAATCCTTCATTTTATCACCTTCCGGATTTCATTTTTTCCGTTGGACGTTTATCGGAAAAGGCTGTTTCAGACAACATGATCTTGTCTGCAAACAGCCTTTTTCTTATTTATTCACCCTTGTTCTTTTTATCGAGTATTTCCTGCAGGGATTTTGTATAAGGCGCCCGCGCAATGCCATATTCCGTCACAATCCCCGTAATCAGATCGTTGTCCGTCACATCAAAAGCCGGATTATATACCTTTACCCCCTGCGGTGCCATGCGTTTTTCATACCACATATCGGTTACTTCCGCTGCCGGCCGCTGTTCAATGTGAATGGCTGCGCCGTCGGGTGTTGCCAGATCAATGGTGGATGTTGGCGCACAGACATAAAACGGAATATTATAGCGTTTGGCCGCAATGGCTACAGAGGAAGTCCCGATTTTATTGGCAGCATCGCCATTAGCGGCAACACGGTCGCAGCCGACAAAAACAGCCTGAACCCAGCCATTTTTCATGACCGATGCGGCCATATTGTCACAGATCAAAGTCACATCAAGCCCTGATTCATGAAGTTCATACGCCGTCAGGCGTGCCCCCTGTAAAAGTGGCCGTGTTTCATCGGCAAAAATTTTAAAGCCATAGCCTTTTTCGTGGCCCAGATACATCGGTGCGGTAGCCGTCCCGTATTTTGCCGTGGCGAGCTGACCGGCATTGCAATGTGTGAGCAGACCATCCCCCGGTTTTACAAGGGTAAGCCCATATTCCCCGATCCGCTTGCAGACAGCAATGTCTTCTGCTTTGATTGCCACAGCTTCCTGATGCAGCAATTCTTTTATCTCGGCCACGGGTTTATCCGCATTCGCCGTTACGATGGTTTCCATCCGCCGCAGGGCCCAGGAAAGATTAACCGCCGTCGGGCGGGAAGAATCAAGATAGTCCTTAGCCGAGCAAAAGGCCGCGTAAAAACCCTCATAAGAGTCTGCTTGAATCTCTTTGGCGGCCAGATATATGCCAATAGCAGCTGCATCCCCGATCGCCGGTGCACCGCGCACCTGCAGCAGATATATAGCATCCCAGATTTCCTTTTGCGTCGTGAGATGAAGAATTTTTGTCTCGTTGGGCAGCTTGGTCTGATCAATGATCACCAGAGCGCTGTTTTCATCATCCAAGGCGATTGTTTCATAATCCATAATCGTTTTTTTTGTTTCCATATTTATCCCTACTTTTTATGAGAATTTTTCTACTGCGACTGCAATAGCCTGCCGGTAATCCTGCCCTGATCTAAACTGCGACCGGTTCATGATGCAATTTTTAGCAAAGGTAACCACGATTCTTTCCGCCCGGACCCGTTTCTCAGAATCTTCAATCGTCGTTATATCCTTGACATTTGCCAGCCCGTCTGTCCGCCGAATCAATTCAAGGCCGGTAACTCCGGCCGTATCCTCAAGAATTGTGCCTAAGTAGTAATCGAGAAAGCCTTCCACCCGCGCCATGGTATCCGTAGCCCGCTGCGCATAAAGGCGGCGGAATTTTTCAATGAACATATCGACAATCTGCTCAATCGTAAGCAACGTCCAATCACAAAATTCACGACGTGCTGCCGGGTCTTTAATTGTGGCATCGCCATGACACCAGGCGAAAAACATATTCGCTATGATATTGCCGACATCATAGCCCATTGGCCCATAAAAGGCGAATTCCGGATCAAAGACAAAGGTATGTTCCTTGTTGATGAAAATCGACCCTGTATGAAGATCCCCATGGATCAGGGCCTGAGCATTGTTCATAAACTGAAATTTAAGCTTGGCCGCTTCAAGATGAAGGACTTTATCCTCATAGAGCTCTGCTTTAATAAATTCTGCATTTGGCAAAAACACATTATTACGGTGATTGTAATCAATATACGGCTCACTGTATACGAGATCTTCTGTGATTTCACATAAATCCGGATTGATAAAGTCTTTTACAAGTTCCTTCTTTTCTTTATGGTTCATTACGACATCGGTCGTCAGCAGCAGGGTATTGACCAAAAAAGTCGTAATATGTTCGGCAAAATCAGGATACATCTGATACTGCATCAGACCGGTTCGCATCATCGTATGCCCGGTCATATCTTCCATGACCATGGCACACATGACTTCATCGTATAAGTATACCTTGGGTACGAGCCCTGGAGCAACTGCCCCTTGCAGTCCCAGAATTTTGGCTTCAATCCGGCCCCGATCCGTCGATATGACAATGTCCTCAGAAATCCGGGCCGCTTCTCCCGCCTGTTTTATGACAATGGATTTTCCGCTTTGCGGATCCACGAGGCGAAATACATAATTGAGATTGCCATCGCCAATTTCCCGGCACTCAGGCGTTGCTGCTTCCGGGAAAAACCCGGGCAGCTTTTCCTCTACATACCCCGGCACATCCTCTACTTTCATCAAAAAATATTCATCATACCGCGACATAATAAAATCCCCTTTGTTATTTTTTAGCGATTGAATACGTCATCGCCAGTGCCAAGGCCAAAACAATTCCCTTGATTATATTCATCGCATAATATGGTACCGCCATCATAATCAATCCATTTTCCAACATACCGACCAGAATCGCTCCGACCAAAGTTCCAATCGCATTTGGCTTTCCGGCACCGGCTACGGAAAAGCCGATAAAGGCAGCAGCAACGGCCGGCATCAGATAGGCATCTCCGGCACTGACCTGTGCCGTTCCAACACGGGCAGCCAGACAAATCCCGCCGAGAGCTGCGAACCCCGCTGAAAACACATAGGCAATAATTTTGTATTTTGCTACAGGAATGCCGGAAAGTCTTGCCGCCTCCGGATTGCCGCCAACGGCATACATATAGCGTCCATATTTAGTATAATTCAAAAAGAAGTAGGTAAAGGCAACAACAACAACCATCAGCACGATCAGCCATGGTTCTATACCGAGCGAACGAAATGCCTCCGGCACCAATCCTGGCGCCTGCATGCCATCTGGTCTCGTCATACGTTCTGTGATGGCGCCCCCGTTAGAGTATGTCAGGGCCACGCCCTGATACATAAACATAACAGCCAGCGTCGCAATCATATCCGGAATTTTCAGCTTTACGATCAGGATGGAATTGACAATCGCTACCGTCAGACAGACCAACACCGTCAAAGCAATGGAAGTCCCGATGGACATGTTATACCAGACAAACATCGTCATGATAAAGGTATCGGCCAGATTTGCCGTGGCCCCGATTGCCAGATCCATGCCATTTACCGTCAGCGTATAGGTTAGGCCGATGGCAATAATCGACATGATAGAGATACTGCGGAGAATGGTAATAATATTATTTGTTGTCAAAAACATGCTGGAATTCGTTGAATCATCCCAGTTGACAAAGGTGAAAAAGATAAAGACGCCGATTGTTACTAAAATGGTTCCCCATTTGGTGATAAAAGGAAGAATTTTCTGCTTGTCCATCTTCCCCTTGGCTATGTTTCCTGCAATTTTTTCATCCCACATGCTATCTTCCCCCTGTTGAATAATAAAGCAACTCTTTTTCATCCGTGTCTGCCGTATTCATTTCCTTGACAATTTCACCGTTGTACATGACATAAACCCGGTCACATATGCTGAGTATCTCGCCAAATTCACAGGTAGCATATATAGCCCCCTTGCCTTGGGCTGCCAGCCGCTCCACAAGTTCATACATGTCGCGTTTTGCCCCCACATCAATGCCTTTTGTCGGTTCATCGTAGATGTAAATTTCCGCATTGGAATTGAGCCATTTCCCCAAAACAACCTTTTGCTGATTGCCACCCGACAATAACGACACTTGTTGTGTTTCCGACGGTGTTTTTATGCCGAGCTCCTTGATCATGGTCCGTGAATCCGCCTTTTCCTTCCTGCGGTTTACCATCGAAAAAAGATTCACATACTTGTTCATCGCGGCAATTGTCATATTGCTGTACAGGGGATCCGTGATCAGCACCCCTTCTTTTCGCCGCTCTTCCGGCACCAGTGCCAACCCGTTTCTAACCGCATCACTTGGATCCTTGCATTTTATCACTTTCCCGCGTAACTTGACCGTTCCCGTCGTCTGCGGCAATGCGCCAAACAGCGTCTTGCATAATTCTGTTTTCCCAGCCCCAACAAGACCGGCAATCCCGATAATTTCGCCGCATTTTACTTCGATATTTATGTTTCTGACTTTTCCTTCGCGTTCCGTCAGCCCTTGTACCTCGAGTAACGGCTCGCCGACCGCAATTTTCTTCTTTTTATATAGCTCTTCAAACTTGCGCCCCAGCATATGCTCTACGATCACATTTTGCTTGAGTTCTCTATTAAGCGGCATCCGCGTTACATTGCGGCCATCACGCATGATCGTGATGGTATCACAAATTTCATAGAGTTCATCCAGCCGGTGCGATATAAAGACAACAGCGACATTTTGCTTTGCCAGATCGCGGACAACCCGGAACAATTCTTCTGTTTCCGCATGCGACAGCGGCGCTGTTGGTTCATCCAAAATAAGAAGCCGGCACTCGCCTGCCACGCAGCGGGCAATCAGCACCATTTGTTTTTGAGCCAGCGTGAGATTTGATACAGTTTCTTTCACATCGATATTCACATTGAGTCTTGTTAACACAGCCTTAGCAGCCTGCCTCATGGCCGACCAGTTCACCAGTTTTTTATTTCCCATTTTATTGACAAGAATTTCAAACATCACATTTTCAGCTACTGACAGATAAGGAATCAGCGCCGTATCAACTTCCTGGTACACAATTTCAATCCCGAGATTTTTTGCATTCTTCGGCGAACGGATTTCCACAGCCTGTTCATCCACATAGATCTGTCCTGTATAATGGGTATTTGCTCCGGCCAGCACCTTCATCAGAGTGGATTTTCCAGCGCCGTTTGCCCCTACCAAGGCATGAACCATACCACCTTGCGTGGAAAAATCCACGCCGTTCAATGCTTTTACTCCGGGAAATTCAATGAAAATATCTTTCATTTCAAGTTTTATTTTGTCCATATTTTTCACCCTTGCCTTCTGTATAAAACTTGTACTATCGCCAAACACCCTCTGCATAAGCGCCGGAACAATCCGGTGCGTTACCCTTTATAAAACAGGCAGCGCACCGCTGTCCTGATTTTATTTTACATAAAGGGCCTTTATTTCATCGGTATACAGGGCACCTTTTGGATCTTCAGCATTGCCCCAGCCCGGGATTATGCTGGACAAATCCGTCATCTTGATGCCTTCTTTCAACTGGGTTGTAACAATATTGTTGGCTGTGAGATTGAAGTAATCCGGTGTATCTTTGCCGTTAAGTTTCAACGCCATCAACCTCATATCCACGATGCCGATGAGTTTTGGATCTACGGCAGCCGTCGATTTCCAGACATCTTTATTCATAACCATCAATTGAATATCATCATTGGAAATATCAATTGTATACATTGGAATATCCTTGCGGCCCGAATCATTCAATGCCTGAAGAACCCCTTTGGCAAGTTCATCATAGCAACCCCAGATTGCATCGACGGAGCCGGCGGCAATCGTCGGCAAAATAGCTTCTGTTTTTGCTGTCATATCGCCTCTGGCATTGGCCGGATCCGACGGCGAAATTGTGTTGACGGTCTTGATCTTTCCTTCCTGTTCGAGCTTCGTATACACAGCATTGCGGCGATCAAGCGGTGGCACGCCCGGCCCCATAAAGGTCTTTAAGACTTTCATTGGATACTGGCCGCCTTTTTTATCGAATTCCTGCATCATATAGCCCAGTGACAATTCCGCCAAAGCTTTATCATCCTGCGCTGTGGAAGTACAGCCTTCCAAAAGCTGTCCATTTGGATCTCCGCCCTTGAACGGCATCGTATCAAAGGTTACAACCTTCATTCCCTTTTTCACTGCCGGCTGCAGCATGTCATACGAATAAGACAGCTGGCCGTGGGAAACAATAATCCCGTCATAATTTTTGGAGATGACCTGCGCTACAACTTCCTGGCATTTGGCATCAACACCGTCCGTAACGAAGGTATCGACCTGATAGCCAAATTTATTGCCTTCCGATACACAACCATCCAAAAACTGCTGGGTATGATCGCCCGCAGCCAGATTCCTGACAACCGCTATCTTTTTGACGTTTTTGTTGTTGTCTCCCGAAGCTTTGTTTGAGCCGCCGCAGCCGGCCATAAAGGCTGACAAGCTGACAACACAGGTCAGCAGACTCAATACTTTTACCATTTTGTTCAAAACAATTCCCCTCTTTTCTCTGTTTTTATGGTGAAAGCCTACCTACGGACAGTTGATATGTATAAGCGCCCCCTTTCCATTTCAGCAGCAGCCGATAAAATATTTACAATTTCACAGCATGCCAAGCTGAAACTTATGAGTATTGTAAACTTTCTGTTTTTTCACTGACAGGGAAGGTGATTTCTCTTGGATATTCCCATTTCTTCAGCTCACTTTGCGGTACAACCGGTGGCTCCTTGCCGCCGATGACCAGCGTGTGATAGTAAATTTCCGCCAGCTCCTCGACGTAACTTGCCTTGAGCAGTGCTTCCTTCAAGTTTTTATCAACGGCAATCACTCCATGGGCTTCCATCAACGCCACATCGGCCAGTTGCAGCGGGGCAACGACACTCTGTGCCAGCTCATTTGTTCCCGGGCGTCCAAACGGCGCCACCGGCACGTAGCCTTCCCTGCAGCCAAGCACAAAGACCTCATATACAATTGCCGGAATCGGTTTTTTTAAGATGGCAAACGCGGTTGCAAATTTCGAATGCGTGTGCGCCACCGCCAGCACATCCGGACGGGAGCGATACACGGCCAGATGCATCAACGTTTCGCTTGTCGGACGCAGCTTCGTTTCGGCTTCGATAACATTTGCCGCCTCATCGATGACGACAATATCGTGATAACTCATCTCTTCGCGATCAACGCCGGTCGGGGTAATGCATATATAGCCGGTTGCCGGATCCTTAATACTGAAATTTCCGGAACGGTGTTTGCAAAGCCCGTTTCGGTCTGCCTGCAACGCCCGGGCCAACACTTCTTTTTTTAATTCCTCTAACATGGAAGACCACCCCTTTTATCCATTTTTAAATTTCCGTATATACATTTGCCGTTTGAAACAATGCTTTATACAAAAGCATCCCGACAACAGCTCCTGGATCAGGCTGTCCAAGGACCTTTTCCCCGTAATATACTGCCCGCCCAAATACCGGCAGCATCTGCCGGCTGGCCTCCAGCCCTGCCTGTGCTGCTTCAAAGGCAGTTTCGCAGCACGCTTCGATGGGGATCCCCTTGACAGCGGCGGCTTCAAGAGCCCTCGCGGCCGGTAAAATCGAATCGACGATTGTCCGCTCACCGCTTTTTGCTTTGCCGCGTTCCATGATTCCCCCGGCAAAATCCAGCCAGAAAGCGGCCAGATCAGCCGCCGTAAACTCAGTTTTACCTTTTGCCTTTTTCCCCGCTGCCAGAAACCCACTGGCGAGCAAAGTTCCCATCGTTGAAGGTACCGCCTCGGCAAAGGTCATGCCAAGCTTCATCCAGACCTTGCCCAGGTCCGCTTCCCTATTGTCCTCCATAAACCGTTCTGCCGCAGCAAACCCAGCAGTCATAGTCAGCCCGAGGTCCCCGTCCCCCATGCTCGCATCAAGCGCAATCAGATAATCCTTATTTTCCTTCATCAGCAGCGAACACTGCTTCACAAACGCTGCCAAATCACCATAAGTAATGGTTTGCATTTTTATCAGCTCCGCTTTCCTAATTGTTCCTGCATAAAAAATGGCGTATAGCACGGCATGGACAGATACTGACGCAACTCGTCATCAAGGCGCAACAGGCTGATTGACATGCCCGCCATATCCATGGAAGTAGCAAACTCACCAACATAAGCGTGAAACACTTTGATATTTTCTTTTTCCAACAGCTGCACCACCCGGCGGAAAGCTATATACAGCTCTTCCTTCGGTGTTGCCCCCAAACCGTTGATCAGCACCGATACTTCATCACCACTTTTATATGGCAGATCCTGCAATATCTGTGGCAGCATGATATCAACAATCTCATCGGCTGATTTTAAATCACTTTCTTCAATCCCCGGCTCACCATGAATTCCCATGCCAATTTCCATCCGGCCAGCTTCGATCTGAAAATTTGCCTTGCCATTTTCCGGAATAATACATGGCGTCAAGGCCATTCCCATCGTCCTCACATTATCACAGGCTTTTTTAGCCAAGCGTTCAACCTCCGCCAGTGGCAGCATGGATTCCGCCGCCGCACCGGCAATCTTATAAACATAATAGATTCCGGCAACGCCGCGCCGTTTATTTTCTCTGCCCTTGGGTGATGAAGCAACATCCTCCCCGGCAACAACCTGGCGGACTTCAATATCTTCCACCTCGGCCAGATCCTTGGCCATATCAAAGTTCATGATATCGCCGCCGTAATTCCCATAGATATATAAAACTCCGGCCCCCTGGTCAATTTCCTTAGTCACCGCCAGCATTTGACCGGCACTCGGCGACTGGAAGACTCCGCCCACGCAGCACCCATCGAGCAAGCCTTCTCCCACATAACCTAAAAAAAGAGGCAGATGTCCTGACCCGCCACCCGTGGCAATGCCCACCTTCCCCTGCTTTTTACGCGTGGAAACCAGACAACGCTTATCCTTGTCAACATATGTAACAAGCTCCGGATGCGCCAGATAAATCCCCTCTAACATTTCGTCCACATAATCACTTGGTTTGTTCAGGATTCTTTGCACGTTAACTCCTCCTCTTTAATTTCACGACAAACACCAACTAAATCATCACTGAACTATAAGTAAACTTTTTATTTTGTTTAGCATAATAGTATCATCACTTTTCAGGCATGTCAATATATTGTGAAAATTTTTAAAAATAAATTGACAGCTGATAAAACTAGTGATAACTTTATTTATAAGGATTTACTTATTAATAAAATTCCAATATTCCAGGAAATAATCAACTAAACTTTTTATAAACAACCGCTAAACATAATTTGTGAAATCTTAAATATCTTTCTGGTAGAAAATATGATAAAATTTTATAATACTGCCACCGTTTCCTTCCGACAGTCTTCTGTCTTAATGGCAATCCGTCTTATGGCATATATAAATTAACAGCGACGAGGAGCATTTATAATGACTATAGAAGATATCGCCAAATTAGCCAATGTTTCAAAGACTACCGTTTCTTTGGTCCTGAACAATAAATCTGGAGTCGGCCCCGCTACCCGCAAGAGAATTTGGGATGTAATCAACGAGGTTGGCTACACCCTGCAAAAGCGGGAGACATCACTCAGCCCGCACGGCAGCATCCGCTTCGTCAAATACCGGGATGAAGGGCATATGGTCAATCATAACGGGGACTTTATTTCCCGAGTGATTGACGGCATTGAAAATTCGACGCGAAAAGCGGGGATGAACTTAAAAATCACCAATGTAACTTCCCGCAATTTTGATAAAATGGTTGCAGAAATCAACCGCGAAGACGACGATGGCATTATCTTTCTCGGCACAGAATTCCGTACCGAAAATGCGGCCATGCTGAAGCGTTTTCGCGCTCCGCTTGTCGTCGTTGACAATGAAATGCTCAACGTCAATATCAACACAGTTGTCATGGACAACGCCCTCGCCGTTTTCACTGCCCTGAAACATCTGCATGATCTCGGGCACCGAAAAATCGGCCATGTCACCTGCAGTTACGACCTCGATAATCTGAAATCACGCTTGCGCGGCTTCCGGCAAGGCATGAGCACCTTCAACCTGCCACTCCAGGATAAATACATCTATACGATCAGTCCGGAGCTCAAAGCATCCGGAGTTCAGCTGCTGCAGCAGCTGAACTCCGACGATCTGCCGACGGCAATTCTCGCCGCCAATGATCTATTGGCACTGAGCACGCTGCAGGCGTTGAAAAGACTCGGCAAAAGGATTCCCACTGACATCTCAGTCACCGGCATTGATGATCTGATCATGAGCTCGGTCAGCACCCCCGAACTGACAACACTGAAAATCCACAAAAAAGCCATGGGGGAACATGCTGTCGAACGCCTTATTCAAATGATCCAGAAAAAACACAGCGAAGTCATCAAAATGCTGATTGGGTCAGAAATCGTCATCCGCAAATCGACAGCTCCGCCCACACCGTAATTCTACGAGCTTTACTCGATAAGCCCTCCCGAGC
>Ga0183099_1001739_pt1 | contig 12057 bp, 12 predicted proteins | sample Biomet1_FD_127788 | JGI IMG/M metagenome (GOLD analysis project Ga0183099, IMG submission 127788) | Microbial communities from bioreactor (seeded with anoxic lake sediment) at LBNL, California, USA - Biofuel metagenome 1 | ecosystem: Engineered > Bioreactor > Anaerobic > Unclassified ... | reverse complement strand
ATTCGATCCAATAATAAATTTATTGGGTTTTTATTCATATTTTCCATAAAAAAGAAAAGTTTTGTACCATCACGGCAAATTACCAGCTCCGCCGGCTTTACCGCTGCTGCCAGCCGCTGATAAACGACGGCTAAAAATTCGTCTTCTGCCACTTCTCCCTGGCCAAAATCAAGTAAATAAAAAAAGAACATGACTGCCACGGATTCTGCCGTTTCGGCCATCCACAAAGACTCATAGATACGCCGACTGAAAAACAGCCGGTTTGGCAATCCCGTCTGGGCATCAAAACAGGCAAGAGCCTCCAGTTTTTCTTCAACCGGCATGAATTCACCAAAAAAGGCATCTGCCTGCAGGGATTCTTGTTCCACTCCCCAAGCCCCGCCGTTCTCACTGGCATCGAAAAATATTTCCAGCAAATATTCCTCGCCCTCCAAGAGCAGCGGCACAATCGTCTTAATAACCGCCTGACAAGTTCCGCTTGCCGTACGCACCAATTGCCGGCAGTTGTCGATCATTTGCCCGGGCTTATCAGCCGGACAAGTACGCAGCGTCTGCTGACAAAAAATCTGCTGACATTGCTGCCCGATAACCTGGCGGATTGTAAATCCTGTCATTGCTAGAAACTTTCCATTGGCATATAGAATCTGCCGAGTTTTTCCATCAATCAGGACAACCGCAACGCCCAGCGAGTCCAAGCCGGCTGCCGAAAATTCTGCTGCTTTAAAAATCTGTGCCCGATATACCTTTTCTACACACCCAGTCATAGCCCGCTCCCTTCAACTTCCACTAGAAAGACGATCTGGCAGCAACCCTTTTCCTGCCTGTCTGGAAAATTGCAGCTTTGCTCTTCTCAGCCTTCATTTTTCAGTGCCGGCTCTGCCGAATTTGTGAATACCAGCACGACAATATGATTTTGTTCAAAGTTAATCTTTACCAGTCGTTCCGGGATATAATCGTATTCCATAATAAACAGGTGATCTACGGCCGCATGAATCAGTCCGGTAAACAAATCCTCAATAATATACATGCTGTTTTTGTTGGCTAACAGATATTTAGTTACATACAAGGGAATCATGCCAAAAATACAGATGGCCAGACATTTTTCACCCAATATATTCACCGTAATCCGCTCCGGTCCCCGTCCGCTCAAATCCCTTATATGCCGGGAAAGTATCCTGGCAAAGCGGTCTTCGCCCTTACCATATTCACCGCCTATATGCTTAAATACAGGCATCGCAAAGATTTTAACACTGTATAGGTATACGGTGTTTTTCACAATATGTGGACAGAGCAGATAAGCTTGATTGAGTTTGGCCTGATAATAATCCTCCAATTTTTTACACATAAAGTTCCAGATAACTTCCATCAATAATGGCATATATTGTTCTACCGAAAAACCGATCTTATGTTTATGGGTAAACCCCTCCCATTCGCCCACTGACATTGACATCGACAGTACCTGTATGTCTTTACGGCATAAGCATTGCACGATTGAAAAATCTTGCGGCAACTCAAGAAATTTTCCAAGCTCCGCCAGCAACTGCTTATGATACTCCATATATTCTTCCATTTCATTTTTTAGCGGATCTTTGCCGTCATGAATCGACATAGTGACCTCCCTCCGAGAATCTTCCTCGCCTCCGCAGCCACAAAAATTATGCACTTACTGCATGGCTCTTTTCAGCAATCCTCTTTTCTAGAATATTATATAAACTACAGCTTATTCCTTTGGAATAAGTTGTCATCCATTCCTGTTTGATTATTCTCTAGCCGATAATACCGCCGCAAAACCGGAACAAGCTTTATTTTTTACAATATTTTTTATATACAAAATATAGTAAAAAATAAAAAAGCCCCATCAAATACTGATGAGGCTTTTTATCAAACAGTTAAAAGCTGTATGCTCTGCTGCAAAACTTCGCCAAAAATCTGCCATTCTGTAATTTTCATTCTCCTAGAAATCACTTTCATACTTCTTGCCCAACCGCAAATAAAAGCCAACAAAAAGCTATAAAATCCTAGACATATATAAATAATTAAATGCATTTTTATATTATCATATTGTCTGATAGGTGTCTACAAAATACCTTGATAAATATATCTTCTGCCTGACAACAAAAAAACGGCTAGCATACCAGCCTAAGCCTGCTCCAATTCGTCATAGAAAGAAAAGGTATTTTTCCCTCTTTTTTTTGCCCGATATAAGGCCTGATCCGCTTTTTCATAAAGTTCAGCAAATGACCAGCCATCTTCGGGTAAACTGCAAATTCCAATGCTCAAAGAAGTATCGGGGCGCGGGCCAAGTCGTTCAATCCAGCTCGGAACCGACCGGCACAGGGAAGCTGCTTTTTGCGCTGCTGCTTCTCTCCCGCTACTGTTTTGCATAAAAATTAAAAACTCATCACCGCCAATACGCCCCACTACATCATTCGGACCAAAATGATTGCGCAACTCATTCGCCATCGTCGAAATCACAAGATCGCCAAAGGCATGTCCGAAGGTGTCATTCACTGCCTTAAAATTATCAATGTCAATGATGAACAGAGCATACCCCTGCCCCTCCGGCCCTGCTGACAGCGCCATTTCAATCAGTTCTTTTGTTACGGCCCGGTTATAGAGACTAGTCAAAGAATCACGCTGCGCCTGATGTAAAATAGCCAGTTCCCGTTCCTTTTCCCGCTGAATATTTTTCACATGAGAAATAATCCGGATGGTATCCGAATCCTCATCACGGTAAATTCGCACCAAAACCTTTACCCAACGAAAATTAATTCCATCCGATTTTTCAATGAATTCATATTCAAAACGATCCGTTCCGATTGCATAAAGATCCATAATAGCCTGCCGGGAAAACTTTTTCCGGTATTCCACCCGAAAATCCTCCTTGACCAGTCTTTCAATAACAGCGTCTATCATCTGCTCATAATTATCACTGCCACTGATCCCCAGCAGTCGGGCAAGATGCGGTGTATTCTCTCCAATAAGCCTATTGGTGGTAATATCTGCCTCCAGAACGTTGTCAAACAGCCCACAGCTGATATCACGCAGCATTTTTTGCTGCTTTAAACAGCGCTGCAGCAGCTGCTGTTTTATACACGCCTTATACTGAAGGAAAAACACATAGAGAACGCCTGCAGCTACTGCCATGGTCTGCGGGACGGTAACGACTTCCACCGTTACAAAAAGAAACATTCCCAAAATCAGCATAAAACCAGCAGCTGCCGCCAATGCCAACGCCAGCGGGCGCTGCAATAAACAGAACATGTTTTTCGTCCTCCAGACTGCAGTACTTTCCCCGGCACAAGTGCCATCCGGAATTCTGCAAGGTAAAATCCATTGTTTTTGCGAAATCTTCCGCCAATAGTATCCGGTATTTTTCCTATTGTCCTGTCAAAACTGAAAACTCTTTCTATTAAGTAAATTTAACACGATTGTCTTACTTTTGTCAATTTTTCCAAGGAAAAAAGTCCTTATTTTCATCAAGTATCGCAAAAAAACAAAAAGGCCAGGGACACTCACATGCCCTGGCTTTTTCTACTTTATTGCCTATACTCTTATATCACCTGAAAACGAGCTACCGATTCGCGCAAATTCTCTGCCATTGAGGCCAGCTCCTGGCTTGAGGCCGCAATTTCTTCCGTTGATGCAGACTGTTCCTCGGTCGCCGCCGACACCGTCTGCGTCTTTCCCACCGCCGCTTTGCTGTAGTCTTCAATTTCAGCAACTGCCTGGACAAACTGTTCATCTCCAGCCGCCATCTGTTCCATAGCGGCTGAAATCCTTTGCACCTGCTGATCAATATCTTCTATTCTTGCCGTAATTTCCCTAAAGGCAGTACCAGCCTGATTGACAATAGCTGAACCATCTTTGACAAGGTGCGGACTTTCTTCCATAACGACAACGGCCCGCCCGGTATCTTCCTGAATTTGACCAATTAATGCCGCAATTTGCTTGGCTGCCACCTGTGACTGCTCGGCCAGCTTTCGCACCTCCTCGGCGACAACAGCAAACCCTTTTCCTTGTTCTCCGGCCCGCGCAGCCTCAATAGCTGCATTTAAGGCCAGCAGATTGGTCTGCCCGGCAATCCCGGCAATCGTATCGACAATCTGTCCGATTTCCTTAGACCGTTCACCGAGCTGGGTTACGACTTCAACCGAAAGAATTACATTTTTTTCAATCTGCTGCATCTGCTCAACAGCCCTGGCTACCGCCTGTGTACCCGTATGAGCCATATGGGAAGCTTCGCTCGAAGCGTTATTGGCTGATTTTGCGTTATTTGCCGCCTGATGAACTTCCTCCGACCGCTCCATTACAGCCGTCGAAATCTGATGGGTGGCACTGAGCTGTCGTTCTGCGCCCTGTGCCACTTCGGTGATAGAAAGTGCCACCTGATTTCCTGCCTCAGCCGACTGATCGGCACTGGCCGTCAGTTGTTCAGACGAAGAGGCCACCTGCTCGGAGGATTGCGCCACATTTTGAATAAGGCTGCGCATACTCTCTTTCATGGTATTAAAGGCAGCAGCAAGTTGCCCCAATTCATCTTCGGACTTTATGGCAAGCTTATGCGAAGTCAATTTCCCCGCGGCAATAGCCGTGGCTTCTTCCACCAATTCGCCCGCTACCAAAGAAATCCCATTACTCAGCTTCAGACTCACAGCTGCTGCCAGTAAAATAACGACGAGATTTATGATTACCAGCATCAGCTGATTGGTTCTGCTTTTTTCCTGAATCTTAGCCTGTTCATTTTCAACAAAGGCTTTGAGCATGACGAGAAGCTCTTCACTTTTTTGCTTGGCCGTATCATAGGATTTTGTGCCCTGACGAATAACATCCTGCTGTTGCTGCTGATCATTTTTTTGTCTGGCTTCAATGGCCAGCCGAGAAAATCTTTCATACTCGGCTTTGGCCGGTTTCAGTTCTCCAATTGCCTTTTTGGCTTTTTCTGTAACAAAAACCTCTTCCATCCGTTTGACGGTTTGGTCCGACTTTTCCTGCAACGAATTAAAGGTTTGAATCGCTGCCGGATCGGCTGTAATCGTAAACTTTCGCACCATGGCGGACTCCTCAATAATATTGCTGTTGAGTTCTTCCACCAGTACAATTTTCTCGATATTGTCTTTTGCTACGGCTTGATATTCATCATTGATCTGTCCGATCTTATAATACGTATAGCCACTCATCAAGGCCACAATTGCAATAACCAGCAAAAAGGCTCCCATGATTTTTTTCCTAATTGTTACCTGCATTTTTTTCTTCCTTTCAATAAAAAAACAAAATTTCTGCTGCCGCTCGTAATCCGGTCGTCTCCTTTCGCTACAACTCCTCTCTGCTCCACCAACCCAGATATTTTTTTGCACAAAAAAACAGAAGCCCTCTAGGGGGCTTCTGTTAAGCCTTTAAAATCCGCTAGTTGGCAGCCTGGCAATCCTAGGCACTGCCCGTAGACCCATGGCTTTGCGTCTTTACCTTTCGATAAATTTGCCGATATTAAAATAAACACAGGCCCTATGTCCCGTATTTCATGAAACCAATCTCAGTATACCGGGTTTGCCGCCGTCATGTCAATATTTTTCCCCGCCATTGTAAAACCAATCTCAGCCCAGTTCTTCAATTGCTTTTACAATGGCCGCCGTCCGCCAGCGGACAATCCTATCCGCACAAGCCAAGGCATGGGTCGCCGACCGACCGGCATGCCAGGGTTCAACGGCTATGATTTTTTTATTTATACTGAATTCTCCCCGGGCAATTTCAAGTTCTGTATCAATCCATGGCTGATAAAATCTGTAAACGCCCGGCAAAAACAACACAACATCCGCCTTTTCCATCTGTGTTTTTATTGCCGCATACAGCACATCATCTGCCGCTTGGCAGGATGCGTAATCTTTCCGTGGAAGTGCATAACTCTGATAAGAAAACATCTTGTCGGCATTGAGCAAATTCAATAATTTTTCATAGGCATTACTGTAAAACCAGGAATAGCTGATATATATTTTATAGATTTTTTCCACTTTCTGTATTCCTCGCCAATCTATTATTTAAAACCACATAAATACTATATTGTCTATGTTAGGACAAGCCTTCCTTTATTTCTCCGCTGTTTCGGTCCAGCACGATAAAGTAATTAAGTTCATCCCCAGCCAGACAAAGCGTATTGGAATATTTAAAATCCCGCCAACGTTCCGTATGTTCCGGCCGCCTTGCCAGCACTTCCCCCTGCCCTTGAATATCTAGCACTGCGTACCGCAGTTTCCCCACCGAAAATTCCTGTTTAACAGAAAAATGTACCTTATCATATGTACAGATATTTTTTTTCAAGGTCCCACAAAATTTTTTTTTCATCAAAAAACATCCTTTCCCCTGATCGGCAGAACTGCCTTTACGTAAAACCCTTATGACATCTTGCCTAACGCCTGCAAGAATAGTGAATTTATTCACGTATAAATCACACTCCTGCAAGCGCCTTGTCGGGATTCTTAGCAGCACAAACATTATGTAAAACTTATTGATGCAAAAAATTCTTTTTTGCTTTGGAGCTGCTATCAAGCTCCAGGGGTAGGTCTTCTATTTTCTCTTCCTCCGGTTTGATAAAAACCAGAAACTCACCAAACTTAATAAACATTTTTCGATTTTCATCACTTAGACAAGGCAACGCCGCCCCGATATTCAATAAAATTTTTTTCTCCTGTTCTGTCAATTTTCCCACTGCAAACCCCTTCCCTCCGTCTATACAATTATGCAATATAATACTACAACTTAATTGTCAATCAGTCAATTGTCTACACCAAATCATTGCAGAGTTGTAATCTATATGTTATCCTTTATCTGAAGAAGGTGACAATTTGAATACCATAGGCGATAGAATACGACTATTACGCAATGAATATGCCCGGCGAAGTGGACAGCGCTGCAGTCAGAAAGCTTTTGGCAAGCGGATCGGCATCGGCCAGGCCGCACAATCAGCACTGGAAAAAGGCATCCGAAATGTAACAAATCGAAATGTTGACCTGATCTGCCAAGAATTCAACGTCAACGAAAACTGGCTACGAACAGGAGACGGACCAATCTTTCAGGAATTAAGCCGTGATGAAGAAATCGCCGATTTTGTCGCAAAAATTTTGCGGCCTGACTATACGAATGATTTTGTAAAAAATTTTATCAATATACTCGCCCGCCTGAATGAAACCGAATGGAAACTGCTAGAAAAAATGCTGCAATCGCTGACGTCCATAAAAGCCGAATAAGGCTGTGGCTCATTGAACCCGGCTGATTGCCTTTACAAAAATATAAATAACCCGCAGGACTTTTTCATCGTTAATTCTTCTTATTCGCCCGATCAGCCATCCTTTATAATTCATAATATCCCTCCCTTTGCCAGGTGATTTTTATTTTTGCCCTGGATCGCCACTGGGTTTATGAACCATTTATATTTTACACTTTTTTCCTATTTTCACCAGTCTATCGTCAGACTGCCTGGACAACAAAGGTCTGGACAAAATGTTTCGCACAAAAAAACTGACTCCGCATTTAGCGAAGCCAGTTTTTTTCTTTCTGTAGACAAGATTGACTCAGGGCTTTACGTAAGAATAGCCCGCCTGCTGCAATACCACCAGACGCGTAATGGCTGCCGGAACAATGGTTGTAAACCGCGGCAATTCAGCTGCAACTATCTGATTGGCCCGCAGGGCATTGCTGCAGACCATAAGCTTGACCCCTTTTTCTGCCAACAGCTGCAGCTCTTCCAGCAATAGTTGCTGCTCCGGACTCGGCGAAGAAAAAATTTTAACTGCCGGCCCATTAGCAATAATTTCCATAGAAAATGCTTCCTGTCCAATGTCAGTGATAAAATTCTTGGCATTGCCGATATTTAACGGCCACTTTTCTATTTCATCGATATGAAGAACTACTTTCAGCGCCTGCATAAAGATATCCCCTTCCCAATATTCACTGCTGCTGCAGAACCGAGGTATAACCACCCATAAGATTTTTCACCGAAAATCCCTGTTGCTTTAATATTCGCTCAGCCAGATACCCGCGAATGCCCACTTTGCAATAGACGACCAGCGGCCGATCTACGGCAAGTTCCGACAAACGCTGACGAAGCTCATCGACCGGGATGTTTATCGCTCCCGGAATATGCCCCGCCTCATATTCACCCGCTGTACTTACATCCAGTAGCAACGCTCCGGCCTTCACTGCTGCTAGAAGGTGCTCATAGGCAATGAATTCAGCCCGCCCCGACAAAACATTTTCCGCGACATAGCCGGCCATATTGACCGGATCCTTCGCCGAGGAAAAGGGCGGAGCATAAGCGAGTTCAAGCTCGGTTAAATCATAGATTGTGCCGCCGAGACGCAAAACCGCAGCAATGACATCGATGCGCTTGTCGACCCCGTCCCGGCCTACTGCCTGCGCGCCAAGTATCCGGCCATCGCCCGCAAACAGCAGCTTCAGGGTAAGCATCTGCGCCCCCGGATAATATCCGGCATGCGACAGCGGATGGCGCTGCACGACCTTATAATCCATTTGCTGCCTTTTCAGTGAGCGCTCATTGCTGCCAGTGGCCGCGGCAGTGAGATCAAACACCCGCAAAATCGAAGTTCCCTGCACGCCCCGATAGAGGCTTTTTTGCCCGGCCATATTATCAGCGGCAACTCTGCCCTGACGATTGGCAGGCCCCGCAAGCGGAATCGCTGTTTTTTCTCCACTGACAAAATCTATCACCTCAACCGCATCGCCGACAGCATAAACCGCAGCCATATTTGTCTGCAGGTGCTCATCGACCAGGATATGTCCACGCGGGCCAAGTGCAAGTCCACTGTTTTTGATAAAATCCGTATCCGGGCGAACACCAATGGCCAAAACGACAAAATCAGCCGACAGCGTTTTGCCGCTCGTCAGCGTCACGCTGACCGAAGCTTCTGTCCCAGTAAAACTTGTCACCCCATCACCCAAAAACAAGGAAACACCTTTCGCCTGTAATTCTTTTTCCACAATTGCAGCCATATCCGCATCAAACGGGGCCAGAACATGCTCTGCCGCTTCGACCAGCATAACCTCCAAGCCGCGCCGGCGCAGATTCTCCGCCATTTCAAGTCCGATAAATCCCCCGCCAATCACAATTGCCCGAGTTCCCTCAGCCCGCTGGCGCAGCTGGTCGGCATCCGGAATATTGCGCAGGCTCAAAATTCTTGGGTGATCAATCCCCGGGATTGCCGGTTTCAGCGGTTTTGCGCCGGGCGCCAGCAGCAACGCATCATAGGATTCCTCATATCTCCCTCTATTTTTGGCCTGCACCGTTATTTTTTTCGCTGCCGGGTCGATCGCCAGCACTTCAGTTTCCACGCGGACATCAACGTGAAAGCGTTTGGCAAAGCTCGCTGGTGTCTGCACAAAAAGGCGCTCCCGCTCCTTAATGGCACCACCAATATAATATGGCAAACCGCAGTTGGCAAACGAAATATATTCGCCGCGTTCAACCAGGATAATTTCTGCTGTTTCATCCAGCCGGCGCAGGCGGGCGGCAGCCGATGCGCCCCCAGCAACTCCACCGATTATAATGTATTTGCTCATAGTAAAAGCCTCCTCATTTTATTTACTGCTGACTATCCGTCCAACTATATTCATATATTACGATATATGAATTCAAAAAGCAAGGTAAATATCATATGTCAATATTTGACAGCACCAGCTGTTTAAAGGCAGCCAGCGGCGGTGACAGCCATTTATCACGATGAAATACCATGATCGCCTTGAGCAGAATCGGCTCCTTCCAGGCAAGCTTAACGAGTTCCCCCCGCCGGATTTCTTCAGCCACCGCCAGTTCCGGCAGCAGGGAGATTCCCAATCCATTTTTCACGCACTGCTTTATTGTCTCCAGACTGCCAAATTCCAGCATATGCTCTACTCTGATTTGCCGGTCGGCGAGCAAAAGTTTGAGTTCCTGCGGATAGCCGGCATGCCCTTCCGGTACCAGCAAGGTCTGCGCTGACAGCAGCTCCAGCTCAAAGGGAGCTGCTTGTGCGAGGGCATGATCCGGTGCCGCAATAAAAACCGTCTGCCCATTGAACAAAACATCTTCCACCAATTGCGGTTTCCTGTACTCATTGCGCAGGCTAAAGGCCACATCCACCAGATCCTGCTGCAGCCACTGCGGAAAATCCACACAGCTTCCCACCCGAATATTCAGATGAACATTCGGGTAAAGCTGCCGATAGGCCTTTAATAATTGCGGCAGCCAGTAGGTGCAAAGACTTTCAGCGGCGGCGATGGTGATAACTCCGCCCATTTCAGCCTCACTACGAAACAGGTTTTTCAAATTAGCCGCATCCTTTACCAGCCGTTTGGCCGCCGGCACTAAAAGTTCCCCCTGTGTTGTCAAAAATACTCTACGGCCAATTCGTTCAAACAGGCGTACGCCTAATTCCTGTTCGAGTAAACGAATTTGATCGGAAATCGTCGACTGCGAATAGGACAGCATTTTCGCCGCCTCGCCAAAGTTCAATACACGGGCAACGGCAATAAAGGTTTCTAGGTTCCGTATCATCTGCGCAGGACTCCTATCGGAAAAACCGATTATTTTATGCAAAATAATCGACTTATCATTTTTTAAAATATATGCTACTCTATAATCAACTTTTGCGCAATAGAATTTATCAACAGGTGGTTATTTTATGACAACAAAACTTGGTTTAAATAAGAGCATTCACTGGCTGCAGGGCACGGCCATGACAGTCGGCGCCGTTCTTGGCGCCGGAATTCTCGTTCTGCCGGCTATTACCGCGGGCATAGCCGGTCCCGGAGCCTTGATCAGCTGGCTGCTGATGGGTCTGCTGTCGCTACCGATGATCGCCGTCATTGGCATGCTTGCCACACGGTTCCCGGATTCCGGAGGTTTTGCCGCTTACACCCGCCGGGCATTTGGGGATCGAATCAGTCAGATTACAGCCAGCCTGATGCTGAGTGCCATGCCTTTCGGGATGCCCGTAACCGCCCTGATCGGGGCCAATTATCTGGGGGATATTTTTAGCTGGACAACAGCAACCGTTCATATAGCCGCCGCTTCTTTATTGTTGCTGGCAATCTTCCTTAATTATCGCGGTATAGAATTTTCCAGTAAAGTCCAGGTTGGTGTCGTCGTCGCCATTGTCTGCATCCTGGTGTTAGCCGTCTTTTCCGCACTGCCCAATATCGACGCAAAAGCTTTTTCCCCTTTGTTTCCTCATGGTCTGACAGCAATCGGCAGGGCCATGTCACTTATTTTTTTCGCCTTCATGGGCTGGGAAATGATCGGCCATCTGTCTGAGGAATTTAAAAACCCGCACCGCGATCTGCCAATCAGCCTGACACTTTCTGTTATCATCATCAATTTTCTCTATCTCGCTGTCGTATTTGCCATCATCGGCACCAGTGTCTATCTGGCTGATTCGCCGCTGACAGCAATGATTCAGCTGACGGCCGGTCGCTTTGGACAACAGGCTAGTCTGTTGGTAGCTGTCTTAGGTTTTATCGCCTGCTACTGCCCCATTCATACCTTTATTGCCGGTTTTTCCCGTCTCGTCTATGCCCAGGCTCGTGACGGCGATCTCCCCGGCTGTTTTGCCAGGCTCCACCCTGCTTTTCATACACCGCATAAGGCCCTGCTGGCCTTTGTGCCGGTTAACCTCATCATCATCGGACTCAGTTATGCTTTTGAACTGAATCTGGAGCCGTTAATCCATATTCCCGCCAGTAATTTTCTTGCTGTATATCTGCTGGGAATGTGTGCCGGTGCCAAAATTCTGCCGGGAAAATTCCGCAAGGCTCTGGCTGTTAGCGGCGCATTACTGGCCATGGCAATTTTTCTTTTTCCGGCTGGTTTATGCTGTTTCCCCTCGCTATATTTCTTGGCAGATTTTTTTTGCCAGCCAAAAAATTCCCTGCCGAAAGACTCTCTGATCAATCCCGTTTCTCCTGAAGGGTGAAATTTATTGTCTACAAATGAAAAGGAACCGCTGGCTGCACTAGCCAGCGGTTCCTTTTCATTTGCGGCTGTGCCCTGATCAATCCCCCATAAAGCGG
>Ga0183099_1001738_pt1 | contig 12061 bp, 10 predicted proteins | sample Biomet1_FD_127788 | JGI IMG/M metagenome (GOLD analysis project Ga0183099, IMG submission 127788) | Microbial communities from bioreactor (seeded with anoxic lake sediment) at LBNL, California, USA - Biofuel metagenome 1 | ecosystem: Engineered > Bioreactor > Anaerobic > Unclassified ... | reverse complement strand
CCAGCCTTAAGATGAGGTTTCTCACAGAGCAATCTGGTAAGACCCCTTGTAGACGACAAGGTAGATAGGTCGGGAGTGGAAGTGCAGAAATGCATGCAGCGGACCGATACTAATAGGTCGAGGGCTTGACTTACAACTAAAATGTTCAACATTTCTTCTTCTGTATAGTTTTGAGAGAATATCTCACATATCCGGTGATGATGCCTGAATGGTTCCACCTGTTCCCATACCGAACACAGTAGTTAAGCATTCAGAGGCCGAAAGTACTTGGGTGGAAACGCCCTGGGAGGATAGGAAATTGCCGGTTAGTAAAGCATCTGCCTTGTGCAGGTGCTTTTTTTGTGTGCAAAAATATTTTCTATGGTATAAAATACGACAGGCAGAGGTGGTATTTTCGTTGGCAAAAATAGGAGCAGGTGAATTTATCGAAAAAAAGAGAACTGCGGCATAACCGCAGTTCTTCTTTCGTTTAAGCGAGCAGCATGCTGTCGTTGGCAAAAGCATCACCGCTGGCCTGTTCAAACATTTTTAACAGATCCTGAATAGTCAGGTTGTTCTTGTCTTCCCCGCTGACATCGACCAGCAGGCGGCCGTTATGCAGCATAATCAGGCGGTTGCCATAGCGCAGGGCATCGCGCATATTATGGGTGATCATCAATGTAGTCAGGTTTTGGCGGTTGACGATTTTATTTGTCAGCTGGAGCACCTTATCTGCGGTTTTAGGCTCAAGAGCAGCGTGTATGCTCGTCGAGCAGCAGCAGCTTTGGCTGGCCCATTGTGGCCATCAGCAAGGTCAAAGCCTGCCGCTGACCGCCGGAAAGCAGACCTACTTTGCTCGTCAGTCTATCCTCAAGGCCGAGGTCAAGTTCTTTCAGCATTTCTATAAAGCGGTCATGATCGCCAGCGCGGGAGCTCCAACGGAGTGTCGGTGTTTTGCCGCGCCGGGAGGCGATGGCAAGATTCTCTTCAATCATCATGCCAGCAGCAGTGCCGAGCATTGGGTCCTGGAAGACACGACCAATGTATTTGGCCCGGCGGTGTTCTGGTTCCCGGGTAATATCTATTCCGTCTATAAGAATATGTCCGGCATCGACAAAGAAGGCACCGGCGATCGAATTCATAATCGTGGATTTGCCAGCACCATTGCCGCCGATGACGGTGACAAAATCACCGGGAGCCAAATGCAGACTAAATTCCTGCAGAGCCCGTTTTTCGTTGATGGTATTGGGATTAAAGGTTTTTGATATCTGTTCAATTCTTAACATAGGACAAAGCCCTCCGTTTTCTTGCGGACCATTTGTTGCGGAAAAGTGGCATCGAAAGTGCCAGAGCAACGAGTATAGCCGTAAAGAGTTTTAAATCATTTGGCGGCATGCCGAGCTGCAGGACAATGGCAATGACGATTCGGTAGACGACAGAGCCCAGGACCACTGAAACCAGACAATTTTTAAAGCTGCGGGTTCCGAACAGCACCTCGCCGATGATAACCGAAGCCAGCCCGATTACAATTGTGCCGACCCCCATGCCGACATCAGCAAAACCATTACTTTGTCCGACGAGCGCGCCGGAGACGCCGACAAGACCATTGCTGAGCAACAGGCCGAGAATAATCGTCGCATCCGTATTTACTCCATTGGCGCGGATCATCTGCTGGTTATAGCCGGTAGCCCGGATGGCAGCGCCGATTTCCGTACCGAAAAACCAGTACATCAGCAAGGTGAATAGAAGTGCACTGAGAATGCCGACGATCAAAATGGTATGGGACATAGTCAGGCCGTAGCCGTCAAACAGGGAAAAAATTGTATCGACCCGCAGCAGGGAAAGATTTGCTTTTCCCATGATGTGAAGGTTGACGGAATAGAGGGCCAACATCGTTAAAATACCGGCGAGCAGTGCGGGTATCTTCAGTTTTGTGTGCAGTATGCCGGTAATAACGCCGGCCAGCATGCCGGCAATTCCGGCGGCAAATACGGCGGTAAACGGGTTTGCCCCGTCAATCAAAAGCCCGGCACCAACGGCAGCACCTAAGGGAAAGCTACCTTCGACCGTCATATCCGCAATGTCGAGAACGCGAAATGTCAGATAAACGCCGAGTGCGAGCAGGGACCAAAGCAGTCCTTGGGATATCGTGGGAATAATCAGATCCAACATGGGAAATACCTCCTAAATCAAGCAATACATTATAGTGAAAAAAGGTTTCCCCGCGGGGAAACCTAAATTGTCTGAATCGAAATGCCATATAAACAGCCGGCAGAAACGCCGGCTGTGATGTTATCGAAGTGGTTTATTTTACTAAAGCTGCATCTTTCAACATATCTTCGGGGATTGTGATCCCAAGAAGTTTGGCATTGGTTTCGTTGATTGTTAGTGACATTTCCTTCAGTGACTGGATTGGCATGCTTTCCGGTTTTGTTTTGCCGGCTAAAATATCGGCAGCCATTTCACCGGTCTGGAAGCCGAGTTTATAATAATCGACACCATATGTCGCCAGTCCGCCAGCTTTAACCATGTTTGGTTCACCGCAGATTACCGGAATTTTAGCCGGATTAGTGATGGCTACCAGCGTAGGCATGGCTGAGGCAATGATATTATCAGTTGGCTCATAAATTGCGTCCACACGCCCGACAAGGCTCTGTGCGGCCTGCTGGATGTCATTGACGGTTGAAACGGTTGCTTCGACTACGGTCAGGCCTTTTGATTCGGCATAAGCCTTCATCATTTTAACCTGTGTCTCTGAGTTGACTTCACTTGAACAGTAAACGGTGCCGATCGTCTTGGCATTTGGCACGAGTTTCAACAGTAGATCAATTTGTTCCTTTACCGGATTCATATCGGTTGTACCGGTTACGTTGCCCTTAGGGGCATCATTGCTGGCAACGAGCTTGGCTTGTTCATAATCCGTCACAGCTGTGGCGGTAATCGGAATATCTTTTGTCAAATTGGCAACTGCCTGGGCTGCCGGAGTCGCAATGGCGCAAATTAAATCCATCTTGTTGTTGACAAAGCGCTGGGCAATATTTTGCAGATTTGATTGATCGGCCTGCGCATTTTGACGATCGAATTCAACATTTTCGCCTTCCTTATAGCCTTTAGACGCCAGTCCGTCAACAAACCCCTTATTGGCGGCATCAAGGGCGTTGTGCTCAACGAGCTGAACGATCCCTATCTTTACATTTTTCTGTTTAGCAGCTTTTTCCGATCCGCAGCCAAACAGTGCTCCGGTCACAGCCAGGGCCGTCAGCCCAAGTGCCAGAGCTTTCCATTTTTTTGATTTCAACATAATTACCATCCTTCCATGCTACGCTGTTGTATCTAAAAACAATATACAGGGTATATATATTCTCGCAGAAAAGATGAATTCCTGCAAGAGTAAATTTTCATCTGTAAAAATGTAACTATTTACAACAAGAATTAAACTTATCCACAGAAAGTATAAAGTTATGCAGTGCCTTTTTGTGGATAAGTGCCTTTATACCTTGGAATTGTGCACAATAGCCTGGGGATAAGTTCATGACAGACATTTCGCTTGCTGTACAGCAGTCATTTGATATAATAGAATGAACGCCAAAGATGACGGAGGAAAAGATGGTTTTAGAGGATGCAGAAATAAATGTTACGTACCTGGTGGAAGAGGTATATTTGCCGCGGGTGCTTGAGCGGCGTCTCGATGCGCTGGGGATTATCAACGGGACAAAAATAAAGGTACTAAACAAAAAAGCACATGGAGCTATGGTTATCTTTGTCCGAGGGACAAGGTTTGCTATTGGCAGCGGCATTGCCGAAAACGTGAAGGTAAGGAGAGTGGAGGCATGAAGGAAGGTATAACCATAGGTTTTGTCGGCAATCCTAATTGCGGCAAGACAACGCTCTTTAATGCCTACACCGGAGCAAATTTGAAGGTGGCCAATTGGCCGGGGGTGACGGTTGAGAAGAAGGAAGGGGCGATGCGCTTCCATAATCATAATTACCGACTGGTTGATTTGCCGGGAACCTACAGCCTGACTTCCTATACGATGGAAGAACAGGTGTCCAGGGAATATATCCTTAGCGATGAGGTTGATGTAATCATTGATGTTGCGGATGCGTCGTCACTGGAGCGCAATCTCTATTTGACGTTGCAGTTGCTGGAACTGGGCAAGCCGGTCGTGCTGGCACTTAATATGATGGATATCGTTGAGAAACGTGGCATGGAGATAGATTTGCATCGGTTGCCGGAAATGCTTGGCATACCGGTTATTCCAGTTTCGGCGACGAAAAAAAACCGGCATGAGCATCTTGATTCATGCCGCTGCCCATCATCGTGATTTGGAGTCGCAGGGACCGCTGATTCACAACCATCACCGGGGTAAGCGATCCTGTCATTGTCATGATCATCATCAGGAGTATGTAATGGTCTACAGTGATCTGATCGAAGACAAGATCGACCGTATTGTTGAGGCTTTGCAGCAAAAGTATTCCGGATTGAAAAATTATCGCTGGCTGGCAATTAAGGAGCTTGAGCAGGATCGTGAGGTTTGTGCAAAATATCCTTTGGATTTGCCGGAAGTAATGGACCGCAGTTATGAAAAAGAAATTATTAATGAAAAATTTGATTTTATTGATGAAATTATGAATGAGGTTGTGGTAAACAAGGAAGAGCGAGCGGAAATAACAAATCGCGTGGACGCAGTTTTGACGCATCGCTGGTTGGGATTGCCAATTTTTTTGGTTATTATGGCAGCTGTATTTTCTCTGACGTTTTTGCTTGGGGATCTGATCAAAGCATATTTTCAACAGGGGGTAGATGTTTTTTCACAAGCTGTCACAGCAGTATTGCAGTCGCTGGCGGTAAGTGAAATGTTAATATCTTTGGTGGTAAATGGCATTATTGCCGGTGTCGGAGCTATTGTAACGTTTCTTCCTAATATTTTTATTTTATTTCTGGCCCTGGCTTTTCTGGAAGACAGCGGCTATATTGCCCGCGTGGCTTTTGTAATGGATGGGATAATGTCTCGGCTGGGTCTGTCGGGGCGAGCGTTTATTCCTATGGTCCTCGGGTTTGGCTGTACGGTTCCGGCAATTATGGCGTCGAGGGTGCTGGAGGACAAGCGTGATCGCTATAAGACCATGCTGGTGACGCCATTTATGTCCTGTAGTGCCCGCCTGCCGATCTACGTTCTTTTTTCCAGTATGTTCTTTGCCCAATATGCCATGCTGGCTGCGTATTCAATGTATGTGATCGGACTGGCTGTGGCCGTGCTGACAGCCTATGTGCTGCATCTTTTTGACAGAAAGGCTGGCATTAATACACTGCTGATAGAATTGCCGGAATATAAATCGCCGAGTCTGCGGACGATTTTTATTTCTGTCTGGGAAAAGGTGCGGGATTATCTGACAAAAGCCGGGACAACGATTTTTGTTGCGTCGGTCATTATGTGGGTGCTGCTGAATTTTGGCTCGGCGGGTTATACTACGGCGATGAGTGACAGCTTCGGGGCCTGGATCGGCCGACTCGTCGTTCCGGTATTTGAGCCGCTGGGCCTTGGCTACTGGCAGATTGTAGCTGCCCTGATAGCCGGAATATCAGCCAAGGAAGTAGTCGTATCAAGCTGTGCGGTCTTGTTTGGGATTCCCAGTCTCAATTCCGCCGAGGGAATGGGGACGCTGGTGGGGATTTTGGGGGCGAGCGGTTTTGGCGCACTCAATGCCTATGCACTGATGGTGTTTTGCCTGCTCTATGTTCCCTGTGCAGCTACACTGGCGACAATAAAGCGGGAAAGTGGCAGCTGGAGCTGGACCGTAATGAGTGCAGGTTTTCAATTTTCGATTGCCTGGATACTCACGTATCTGGTCTACCATGGTGGGCGAATGATCTTTGCTTGATAAAGTCGGGGTAAACCTGAAAATAAACAATAAGTCCGGGATAAAACATGTCCTGAGACTTATTGCTTTTTCTATAAGTGAATAAAATAACGTCGGATAATTTAAAATATTATTACTATTGAAAAAAACGGTCAATTTTAGTATAATGGAAAATAAATACAAGCTTAAAATTCGTCGAATTTACAGATAAATAGCGTGAGGTGGAAGAAATGAAATCAATAAAATTGCAGCTTATTCTTGTTATTGCATGTGTGTCCGTCTTTACCGCCGTGCTGGTCAGTGGGTTATTTGTGTACAATCTGGTCGATGAAAACAATCGCCAGATTGAAAATTACCGGCAGTCCCTGGTGGAAAATTCGGATCGTGAGCTGAAAGTGCAGGTGGAAGCAGTTGTCACCATGATCGACAAAATTCACCGTGAACAGCTTGAGGGAAAACTTACCGAGGCAGAGGCCAGAAAGCGGGCTGCAGATTATGTAAGGGATTTGCGCTATGACGACGGTAAGGGATATTTTTGGATTGACACCTATGAAGGCGTAAACGTCGCCTTGCTTGGCCGCGATATTGAGGGGAAATCACGAATTAATTTGCAGGATCCAGACGGGGTTTACTACATTAAATCAATCATCGATGCCGGACGGCAGGAGGGCGGCGGTTATGCAAATTTCATGTTTGCCAAACCGGGGGAAACAACGCCATTGCCTAAGCGCAGCTACTCCGTGTCCTTTAAACCCTATGGCTGGGTTGTGGGAACTGGTATGTGGACGGATTATATTGATTCTCGCGTGGCGCAGCAGCAGGCGCTGGCAGACGCCAATCTGCGTAGCGGCCTAATTAAAATGCTGCTGTACGTAACGTTGATTTTGATTTTATTTATCATTGTTGCCAGATTTATCGGGCAAAAATTTGCAGCACCGATTGTTTTTACCACGGAAAAACTCGATCAGTTTGCCCGGGGGGATTTTACTGGGGAGATTCCCGACGAGTTTATGAAACGCAGTGATGAATTTGGCGTAATGGTTACAGCCTTGGCTTCCTTGCAGAAAAATATCAGGGACTTGTTGCGTGAAATTACAACGTCGGCTGAGTATGTGGCCTCAGCTTCCGAGGAATTAACGGCTACGGCGGAACAATCATCAACAGCCAGTTCCCAGGTTGCCGATTCGATTACATCGGTGGCGGAATCCTGTAATAAACAGTTGGTATCGGTTGATCTGGCTCATAATAAGGTCGATTCGATGTCGAAGGATATGGAAACGGTAACGACGACAATTCGGTCTTCCGCCGATCAGGTTAAGGCCGCTACCGCAGCTGCCCATGAGGGCGGAGCAAATGTTGTCGGTGCTGTGGCCCAGATGTCTTTGATCGAACAGGCTGTTGACCGGGCCATGAGTGTTATTGCAGCCCTGGGCGAGCAATCACAAAAAATCGGCACGATTGTCGATACCATTGGGAATATTGCCGGACAGACGAATCTGCTGGCATTAAATGCAGCGATAGAGGCGGCTCGTGCGGGGGAACATGGCCGGGGCTTTGCTGTCGTAGCTGAAGAAGTAAGAAAGCTGGCAGAACAATCCCAGTCAGCCGCTAAACAGATAGGAGCATTGATTGCGCAGATACAGGGTGATACGCAAAACGCAGTCGATTCTATGTCTGAAGGAACGAAACAGGTGAAGACTGGCAGCAAAGCGGTAGATGCGGCCGGGGAATCCTTCAAGATCATCGATTCGATGGTGGCAGCTGTAGCCGCACAGTCTTCGGCAGTGGAGGAGAATATTTCTCATATGGTAGGCAGTTCGCAGGCAATTGTCCGGGCTGTGCAGGAGATTAATGCTATGAGCCGCAGTGTAGCCGGGGAATCACAGACGGTATCGGCGGCAACAGAAGAACAAACGGCATCACTCCATGAGATTTCACGGGCAAGTGAATCCTTGGCGCAGATGGCGCAAACCTTGCAAGAGGCAATTCACAAGTTCAGAGTATAAGCAAATAAAAAGGAATGCTGCAAAAATAAATTAAACTGACCTCCAAAAGTTAGACCTAATAAATCTAACTTTTGGAGGTCAGTTTTTTATGTCAGGATACAGATACAGAGTCAGGCATCAAATCGTACAAGAATAGCTGCACGGTCTTGGTGCTATGAATATTCGGCAATGAGGCGGTTGTTATCGCCGGTATGATTATAACGATCGTCGCAATAAGGAATCGTTACGTTTGCTTATTGCGGCAGAATATAGAGAATAAAGCCAATTTCCGCAGATGAAACGCAGCAGCAATATGCTACTATGCTTTGGTCCGATTTTAGCGGGGCAATGCAAGTGAAGGCTTGCTTTTTTGCTAGCGGCTATTTTTACGAAGGTTCATGTAACGATGTTGTCAGCAAGCGAATGTTGTTTTCTTTGAGGTACGCCAGATAATTGGCTGGCGGCTCTTTGTCAATGATGAGGCAGCTGATGTCTTTCAACTGGCAATAAGTCATCAGAGAAGCTTTATCAATTTTGGAGGAATCGGCCAGTAGAATCTTGATGCTGCATTTTTGGACTAGATACTGTTTGATTTCGTATTCAAGCGGAGCAGCGTTCGTTACTCCTTTTTCCAGCGATATGCCGGTTGAGGCGAGAAAAGCCTTGGAGATGTTGTAGTTTTTAAGGCAGTTGAGGACACTCGTCCCGACAAAAGCCTTTGAAGGAAGATAAAGTGTACCGCCAGTTGAGATGACATTAAACTGATTGTATGCGGTTGCGGCATTGATGACATTCAGGCTCGCCGTCACAATGGTAATGTTGTTCTTTTCTGCCAGATAAGGAATCATATGCATTGTCGTTGTGCCGGAGTCAATATAGATGACTTCCCCGTCGGAAACGAGTTCAGCCGCTAAGCGGGCAATCTGCTTTTTCTGTGGGGAATTCTTGATTTCACGGGAAGCAAAGGGTTCCGGTGCAGTCGTTGTTGGCTTCAGCATGATGCCTCCATAGACTTTTTTGATGAGATCGCGTTTTTCGAGCTCGGCGATATCGCGGCGAATTGTATTTTTAGAAACATTGAAGATATCGCAGAGACGGTTGATGGAAACACTTTGGTTGTCCTCTAATATTTCCTGGATTTTATGAATACGATTGATTTTCATAGTCACCCCTCATTTCTTTATAGATTTTAATAAGTTTATCATAATATATCTAAAAAAACAATAATATGTTGAGTATATGTTGTTTTAATTATACGCTATTTATGAAAATGTACCAAAAAACAAATAGGGAAATTCTAAAATAGGTTGCGGTGTAATGGCAAGAAATGTTTTCTTCATCCCAGCAAAGACTTGATAAAGCCAATGATTTCTGTGCTTGTTTCCAGCCAACAAAAAGAAGATTAGATAGATTCAGAAAAATAATGCAAAGGTATTGACAAAAGAAACATAATATATTAAATTATAACCGTAAGGTAATCATAATGTTATCAAGAACAAAACAAAATATACTCAACACTAAGGGGCGACATTATGGGAAATATATTTTTGGTTCCACAAAAAATTCTGTCAGGACAGGGTTCAATTCAGGAATTAGGTCAACACATTCAGGGAAAAGGGAAAAAAGCATTGATCGTAACGGACAAGTTTATGGTCCAGTTTGGCAATGTTGAGAAGGTCACCAATGTATTGGACAAAGTGTCAATCGCATATGCTGTTTACGATGGAGCAAACAGTGAACCGACGGATAAAATCGTCGACGGCGGAGTGGCGATGTATAAAGAACAGCAGTGTGATTTTCTTATTGCCCTTGGCGGCGGCAGTCCGATTGATACAGCTAAGGCCATTGGCTTTATGGCCAAAAGCCCGGGAAGAATTTCAGATTATCTTCATAAAACAATTGATGTCGAAGTGCCATATCTTGTTGCGATTCCGACGACAGCAGGTACGGGATCGGAAGCGACAAAGTTTACCATCATCGCTGATACGGTCAATAACGTTAAGATGCTGCTCGCCGGCCCGTCGATTCTACCGTCGTTGGCACTGCTCGATCCGATATTCACGATGACGGCACCGCCGAAAGTAACGGCTGCTACCGGCGTTGATGCGTTGACACATGCCATTGAGGCGTATACGTCCCGCAAGGCGCAGCCCCTTTCCGATATCTTTGCCCTGTCGGCAATTCGACGGATTCACAAGAATTTGCCGATTTGCTTTAAAGATGGTAAAGCAGAAACAGCGCGGCTGGAAATGTCCATCGGTTCACATGAAGCGGGGATTGCCTTCAATAATGCTTCGGTCACGCTGGTCCATGGGATGAGCCGTCCGATTGGAGCCTTATTCCATATTGCGCATGGTGTATCGAATGCCGTATTGCTGCCAGCTTGCCTGGAGTTTGCCATTGCGGAAAATACGGTCCGATTTGCAAAAATCGGCCGGATTATGGGAGTTGCGGATGAAAAAACAACGGATGCAGCTGCCGCGGCGGCGATGGTCAGTGAAGGAAGACGGTTCTGCAAAGAACTTGAGATTCCAACCATGACAGAGCTTGGCGTCAAAAAAGAAGACTTTATGGGCCAGCTTGATAAAATGGCCGAGGATGCGCTTGACAGTGGCAGTCCCCAGAATACCTTCCGTGTTCCGAATAAAGAACAGATCATCGGGATCTATCAAAAGTTATTTTGAGATCCCTTTAAGGAGAGAACAGTATGCCACTTGTAAAATTGACAGACCTTTTAAGTAAGATAGAGGATCAGGCGTATGCGGTCGGTTCCTTTAATGTTTCGAATATGGAAATGGCCATTGGAGCAATACGGGCTGCGGAGGAACTCAATGCACCGCTGATTATGCAGATTGCGGAAGGACGATTACCGTATTCACCATTGGCCATCCTTGGACCGATGATGGTGGCAGCGGCCAAAGAAAGCAAGGTGCCGACGGCGGTTCATCTCGACCATGGTGCAACGATGGAAACCATAAAACTGGCGCTCGATGTTGGTTTCACATCGGTGATGTTTGATGGCTCGAAATACCCGCTGGCGGAGAATATAGAAAAAACAAAAGCAGTAAAGGCTTTAGCGGACAAATATGGAGCCGCGTTAGAAGCTGAAATCGGGCGGGTCGGCGGAGCCGAGGGTAATTACAAGAGTGTAGAAATCTGTCTGACGACGGCGGAAGAGGCAAAATATTTTGCGGAAGCAACTGGTGTAGATGCCCTGGCTGTTGCCATTGGCACGGCTCATGGAAATTATGCAACGCAGCCCGAGCTGCGCATTGACCGTCTAAAGGAAATTGCAGCTGTAGTCAAGTGCCCATTGGTTCTTCACGGGGGCACCGGCCTGACAAAAGAGGATTTTCAAAATTGTTTGGCAAATGGAATAAAGAAGATCAATATCGCAACTGCGTCCTATGATAGCGTGGCGGCCCGAATCAAGAAGGTGGGCAAGGAAAAACCGGACGCAAATTATTTTGATTTCAGCCGGGCCGCGGTAGAAGCGACCTGCGAAAACATTGAAGAGCATATGCTTATTTTCGGATTGAAAGGCAGAGCATAAGGAGGCAAATTTTATGGCAGTGATTGATTTTGACAAGAACAAAACAAGGGATCTCGTATTGATTGGACGCGTGGCCATCGACTTTAACCCGAATGAACTGAACCGCACCTTGGATAAGGTGGAGACTTTTTCCATGTACCTTGGGGGATCTCCAGGTAATATTGCTGTCGGTGTTAGCAAGCTTGGTAAAAAAGTTGGCTTTATTGGCTGTGTTTCAGATGACCAGTTTGGAACCTTCGTTGAAAATTATTTTTCAAAACACCAGATTGATATTTCGCAAATGGTACGAGCTAAGAATGGTGAGAATATGGGGCTGACCTTCACCGAAATATCAAGTCCAACCGATAGTCAGATTCTTATGTACCGCAACGGCGTTGCCGATTTGCAGATTGCACCGCAGGATGTATCGGAAGAATATATTGCCGGTAGCAAAATTCTACTGGTTTCCGGGACGGCACTGGCTATCAGCCCGTCGCGTGAGGCTTGCCTGCTGGCCGTACAGTATGCTAAAAAACATGGCGTTAAAGTTATTTTTGATATCGACTATCGCCCTTATACTTGGAAATCAAAAGAGGAAATTGCCGTGTATTATTCTCTTGTCGGCAGCATGAGTGATATCGTGATCGGTTCGCGGGAAGAATTTGAACTGATGGAAAATCTTCCAATAGGGAATACTGTTTTG
>Ga0183099_1001737_pt1 | contig 12063 bp, 9 predicted proteins | sample Biomet1_FD_127788 | JGI IMG/M metagenome (GOLD analysis project Ga0183099, IMG submission 127788) | Microbial communities from bioreactor (seeded with anoxic lake sediment) at LBNL, California, USA - Biofuel metagenome 1 | ecosystem: Engineered > Bioreactor > Anaerobic > Unclassified ... | reverse complement strand
TTCGCTCATCTCGCAGAACATCTGCGGCTCGGCCTCGATCAGCCAGGCCTGGGGCCGGGTCTGCAGGCCCGTCTGCCAGTGCTCGGTGACGCGGTAGGTGGTGCAGACGAAGGGGAAGCGCGGGTCGCACACGCTGTGCTTCTCTCCCGCGAACTTGAGCGCCGTGGGGTTGTGCAGCACCTTGGAGTACGGGTGCGCGCTCACCGGGCATTCCAGCGGCTCGTAGTACTCGGGGAAGGGGCCGTCGTTCAGGCCGGGGCCAAAGAGCGCGCCCATGCCCTCCACCTGCATGATGAACGGATGGATGGCGCCGGGAGCGCCGCCGCCGTCAACCACGTCGATGTCCCACTTTTTGCCCTCGGCGTTCCAGGCCAGCACGGCCTTTTGCGGGGCGTAGGGCTTGCCGGTCATGTCCACGCTGGCGCGGTTGTAGATGACGCGGCGGTTGACCGGCCAGGCCCACGACCAGTTGGGGTACAGGCCCACGTTGGCCTGGGCCGGGGTCTGCTCCTTGGAGCGCTTGGCCGCGCGGTTGCCCTTGGGGTCGGTTTCCACGTAGGAGCCGCAATAGATCCAGTTGCCGCTGGTGGTGCTGCCGTCGTCGCGCAGGTCGGGGAAGGCCGCAACCTGCGCGCCCTTCTTGAAGACCTTCACGCTGCCGTCGGGCTGCTTCACTTCCACGTCGCGGGTGTAATAGCCGTTGATGAGCCGGGCGGTCTTGTGGGCGTCGAACTCATGTCCGTCGCCCATGGCCTCCCAGTTCATGCCCAGCACGGGCGCGGGGAAGGCGCCGCCTTCCTTCTTGTACAGCTCGCGCACCTTCTGGGCCAACTCGTAGATGATCTCGCCGTCGGGGCGGCTGTCGCCCAGGGGCTTCGGGCCCTGGTAGCGCCACTGCATCCACCGGCCGGAGTTGGAAACCGAGCCCTCTTTCTCCACGCTGACGGAGCAGGGGAGCATGAAGACCTCGGTCTTGATCTTCTTGGGATCCATGCCGGGACCCTGCCAGAAGCTGCCGGTCTCGTTGTCGTAGATGTTGACGTTGACCATCCAGTCGAGCTTGGTCAGCGCCTCGCGGGTCTTGTTGGTGTTCGCGCCGGAGCACGCCGGGTTCATGCCCCAGGCGAAGAAGCCCTTGAACTGGCCTTTGAGCATGTCGTCAAAGAGCGTCAGCCAGGAGTAGTCCTTGCCGGGCTCCAGCTTGGGCAGCCAGTCAAAGGCCTTGGCGGGCTCCTCGTTCTCGTAGAAGCTCTTGATGAGGCTGACGGCGTACTTGGGCTGGTTCTTCTTCCAGTTCAGGCTCTTGGGGTCCTTGGTGGAAGGGGTGATGCGCTTCAGGTAGTCGGCCAGGGCCTTGTCGCCCGTGTTGGGCGTGGGCAGGTAGCCGGGAATGATGTGGTAGAGCAGGGCCTGGTCGGTGCTGCCCTGGACGTTGGACTCGCCGCGCAGCGCGTTGACGCCGCCGCCGGCCACACCCATGTTGCCCAGAAGCAGCTGCACGATGCTCATGGCGCGGATGTTCTGCACGCCGACGGTGTGCTGGGTCCAGCCCATGGCGTACATGACCGTGCCGGCCTTGTCCGGCTTGCCCGTGGCCGCATAGGTGTTGAACACCTCAAGCACCTTTTCCTTGGGCGTGCCGCACATCTCCATCACGCGGTCCAGCGTATAGCGGCTGTAGTGCTTCTTCATCAGCTGGTACACGCAGCGGGGATTGGCCAGGGTGTTGTCGCGCTTGATGTTCCCGCCGGCGTCCTTGTCGAAGGCCCACTTGGCCTTGTCGTACTTTCTGGACTCGTCGTTGAAGCCGCTGAACATGCCGTCGTTGAAGTCGAAGTCTTTGCCCACAAGGAAGGACGCGTTGGTGTAGTTCACCACGTATTCCTTGAAGATGAGGTTCTTTTCAACAATGTGGTTGATGAGGCCGCCAAGGAAGGCGATGTCCGAGCCGGAGCGCAGCGGCGCGTACAGGTCCGCCTTGGAGCTGGTGCGCGTGAAGCGCGGGTCCACATGGACCACCTTTGCGCCCTTTTCTTGCGCGCGGGTGACCCACTTGAAGGAAATGGGATGGTTTTCGGCAGCGTTGCTGCCCATGATCAGAATGCAGTCACTGTTCTTGAGGTCGATCCAGTGATTGGTCATCGCACCGCGTCCGAACGACTCTGCCAGAGCCGCTACAGTGGCGCTGTGTCAAATACGGGCCTGATGTTCTATGTAGGTTAACCCCAGCGAACGCAGGAAGGCCTGGTAGGCCCAGCATTCCTCGTTGTCCATGGCGGCGGAGCCGACGGAGGCGATGCCCTCGCAGCGGTTCACGGTCTGGCCCTTGGCGTTCTTTTCGGCAAAGCTGGCGTCGCGGTCGCGCTTGATGTTTTTGGCGATGCGCTCCAGCGCCCAGTCCCAGCTCTTGGCTTCCCACTTGGTGCCGTAGGGCTTGCGGTACATGACCTTTTGCAGGCGCGGGTTGGGCTGGCCGGGGTTGCCCTCGGCAAGCTGCCAGATGCTGGCGCCCTTGGCGCACAGCGCGCCTTCGTTGATGGGATGGTCCGGGTCGCCTTCGATGTTAAGGGCTCTCTTGGCGCCGGAAAGGGCCGTGTTGACGATGAGCCCGCAGCCGACGGCGCAGTAGCAGTACGCGGTGGTGGTCTGCTTGCTCCACTCGGGCTTGAGCTGGGCTATGCGGTCGACGGCGGCCTTTGCCGCGGCGGGCTTGGCGGCAAAGCCAATTCCGGCGAAGGCGGAGGAGAGGGCTGCGGTTGCGGAGAGTTTCAGGAACCCTCTGCGTGAAAGCGTCATGGTGCCTCCTTGGTTATGAGGTTTAAAGTCAGCTGCCGAGCGTTTCGCGGTCGAGCCGGATGAGCAGCTCGGCTCCGGAGAGCACGGGGGGCGCGTCGAAGCGGGGCTTTTGCAGGGGCGCTTCCTGTTTGCGGAAGGGCACAAGCAAAAGACCCGACACCTTGCGCCGGACCTCCGCCAGATCCAGGCCCAGGCCCCCGAAGGGGAGCATGGTCAGGCCGGGATCACGTTCTGTGGAAGATGGGGAATCCATAAAATACCTCCACGGTATGAGGATCACGATAGGCCATAAAAACGTGTGCGCGTCAAAAGAAGGGGCGGTTATGCAAGTTTTGGCACCGGCGCACACAGGGCGCCAAGCAGAATGCCGCGCATGTCGGACTCGCGATTGTTGAAGCGCAAGGCGAGTTCCTTGAGGTACAGGGGGAAGCGCCGCCACGACAAGCCCTTGAATTGTTTGAGCCGCGGCTTGGCGAAGTCCCAGAAGGCGCAGCCGCCGCTCTCGGCGAAGACCTGACCGGGGTGGCGCAGCAGATAGTGGTAGGGCAGGTTCTCGTCGCCGCAAAGAATCAGCGCGTCGTAGGTCTTGTAGCGGTCGGTGATGAGGACGCTGCCGTGCCGCGCCACGCGCAGGTGGAAGTTGTGGTTGAAGTGCAGCACGCTCTCCGCCGTCAGCTCCGGCAGGAGGTCCACAAAGATGTGCTGGCTGCGGTGCAAAATGCCGTAGACCGGCAAGCCCGCGCCGGATGGAGCCTCGTCGGTTTCGCCGCCGCCGTTCAAGAGGGCGGCCAGGGGGGCGCCGGGACCCAGCAGCTGCGGCGCGTCCGCCCCCTGGGCGAGAATGGCCAGCCGCAGCACGGTGAGGGCCTTGAAGGCTGTGTTGTAGGAAATGCCGACCGTTGCCGCGGCCTCGCGCGTGCTCAATTCCCCGATGAATGCCTGGGCCAGGGCGTTCCACTTGAGGGCTGAGAGCCCGGCTTCGTTCAGCCAGCGGCCCGTGAAGTCGTGGAATGTGTACCGGCAGCCGCCGCAGCGCAGCCGCCCGCCGGTTAATTGATAGGGCGCGGGGGTGTTGCAGCGCGGGCAATACTTTTGGCCTTCCGGCCAGCAAAGGGCTAAAAGCTCGGCGCGGGCCGCGGCCTCGCTAGCCGGTTCAGCCGGGGGGGTGTCGGTCTCGTTGGGCATGTTCGGGCCACCTCGCCTTGCTGCATAGCACGAAGCCCGCCCTGTGCCAAGGTGTGGGGAGGTTTTTCAGCGGGTGGAGGGCGGTGGATTGTTTTTGCCCCGGCAAAGCGGCCCCGGCGCGCCTTTTCGGTTGAAGCGGCCCCCCAACTGACGTACGTTGCGGGAACTCTTCCGCGTTCTGCCTTTGGCCGCGCGCGGGCGATGCTGGCTTGGGAGGAATGTGGGCGCAAACTGGTTCATCCGCACGGTGTGCATGTGCATTCTGGCCGCGCTGCTTTGCGCCTGCCGCGCGCAGGGCGGCAAGGAGGCCGTGGACCAGGCCGCGCCCGGCGTCACGGAGACGCGCGTCACCCTGGGGTCCTCCCTGGCGCTCACGGGCCACGCGAGCTACCTGGGTTCGCAGACCCTGCGCGGGGCGCTCTGCTACCTTAAACACGTGAACGAGACCGGCGGCGTGCATGGCCGCCAGGTCGAGCTGCTGCCCTACGACGACGCCTACGACCCGCCGCGCTGCCTGGCCAACACCCAAAAGCTCATCGTGGAGGACAAGGTCTTCGCCTTGTTCGGCTATGTGGGCACGCCCACCACCGTGAAAATTCTGCCCATGGTGGAGGATGCGCGCATCCCGCTGCTGGGCATGTTCACCGGGGCCAACGCCCTGCGCGAGCCCTTCAACCGCTTTTTGGTCAACATCCGCGCCTCCTATTATCAGGAGACCGCGGCGGCCGTGCGCCATCTCGTGGCGGACCTGGGGCTCAAGCGCATCGCCGTGTTCTACCAGTACGACGCCTACGGCTTCGACGGCCTGACCGGCGCGGAGCTGGCTCTGAAGGAATTCGACCTCGCCCCTGTGGCGCGCGGCTCTTATGTGCGCGGCACCCTGGACATCGAGGACGGCTTCGCCAAGATCGAGGACTCCCGCGCCGAGGCCGTGGTCATGATCGGCACCTCCGACCCGTGCGCGCGCTTTGTGGAGCTGGCCAAAGACTCCGGTTTCGCGCCCATTTTCTACGCCGTTTCGTTCGTTGGCGCGGAGGAGCTGGCCCGCAGGCTGGGACCGAAGCCCGGCGCCGTGGTCATCGTGAGCCAGGTGGTGCCGCCCATCGAGAGCGTCTCGCGCGCGCCGCAGGGCGGGGCGCGGCAGTATGTGGAGCTTATGGCCAAGTATTATCCGGAGGACAAACCCAACTCCGTGGGGCTTGAGGGCTATTACAACGCCCGCATTCTTGTGGAGGCCCTGGAGCGCGCGGGCAGAAACCTCACCCGCGAGGGCTTCATCCAGGCTCTGGAGTCCATCCGCGACCTGGAGCTGGGGCCCGGGCTGGTGGCGTCCTTCGGGCCGGACAACCACCAGGGGCTGCGTCAGGTGTTTTTCACGCGGCTGGTGGACGGCCGCTTCACCCTTGTGGACTCCTGGCCCAACGTGGGGCGGGCCCTGGCGCATGCGCGCGGGTCCGGCAACGGGGGCGCGCCATGAGCCCGGTGCGGCGCGCCCTTGCGCGCTACGAGTCCTTGAGCCTCAAGAACAAAATCTTCCTGTCCATTCTCGGCGTGGTGCTGGGCATCAGCGTGGCCATAGCCTTTCTTGCCCGGTACATCCTGGTGTCCTCGCTCACCTCGGAGCTGGAGCTGCGCGGCAGCGCCATCGCCCACTCCGTGGCCGAGCGCGGCGGCGCGTTTGTGCTGGACAAGAACTCGCCCATGCTGCTTTCGCTCATCTTCGATGAAGCGCGCCTGCACGAGCGCAAGAACCTCATCGCCTACATCTTCGTCACCGACCAGGACGGCCAGGTGCTGGCCCACACCATGACGCGCGCCTTTCCGGCGGAGCTGCGCCAGGCCAACGTCCTTGAGCCGGGCGAAAACCGCAGCGTGCGGCTGGTCAATGTGGAGCAGGAATCCATCCACGACATCGCCGTGCCCATGAACGAAGGGCTGTACCGCATCGGCTCCGTGCACGTGGGCCTTTCCAAGAGCCACATCGACAGCCTCATCGCCACCCTGCGGCTTACCTTCCTGGGCTTCATCTCGGCCATCATCCTCATCACCTTCTATCTTTCCGACCGTTTGACCCGGCACATCATCCGGCCCCTGTCCAAGCTCACGCGCATCTCCGACGAACTCTCGCGCGGGAACTTCGACATCTCTCTCGACATGCAGGAAGAGGACGAGCGTTGGCGTCCCATGGACTGCCCGGCCTATGCGGACACGGAAATGCCCTGCTGGCACTTCGACCAGTCCGCGCGGCAGTCCGTGGTGCACCGCACCTGCGAGAGCTGCGTGTTCTACCGCAAGCGCCAGGGCGACGAGGTGGTCCAGCTGGGAGACAGCTTCCGCAACATGGTCTGGAGCATCAAGCTCTACCGCCGCCGCCTGCGCGAAAGCGAGGAGAAATACCGCTCGCTCTTCGACTCCGGCCCGGACCCGGTGTTCGTGGTGGACTGCGCGGACTTCGCCATCAAGGACGCGAACCCGCGCGCACTGGAGCTCTACGGCTATGAGAAGCACGAGCTGCTGGGCAAAAGCTATCTTTCGCTCGGACCGGAGAACCGCGACGACTGCCTGCTCTCCTTTGCGGGAGAAGACGCGCCCGGCGCCGGCGACGAAAGCCTGGCCGCGGCCGCGGGCTGCCTGTATCATCCCAAGGTGCTGCACTACAAAAAAGGCCAGCGTCCCTTCTACGTCAACGTCCACGCCTGCTCCATCTCCTACCGGGGCAGGCACGCCATCATCATCTCCGTGACGGACATCACCGAGATGATCGAAAAAGACGCCCAGCTCATTCAGGCGGGCAAGATGAAGTCCCTGGGCGAAATGAGCGCGGGCATCGCCCACGAGCTGAATCAGCCGCTCAACGCCATCAAAATGGGCAGCGAGTTCCTGGCGCTTTTGGACGAGCAGGGCCGCGCGGCCTCGTCCGAGTCGTACCGCCAGGTGGTGCGCGAGATAAGCGGCCAGGTGGACCGCGCCGCGGAGATCATCAACACCCTGCGGGCCTTCGGCCGCAAGGCGGAGATCTTCAAGGAGCGCGTGGACGTGAATCATCCCGTCACCAGCGTGCTGACCATAGTGCGCCGCCAGTTCGAGCTGGACAACATCCGCTTCCGGCTCGACATGGGCGAAAACCTGCCCCCGGTGCTGGCCCACGACAACCGCCTGCAGCAGGTCTTTTTCAACCTCTTGACCAACGCGCGCGATGCTATAAACGAGAGGAGCCGGCCGACGGACATGGGCGCGCCACGGCTCATCACCATCGAGACCTGCGCGGGCGGCGGTTTTGTGGTCGTCAGCGTGTCCGACACGGGTGTGGGCCTGGATGACGGCGTGCGCGACAAGATTTTCGAGCCCTTTTTCACCACCAAGGAGACAGGGCAGGGCATGGGCCTGGGACTGGCCATAAGCTACGGAATCGTGCGCGACTACGGCGGCGAGATCCGCATCGAAAGCGCCCCGGGGCGCGGCGCGCGCATCAGCCTGATTTTTCCTCAAGCGGCATGAGAACGGCGGCATAAGGAAGGAAGCATGGACAAAAAAGTACTGGTCATCGACGACGAACAGCCCACGCTGAACATGTTCCGCCTGCTTCTGGGGGCCTATGGCTACGAGACCCTGACCGCCGCCAACGGGGCCGAGGGCGTGGAGATCTTTGAGCGCGAACGCCCTGGCATCGTGCTCACGGACATCAAGATGCCGGTCATGGACGGCATCGAGGCCTTGCGGCGCATTAAGGACCTGGACCCCCACGCCGAGGTCATCGTCATCACCGGCCACGGCGACATGGAGCTGGCCATACGCGCGCTCAACCTCGACGCCACGGACTTCCTCAACAAGCCCGTGCAGCGCCAGGGCTTGAGCCAGGCGCTTTCCCGCGCGGAGGAACGCCTGGCCATCGCCAGAACGCACAAGCAGGAGATCGCTGTGGTCGAGGAGGACGGGGCTGTTGCGCTCATTCTGCGCGGCAGCGTCACCGCGCGCTCCGAGCCGTTTTTGACCCGGGCCATGGCCGCGGCGCGGGCGCTGGGCAAGGCCGAAATCGTGCTGGATTTCGACGAGAACGCGAGCATCAACGGGGCCGGGCTGGCCTTTTTGACGCGCCTGCTGCAAGAGGCGCGCGACAACGGCGACAGCGTGTGCATCCGCGGCTTGTCCGAGAACTTCCGCAAGGTTTTCGAGGTGGTGGGCATAGCGCGGCTGGTGGAGCCCTGCCGCATGCAGACGCCCGGCTGATCCGCCGGAACATCGCGCTCTTTGCGCCGCGCTTTCCGCATGGCCGGGGAGCGCGGCGTTTTATTTGCGCAGCAAGCGGCTCAGGCCCCACAGGGCGAGGATGTACAGCGGGATGAAATAGGAGGCCGGGCCTGCGCTGCGCCATAAGAAGGGCATGGGGATGCCGTCGAAGCGCCAGGAGAGCCAGGTGAGGGAGGCGCAGGCGGGCCAGAGCAGGCCGGCGCCCCGCCCGGCGGAAAGGGCCAGTGTGTTGCCGTAGGCTTGCTGCGCCAGATGGTTTTGCGCCAGGTAGGCCTTTTTGTCGCCTTCCTGCAAGGCCCGCACGGAAAGGTCGCTGTGCTTTTGCGCGTCGCCTTCCTCGCGCTCCTGCCGCACGCGCTGCACGCGGGCCACCAGGGCCATGCTGGCTTTGCCCAAAGCCGCGCTGGCCACGGCGAGAACGAAGACGCCAAAGACGAAGCCCGCCTCGGGCGGTCCCGGCAGGCGGAAGGGGGCGATCAGAATCGCGTCGAGAATTTGGAAGGGGTTCATGGCGTTGGCGAAAAGGGCCCCTCCCCCTTGCGGAGGAGAGGCCCGATGCCTGGCGTCTTACACGCCGGGAATCTTGATGCCGACAAAGCCGGCCAGGGTGTAGCCGAGGCCGATGTAAAGCGAAAGCACGATGAAGATGCGCTTCATCAGGGCGTCGGAGAGGTACTTGGAGGTCATGGGGCCCACGATGGAGCCGAGGGTGATGCCGACGAGCTCGATGCCCACCAGGTGCCACTCGATGGGAGTGCCCTTGCTGATGAGGGTGATGATGCTGGTGATCATGCTGACGAGCACGGCCAGGGCGCTGGTGCCCGCGGCCAGGTACATGGGCAGCTGGGTGACGCTGGTGAGGAAGGGCACCAGCAGGAAGCCGCCGCCGACGCCCAGGAAGGCCGCCACGGCGGAGATCACGATGCCGCCCAGGAAGGGGACAAGCGGATTGAAGTGGAAGGGCACGCCGTAGAAGGTGAACTCGCAGGTGGCCATGGTGAAGCGCTGAATCTTGAGGCCCAGGTTGCATTCCTCAACCTTCTCGCCGCACTTCTGCTTCTTCACGGCGTCCTCGAAGGCTTTGGCGGCCTCTTTGGCGGTCTTCTGCTTGCTCTTGGCGCCCGGGGTGGTCTGGTAGAAGAGCCAGCAGCCCAGGAACAGGACGAACAGGCCGAAGTAGCCCTGGTAGGACTTGAAGTCGAGCTTGCCCGCGGAAAGGGCGGCGGCGCCATAAGCGCCCAAGAGGGAGCCCAGGCCCAGGCTGATGGCCAGCGGCAGCACAAGGCGCTTCATCTTGAGGTAGTTGAAGGAGCTGATGGCCGCCGAGGTGCCGACCAGGAACTGGTTGGAGGCCTTGATGGAGTCGGTGACGATCTTGCCGAGTTCCGGCGCGGTCTTCTTGAGCCCGCCGGCATAGTTGCCGAAGCCGAACACGCTCATGTGGCCCACGCCCGCCATGACGCCGCCGAAGGCGCCCACGGTGGAGAAGATCCAGCCGACCCACACGGCCCAGGCGAAGGCCAGGATGATGCTGACGTTGGGCGCGCCGGGAATGCCGAGGAAGCCCGTGGGCTTGGTCTCGTCGATCATGCCGGGCTCGGTGCCGCGGGGGGCCTTGGCGATGGCGTCGGCAAGCTTGTTGCCGGTGCTGGCCGCGGTGGCCGGTTTGGCGGCGTCCGTGGCGTTGGCCACTTCAACGGCTTTGGTTTCAACGGCTTTGGTTTCCGTCGCGGCCGGGGCCGGAGCGGTCTGCTGGGCTACTGCAACGCCCAGCCACAGGCTGACAGCCAATGTGGCGGCAGCAAGAGTCAGGTAATGACGTTTGTTCATGTTCACAACACTCCTCCAGATTAGTATAGCCTATTGTGAAAGCTCCGCGCCGCACACGTGGAGCATAGGTCGCGGTTCTATGAGGCGGGACGGACGAAAGTGAGGGCCTTTGCCGTGCAGCCCGTGACGCAGGCGGGGTCCATACCCTGATCGACACGGTCCTTGCAATAGTCGCATTTTTTTGTCTTTCCCCAGGCCTCGATAAAGACGGGAACATCCCAGGGGCAGGCGTCCGCGCAACGCTGACAGCCGATGCAGGCGTCGTTGTCGAGCCACACCAAGCCGTCCTCCGGACGTTTTGTCAGCGCGCCGGCGGGGCACACCTTGACGCAGAAGGGATCGTCGCACTGCATGCAGTTCTGGTAGACGAACTCCATGCGCGGCCTGCCGTCCGGCCCGGTAAAGGGGCCAAGGGCCTTGATGCGGTTGAGCGACAACCCGGCCGGAAGCTTGTTGCGCATGTTGCAGTGAACAAGGCAGGCCTTGCAGCCGATGCAGCGGTTGGGATTAAGCGCAATACGGTAGAGGCTCATGATTCACCCCGCCCTGTCCTTTCAAAAGTTGAAGTGATTCCCAAGTGCTGGCAGGGCGTGCGCGTTTGCGCAACGCGCCAGCACACCCTGGAGAGGTATTCCCAGTTCACCACCGTAAACCATAACGTGAAGCAGGTTGTCAAGCGAAGCAGCAACTCGTTCTTTTTTTCTCATATACGCATATCAATTCCTATTTCGCAGGATGAAATAGATCTCGTCGCATTGCGGCTCTGGGGTTGGAATATCGCTCTTCCCCCCTAGCCAGGACAGATGAGTTGTGCTAGGGGGGTATGCATCGTCTTTTGACTTGTATTCAGGAGGGCCTCATGGGTCGAGAAATAACGTACAGCGTCTGCGGCATGTGCACAGTGCGCTGTCCCGCCGCTGTTGATGTAGAAGACGGCCGGGTGGTTTCGGTGTTCGGCAACCCACATGCGGCGGGAGTGAAGGGTGCCTTGTGCGCGCGCGGCGCGGCCGGCCCGGCCCTGCTTTACGACGACGAGCGTCCCCAGACGCCGCTCATCCGCGCCGGGGAGCGCGGCGAGGGCAAATGGCGCGCCGTCTCGTGGGACGAAGCCCTCGATTACGTGGCGGACAAACTCTCCGCCATGCGCACCCAATACGGGCCGGAGGCGCTGCTGCTCTCCGATCGCGGCGGTCCTTTCAATGACCTGACGCGCGCCTTTGTGCGCGGGTTCGGATCGCCCAACTACTGCAACCACGACACCGCCTGCGCGCGCAACGTGCAGCACGCGGCCCTTTCCGTGTTCGGCTGCGGCCGCAAAGACCTGGTGTACGACCTGAAGAACGCCCGGCACGTGGTGCTGCAGAGCCGCAACATCCTGGAAGCCATCAACGTGAAGGAGGTCAACGACCTCATGGACGCCCGCGAGGCCGGGTGCAAGCTCACCGTGGTGGACATCCGCGCCAACGTGCCCGGCGCCAAGGCGGACAACTTCTTCCTCATCCGCCCCGGCACGGACTACGCCTTCAACCTCGCGGTCATCAACACCATCCTGGCCGAGAAGCTCTACGACCGCGCCTTCGTCAAGGAATGGATAGCCGACCTGGACGCGCTCAAGGCCTTCGTCGAACCCTACACGGCGGAGTTCGCGGAGAAGGAGACCGGCGTCTCCGCCCAGGCTTTGCGCCTGTTCGTGCGCCAGTTCGCCAAGGCCGCGCCCCAGGTCATCTGGCATCCGGGCTGGATGACGGCGCGCTACGAGGACTCGTTCTACGTCAGCCGCACGGCGTACATCATCAACGCCCTCATGGGAGCCATAGGCGCCAAGGGCGGCCTGCCGCTCTCCTGCAAACCGGGAGACGTGGGCCGCAAGGGGCTGAAGCTTCTTATGGAGCTGTTCCCCAAGCCGGAGAAGCCCCGCGTGGACGGGGCCGGATGGGCCGAGGGCCGGTCGCACTTCGACGGCGGGCCCGGGCTGGTCCATCTGGCCTTCGAGGCCATCGCCTC
>Ga0183099_1001736_pt1 | contig 12076 bp, 17 predicted proteins | sample Biomet1_FD_127788 | JGI IMG/M metagenome (GOLD analysis project Ga0183099, IMG submission 127788) | Microbial communities from bioreactor (seeded with anoxic lake sediment) at LBNL, California, USA - Biofuel metagenome 1 | ecosystem: Engineered > Bioreactor > Anaerobic > Unclassified ... | reverse complement strand
TAAAGCCCATGAAGTAATACAGGCACAGATGAAATAAATCAGCTAAACATGGTTTCGTTAAAGCGAAGTCGCTGCGTTCTTATTTGGCAGCGACTCCGTTTTATTTTTCGATGGTAAAGGATATCGTTTGTTTTACGCGAATAAATAAGGTATAAAACAAGCCGGTCTTGCGGCTGGCATTGTTTTGAGCTGCGATAAGATCGCAGCATGTATAGCCAGCGTTTTTGAGGAGGGGTTAGCAATGGCAAATATGGAAGAAACGATGATGTTTAAATTTGGTGCAGAAGAAAATAAAGCTGCCAATGTAATCCGTAAGGTCTGTGAGGCAATGGAAGAAAAAGGATATAATCCGATTAATCAATTGGTTGGGTATTTGCTTTCAGGGGATCCTGCCTATGTGACCAGCCATAATGATGCAAGAAGCATGATTCGAAAGCTGGAACGGGATGAGCTTTTAGAAGAGCTTATCCGCTCTTATCTCGAAAATAATAAATAAAGGTAAGGAAGCGTTTATGCGAATATTAGCATTGGATGTCGGCGACCGAACGATTGGAATTGCGGCAAGCGATGCCTTGCTGTTTACCGCGCAGGGAGTAGAGACAATACGGCGGACTTCTTTGGAGCGCGATTTGCGGCGATTGCAGGAACTTATGCAGGCGTATGAAACCAATATTTTGGTTGTCGGGCTGCCCAAAAATATGGATGGATCACAGGGGACGCGTTGCGACATCGTCCGAACTTTTGCGGAAGAAGTCAAAGCGGCAATTCCGGGTACGAATATCGTTTTTTGGGATGAAAGACTGTCGACAGTAGCTGCAGCTAAGTCGTTGATTGCGGCGGATGTGAGCCGGGCTAAACGCAAAAAAGTCATCGATAAAATGGCGGCTGTGTTTATTTTGCAGGGCTATCTGGATAGCCGGGCTTAGGTGGCTTGACAGGAGGTTTTTTCTAGGATAGAATGGAGAAAACCCATAGGGAGCGGTAGTAATACCCAATAATAAGAAGAGGTGATCTGAATGACAGATAAAGAAAAAGATTTAGCAGTAGAAGACGAAGAAATGGTTGTTGTTATGACAGATGAGGAAGGTAACGAATTCTATTATCGTGAAGAAATGATTATTCCGGTAGGCGAAGAAAAATTTGCTTTGCTCGTCGGCATCCATGACGAAGATGAAGATGCTCATGATCATTGTGGTTGCGGCTGCGACTGCAGTGATGAGGATGAAGATGTTCTTATCGCTAAGATCGTGAAAAATGAACAGGGCGAAGAAGAATATGTCGATCCTACAGATGAAGAATTTGATAAGGTTCAGGCTGCTTACGATGCCATTATGGATGAAGCCGAAGAAAAAGAAGAAAAAGAATAAAAAGCAATTTGCCGCTATCCTTCGGGATGGCGGCTTTTTTTATTTCCCGGCTTTTGTTGTATTTTTCCGAGCTTTTTCGTATAATTATAGAATACTTAACGAGGGATAGGAGATGTTTTTTTGTCGGATTTTAATGAGAAACGGCAGATACCGAAATGGATGATCCTGGGCAGCCTGTTGTTTTTGATTGTGGCGATTTTTACATATGGCTGTATGCATCGTGATCATGCAGGGCAGTCAAATGCGAGCGGACACGAGGTGTATATTCGCATCGCACCGGGGATGAATGCCGAACGCATAGGAGCATTGCTCAAACAGCAAAAAATTATCGACAGTGAATACAGTTTTCGCCTGATGGCCAAACTAAACGGTTCTGAGGGGAAATTCAAGACGGGAAATTATTTACTGCGCGAACATATGGATAATCAGGCTGTGCTGGACGCTCTGGTCAACGGGCAGACTTCAACGCTGCGCGTTACCATACCAGAAGGCTATAACGTCGATCAGATTGCCCGGACGTTGGCGGCAGATGGGATCGTCAAAGAAAAAGATTTTTGCCTTGCGGCGGAGGGCTTTCATGCTTACGATTACATGACGGCGGACTCTCAGTCAAAATATCGGGCAGAAGGATTTTTGTTCCCGGACACATATGAAATTGCCGGTGATTTCACGGCAGAGGATATCATGAAGATGATGTCCCGGCAGTTTGATCATGAGCTGACGGCAGATATGCGCCAGAGGGCAACGGATATGGGGTTATCCGTGCGCAACCTCATCGTATTGGCATCCTTGGTGGAAAAAGAAGCACAGGTTGAGGAAGACCGGCCGATCATCGCGCAGGTATTCATCAATCGTCTGCAAAAAGAGATGCCACTGCAATCCTGCGCAACAATCCAGTATATTTTAGGCAACCCAAAAGCGGAGCTTTCCATTGCGGATACAAAGCTGGAATCTCCCTATAATACATACCTGCACCGCGGATTGCCGCCAGGGCCGATCGCCAATCCTGGAATTGCTTCCATAAAGGCGGTGCTTTATTCTGAACCGACGCCTTATCTGTACTTTGTGGCTGACAAAAACGGCAAACATCATTTCAGCGTGACGTACGAGGAACATTTAGCTGCGATTGACAGGGTGCAGTGATGGAAGAATTATTGCGGGAAATGGAAGAATATGCGGCCCGAGAACACGTGCCAATCATCAATGCGAACGGTAAGGCAGTGCTTGTCGCCGCCGCTGCGGCTAAAAAGGCGCATTGCGTGCTGGAAATCGGCACGGCGATTGGTTATTCGACACTGCTTTTGGCAAAAAACAGTGCGGCGGATGTGCAAATTACAACGCTGGAACTCAGCGAGAAACGTGCCGCTTTAGCGGAAAAATTTATCGAGCAGTCAAAGTATCGGCAGCAGATTCAATTGTTGCGCGGCGATGCCGCAGAGAACCTAATGGCGCTGACAGGTCCTTTTGATCTCGTCTTTATCGATGCCGCTAAGGGGCAGTACCCGGATTATTTTCGGAAAGTGCTGCCGAATTTGGCGGAGGATGCGGTCGTCATTGCTGACAATGTTCTGTTTCGGGGCTATGTGCGCAGCAGTGAAGCACCGCCGCGCCGCTATAAGACGATTGTAAAAAGACTTAGAGAGTATATTGAAATGGTACAAACCCATCCGGAATTCACGACTGTAATTCATGAAGACGGTGATGGTCTGGCTGTTTCGCAAAGGAGAAAACATATTGAAAAAACCTGAATTGCTTGCTCCGGCCGGAACGCTGGAAAAGTTGAAGATGGCTTTGCTTTACGGGGCGGATGCCGTTTATCTAGGAGGGAAGGCGTTTAGCCTTCGCGCTTTTGGTGGAAATTTCACCGATGAGGAACTTAAGGAAGGCGTGGAATTTGCCCATAGCCGCCAGAAAAAAGTTTATGTGACGGTGAATATTTTCCCGCACAACAGCGACTTGGAAAAATTGCCGGCTTATTTGAAATATCTGGCGGCAATCAAGGTGGATGCCTTGCTGGTGGCGGATCTTGGCGTCTTTATGATGGCCAGAAAGCTTGTTCCTGAAATAGAAATTCATGTGAGTACGCAGTCGAATAACACGAATTGGGCCGCGGTAAATGCCTGGAAAGATCTCGGCGCGGCACGTGTTGTTTTGGCGCGTGAGATGTCCTTGGTTGAAATCAAGGATATTCGAAAAAAGTGTCCGGTTGAGCTGGAGATGTTTGTCCATGGAGCGATGTGTATATCCTATTCGGGGCGTTGTCTGATGAGCAACTATTTCACAGGCCGGGATGCTAACCGCGGCAGCTGCGCCCAGCCGTGCCGCTGGAAATATAGTCTGGTCGAAGAAAAAAGGCCGGGACAGTATTTTCCGATAGAGGAAGATGATCGCGGCACGTATATATTCAATTCGAAGGATATGTGCCTTTTGCCGCATATTGCAGAGCTTGTTGAGAGTGGCGTCGATAGTTTGAAAATTGAAGGCCGAATGAAGAGCGTGCATTATGTGGCTAGCATCGTCAAGGTCTATCGTGAAGCGATTGACAGTTATTTTGCTGATCCAGCACAGTTTAGGGTGCAACCAGCCTGGCTGGCTGAACTCGACAAGGTGTCGCACCGTGCCTATACGACAGGTTTTTATTTCGATAAACCGACCGAGGCGGATCAGATCTATGGGAATTCGTCCTATCTGCAGACATCGGATTTTATCGGCCTGGTGCATAGCTATGATGCGGCCACGCAGTATGCGACGGTTGAACAGCGCAATAATATGAAAATTGGTCAGGAGATTGAGGTTTTTCAACCGGCAGGTGAAAGTTTCCGTCAGCTGATCGAATCCATGCTTGACGAAAACGGGCAGCCGATTGACACGGCGCCGCATGCCCAGCAGATTGTAAAAATCCGGCTGAAACAGCCGGTCGTGCCGTATTCGATTTTGCGACGCGATGTGGATTGATGCTTTAAAATATTCTTATACAAGGCGGTGTTTTTTATGAAACAGGATTTGTTGAGATATTTTGGCCGGGCTTCCGGCAGAGTGCAGGGTGTTGGTTTTCGCTGCTTTGTGCAGACCAATGCCCAGACGCTTGGCGTGACGGGATGGGTGCGCAATATGGAAGACAGCAGTGTTACGATGGAAATGCAGGGGACAGCCCGGCAGATCGAAGATCTTGCCGCCAGAATCCAAAAAGGCAGCGTCTTTATCAAAGTCAAGGAATTGGCGTTGGAGGAAAGGCCGCTTTTGGCGGCAGAAAAAGATTTTGTTGTGCGCTATTGACAGGTTGTTTGACCGCAATGCGGTAAGGAGAGTATAATAAAAACATTCTTGTTTTGGATGGGCAGTGATTTTATTGAAAAAAGTACTGGTGTTGCATGGTCCTAATTTAAATTTGCTGGGAAAGCGGGAACCGGAAATCTACGGGTCGCTGACATTGGCAGATATCAACGAACTTTTGCAAAAGCGGGCGGCTGAAGCCGGCCTGGCTATTGATTTTATGCAGACGAATCATGAAGGTGTTCTGGTGGATGCTGTCCAGGCAGCACCGGAACAGGCCTATGATTTTATCCTGCTCAATGCCGCTGCTTTTACGCATTACAGCGTGGCTTTGCGCGACGCCTTGGCGGCAATTGCCGTGCCGGCAATTGAAGTCCATTTATCAAATATCCACAAGCGCGAAGAGTTTCGCCATCATTCTGTAATTGCACCGGTGGTCATGGGACAGATCGCCGGCTTTGGCGCAGACAGTTATATGGCAGCGCTTGAAGTGGTTATCCGGAAACTGAAATAAGGGGGCATTCCAATGAACGCGCGTTTGAGAAAACTGCGGCAGTATTTGCAGTCGGAGGCTTTGGATGCCGTTATCATCAGCAAAGAAGAAAATCTGCACTATTTCAGCGGTTTTACCGGTGATTCAACCATGCTGTTTGTCTCCCAAGAGCAGGCGGAGCTGATCACTGATTTTCGTTATGTTGAGCAGGCAAAGCAGCAGGCGAATGAATTTGTCATCGTCGAACAGAAGCAGGGGCTGCTGAAGGTGGCGGCGGAAAGAATTCAAAAAAGCGGCTTGAAAAAAGTCGGCTTTGAAGGCGCAGCGTTGACTTATAACGATTTTGCCGCCTTGTATAAATTATTGCCGGGAATAGAATTCAACAAACCGGTCAAGCTTGATGACCTTCGCGCAATCAAGGATCGAGCTGAGTTGGAATTTTTGCGCCGGGCCGTGGCGATCAGCGACGAAGCCTATGCGCATGTTCTGAAGTTCATTCGACCGGGGGTTAGGGAAATTGATGTAGCAGCGGAGATGGAAAACTGCATGCGACGTCTGGGATCAGAAAAACCGGCGTTTACGACGATTGTCGCTTCGGGGCTTCGTGGCAGTCTGCCGCACGGTTTTGCCACAGAAAAGTTGATTGTTGCCGGAGAATTTGTTACAATGGATTTCGGTGCTGTTTATAAAGGCTATCATTCCGATATCACGCGCACGATTTGCGTGGGAACGGCCGATGAAAAACAGCGTAAGATTTATGATGTTGTTCTACAGGCGCAGCTGCTTGGCGTAAAGCAGGTACAGGTCGGCCGCAGCGGTAAAGGTATTGATGAAGATGTGCGCCGTTATATCATGGAGGCAGGCTATGGACAGTACTTTGGCCATGGTCTCGGACACAGCGTGGGGCTTGAAATTCATGAAGAACCGCGGCTGTCGCCGTCGAGCACTTGTGAAAATTTAGTGGAAAACATGCTGGTCACAGTGGAGCCGGGAATTTATATTCCTGACTGGGGCGGCGTGCGCATCGAAGACACTGTTTGGGTTACGGCTGAAGGCGGCAGGCCTCTGACGCAGAGCAATAAACAGTTAATTGAAATTAAATAGAATGAAGAAATCCGATAGGATTAAGTGGAGGGCGTAAAATAATGATTTCGAGTACAGACTTTCGTACAGGCTTAACAATTGAATTTGACAACGGTGTATGGCAGATTGTGGACTTTCAGCATGTAAAACCGGGTAAAGGTGCAGCTTTCGTAAGAACGAAAATTAAAAACGTTCAGACGGGTGCCGTAGTTGAACGTACATTCAATCCAAATGAAAAAATGCCGGCAGCGCATATTGAAACGAGAGCTATGCAGTTTTTGTATGAAACAGACGGTGTTTACACTTTTATGGATAATGAAAGTTATGAACAGATGGAAATCAGCAAAGAGCAACTTGGTGATGCTTTGAACTATCTTACGGAAAACATGGACATCAATTTGCAGACATTTAAGGGCGCGATTATGGGCATTGCTTTACCGAATGCAGTCAGCTTAAAAATAACGGAATGCGAACCGAGTGTTAAAGGTGATACAGCGACCGGTGCTACGAAGCTGGCAACTTTGGAAACGGGCTATGTTGTTAAGGTTCCGCTTTTCATTAATGAAGGGGATGTATTGCGCATCGATACCCGTACGGGCAATTACATCGAACGCGCTTAAGAAGCGAATAAAAATCCGCTGCCGGGGCTTTGCGCCGCAGCGGATTTTTTTTTTGCCGGCAGGAGATGCCAGTTGAAACGGCGAATTCAAACATTGTGCATAAATATAGCATTTGCAGGCTTTTATGGAAATTTGTATATTTAATATTTGTTTGCTATAATTTAGATATTGTAGCAGGGGATTTGTCTAAAATAAAAGGAGGGTTTATTATGGAAAATGCAGCGGGGAAAAAAGATGTCACAAATTCTTTGGGGTCGATTCGAATTGCTGATGAAGTTGTCAGCATTATTGCCGGTTTATCGGCTACGGAAGTTGACGGCATTGCCGGAATGAGCGGTGGCTTGGTGGGCGGTATTGCTGAACTGCTTGGCAAGAAGAACTTTGCCAAGGGAGTTAAGGTGGAAGTTGGCGAACGCGAAGCAGCTGTCGATTTGTTTGTCATCGTAAAATATGGCGTGCGCATTCCGGATGTGGCATTGGCCGTACAGGAAAATGTAAAGCAGGCTATTGAAGCGATGACCGGTCTGTCTGTCGTTGAGGTCAATATTCATGTGCAGGGTGTAGGATTTCCCGATGAAGTGAAAGAAGAAGAAGTTCGCGTACGCTGATTTGGAGGAGTGGCATGTAATGGGGATTATAAATCGGGTGTTGCTGTTTTTCTATACGATCGGCATAGCCTTACTGTCTTTGGGCGTCGTCGTGCTTTGTCTGCAGATTGTTCCGGCAAATTATGTCTGGAATGAGTTTTTGTATCTTTGCGGGCGGTGGGAAACTGCCGCTGTCGCCTTTTTGATCTTTGTGATCAGCATCCAGCTATTTGGGCTGAGCTTTGCCGGTACGGCTAAAAAGGTTCGTCATGATAAGGAAGCGCTGATCATCCACGGGGAGATGGGCGATGTACGGGTTGCCGTTGAAGCGATAAAAAACCTGGTGGATAAGACGGCGCGCTGTGTGCATGGCGTTCGCGACGTGAAGGCGCGGGTTACAGCAGATGTTCCGAAGAGCTCCCCGGCAGCCACTGCCACGGTGCAGATCGAGCTGCGGCTTGTGATTGGCCAGGAAAACAATGTGGCGAAAATTTCGGATGAAATACAAAAGCAGCTCACGCGGCATTTGCAGGATTTTATTGGCTTGCAGGATTTTGGCTTAAAAATCGTGGTCGATGATATATCGAAGGCAACCCTTACGAAGCAGCGTGTTATGTGATATGGCATGGCACAATGAGGTGACGGAATGAAAGAGGATGTAAAGCTTTTTATCGAACACGTTTGGCAAAACCATCGTGGCAAAACGGTCGGTGTACTGCTGGGACTTATCCTGGGTATGGCTGTATTGCTGTTTGGTTTTTGGAAAACTGTATTTGTGTTGTTTTGTGGAATGATCGGCCTGGGAATTGGCATTAAGGTCGATCGAAATGAGGATATTATCCAAAGTCTGGAAAAATTGATTCCACCGTTTTTTCGTCGTTAAGCGGCGAGGTTTAGGCTATTTGGAGTTTAGTAAAAGGAAGGTAATTTATGAGTCGTAGACAAGCCAGAGAAGTAGCGTTACAGGCATTATTTCAGTTGGATTTTAATGAGAGCAAACAAGAGGCAGCCGTAGACGCGGCGTTAGGCGAGTCTGCCGTGCTGGCTGATAAAGACAGGGATTATGCCAAGAGCATAGTCGAAGGAACGCAGAAAAATATTGATGAAATCGATGCCATGATAACGAAGTTTTCTCGTGAGTGGAAAGTCGACAGGATGTCCGGTGTTGACCGCAATATCGCGCGCATTGCCGTGTTTGAGATGAAGTTTGGTGCTGAAGAAATGGCACCGAATATCATCATCAATGAAGCGGTTGAGTTGGCAAAAAAATTTGGCACGGATGACTCGGGTCGTTTTGTCAACGGCATCTTGGGTGCAATGCTGAAATAACAATAGTAAAATTTTGCCAGGCTGTGGCCTGGCTTTTTTCTTATTTTGAGTGAGGGGCATTGTTTTGGATATTTGCAGTGTAAGTGAAATCACAAAATACATAAAAAACTTGATGGAACGTGACCGCGTTTTACCAAAGCTGATGATCCGGGGTGAAATATCCAATTTTAAGCAGTATGCTTCCGGTCATTGCTATTTTACGTTAAAGGATGCTGGGGCAGCCCTTAAAGCGGTTTTGTTTCGCAGCCGGGCTCAGCAGCTGAAGTTCATGCCGACGAACGGGATGAAGATTGTTGCTTCCGGAACGATTTCCGTCTATGAACGCGACGGCGTATATCAGCTCTATGCGGATGCACTTTTTCCTGAAGGCGCGGGAGAACTCAGCGTAGCGTTTGAACAGCTCAAGGCAAAATTAACGGCCGAGGGACTGTTTGAACCGGTGCACAAACAAAAATTGCCGGATTTTCCAGCGGTTATTGGCATCATCACTTCGCCCAGCGGTGCGGTGCTGCGCGACATTTACCGGGTGGCAAAACGACGCAACCCTAATGTAAAACTTGTCCTGTATCCAGTGCAGGTACAAGGGGAACAGTCTGCCGGGCAGATCGTCAGGGCCATGCAGTTCTTCAACAAAGCCTATCCGGTTGATTTGCTGATCGTCGGGCGGGGCGGCGGCTCAATGGAGGATCTCTGGTCTTTTAATGAAGAAGCGGTTGTGCGGGCTATTTTTGCCTCGCACATTCCGGTGATTTCCGCGGTGGGGCATGAAACGGATTATACGCTGGCGGACTTTGTCAGCGATGTGCGGGCGGCAACGCCTTCACAGGCGGCAGAACTGGCTGTTCCTGATGTCCGTGAACTCAAACGCTATGTGTATTCATTGCGGGCACAGCTTATGGCTAAAGGCCAGCGCTGCCTGCAGGTCAAACGCAGTTACCTAACCGCCTGCCTGCAAAGCGCAGCGATGAAATCACCGCAGATGCTGATCGCGGCCAAACGGCAGCGAATGGACTACATCAGCGAGCGGTTTCAGGAATTGATGCGGCAGGCAGTGCGTGAGAAAAAATACAGGCTGCAGGTTGGCCTCGGGAAGCTCACTATACTGAATCCGGCTGAGGTGATGCAACGAGGCTATGCGATCGTGCAGGCGGAAAAACGGATTGTGCGCCGTATCTCTGAAGTGAAATCCGGTGCGGTAATTGAGGTCATGCTTGCCGACGGCAGTTTTACGGCAGTTGTCGGTGAAGTCAGGGAGGAGAAGAAAAATGGCAAGAGCGAAGAAATTATCATTTGAAGAATCATTGGCTGGTCTGGAAACGATTGTCAGCGAATTAGAAGGCGGCGATATCAGTCTGGCTGATCTTCTGGATAAATATACGCAGGGCGTAAAGCTTTCCGAGGCTTGCCTGCAGGAACTCAGTGCAGCAGAAAAAGCCATGGATCTGATGATTCAAGAAAAAAACGGTGAAATTGAGCAATGTGAGCTGCAGATAGAAGGAGAGTAAACATGCTGAAAACATATTGGAAAGAAAAATTACAACTCGTTGAAGCTGAATTGGCCAAGATCATTCCGGTGAAAACGGCTTTATCGGAAAGGCTCTGCGAAGCCATGAACTACAGCCTTCTGGCTGGCGGCAAACGGCTTCGTCCAGTGCTCTTGCTGGCAGCAGCAGATGCTGTCGGAGGCCGCGGTGAACATTTTTTGCGCACGGCCTGCGCCATAGAAATGATCCATACATATTCTTTAATTCATGATGATTTACCGGCAATGGATGATGACGATTACCGCCGTGGCAAATTGACCAACCACAAAGTTTTCGGCGACGGCATGGCTGTGCTGGCCGGTGACGCACTGCTGACATTGGCTTTTGAGGTTATGGCAGAGCAGGAGGGAATAACCGCTGCGCAAGGGCTGCAGGTTGTTCGGGAAATGAGTCAGGCAGCCGGACCGAATGGTATGGTTGGCGGTCAGGCCATTGATCTCCTGTCAGAAGATAAGCAAATTGATCGCGCCACGTTGCAAAAAATGCATATGGCGAAAACGGGTGCACTTTTTCTTGCGGCTATTCGCTGCGGTGCGATTCTGGGCGGAGCTGATGCAGTGCAGCTGGCAGCTTTGTCAACATATGCCGAAAAATTTGGCTTGGCTTTCCAGATCACCGATGACATTTTGGATGTCACGGGTTCTATAGAGAAAATCGGCAAGCCGGTCGGCAGCGATGAACGCAATCACAAATCGACTTATGTAACACTCACCTCACTGGAAACAGCGCAGGTACTGGCCGAAGAGGCTGTAAGCGAAGCTTTGGCTGCTTTGGACATCTTTGGCAGCGAAGCTGATTTTTTGCGGGAGTTAGTAAAATATCTCATTACACGTGATAAGTAGGCCTGGCAAAAAAAAAAGAAAGCGTGTGAAGCAATGAGCCATATATTAGATACGATAGAAAATCCGCAGCAGTTGAAGAATCTGTCGCTGCATCAATTGGAAAAACTTGCTCTGGAAATCCGGAGTTTTATCATAGAAAATGTAGCAGCAACCGGAGGACATTTGGCACCGAGCCTTGGGGTCGTCGATTTGACGATTGCCCTGCACCGCGTGTTCAATTGTCCGAAAGATAAAATTGTCTGGGATGTCGGACACCAGGCTTACGCACATAAGATTCTGACTGGCCGCCGCGACCAGTTCCATACCCTGCGGCAAAAGGATGGGATTACTGGCTTTCCCCGGCTGGCGGAGAGTCCGTATGACAGTTTTGGCGTCGGCCATTCGAGCACGTCGGTTTCCGCGGCGCTTGGTTTGGCGATAGCCCGGGATCTTCAGGGCGAAAAAAGCCATGTTCTGGCGGTTATCGGCGATGGAGCGCTCACGGGCGGCGAAGCTTTTGAAGCATTAAATCATGCCGGCGATCTCGGTAAAAACCTCATCGTCATATTAAATGACAACGAGATGTCGATTGATCGCAATGTTGGTGCCTTGTCGGAATATTTATCGAAAATGCGGACGGCACCGCAGTACAACCGGGCAAAAAAAGATTTAGAAGGACTTTTGCGCAGCATTCCGCACATCGGCGACACGGTATTAAAAACCGCTGAACACATAAAAGACAGTGTGCGTTTTTTTCTCGTGCCAGGCGGTTTGTTTGAAGAAATGGGTTTTACGTATGTGGGGCCGATTGACGGGCACAATATCGAGCTTTTGCTTGAAGTCCTTGAACAGGCGAAACACATGCAAGGACCTGTGCGTTTTTTTCTCGTGCCAGGCGGTTTGTTTGAAGAAATGGGTTTTACGTATGTGGGGCCGATTGACGGGCACAATATCGAGCT
>Ga0183099_1001735_pt1 | contig 12079 bp, 12 predicted proteins | sample Biomet1_FD_127788 | JGI IMG/M metagenome (GOLD analysis project Ga0183099, IMG submission 127788) | Microbial communities from bioreactor (seeded with anoxic lake sediment) at LBNL, California, USA - Biofuel metagenome 1 | ecosystem: Engineered > Bioreactor > Anaerobic > Unclassified ... | reverse complement strand
GTTTGGTTTATTGTTTAATCAAAGGTAAGATGATGTCAAAATAGGTTTTATCCCTTCTTCTCTTGCTATATTTTCAAATTTTATAAATAAATTATGTGGTAAAAACGATAATATTTTTTACCTTTGCGGGGTTTTGTAAAACGTTTAACCTTGGGCAAATTTGATATCTATAAAATACCGTTGAAGACTCTTGCAATCGGTGATCATGTTTTTGATTACGTATTGGATGCAGAGTATTTTAGGAAGATAGACGGTCAGGAAGTCCAGAGGGGAGAGGTAAATGCAAAAGTGTTTGTAAAAAACACGGGAAGCAGTTATGAAATGAATTTTCAGCTAGAAGGTACGGTGCAGGTACCCTGTGATCGTTGTTTGGACGACATGGACCTGCCGATAGCCTATAAGGGGCGCCTGATTGCAAAATTGGGGGAAGCCTATGCTGAAGAAGGAGATGATATTATCATTATACCTGAAGTAGAAGGTGAAATTAATATTGCCTGGTTCTTGTATGAATTTATTGCGTTGAGTATTCCGATCAAGCACATTCATGCACCGGGAAAATGCAATAAGCTTATGTCATCCAAGCTTAAGAAGCATTTGACAAAAAGTCCGGATGACGAAGACGAAGAAGAGATAGAAGTGGAATTTGACGATTCGGAAGCTGTTGCAGATTTTGAAGAGTCAGAAACACAGCAAACTGACCCGCGATGGGACGAATTAAAGAAAATAATAGATAACAACTAATTGTAAAGAAAAATGGCACATCCTAAACACAAACATTCTAAAACCAGAACGGCTAAGAGAAGAACTCACTATAAGGCTGAAGCCCCTACATTGGCAGTATGTCCTAATTGTGGAGCTCACTATATCTATCACACTGTATGTGGTGAATGTGGTTATTATAGAGGAAAAATTGCAATTGAACAACCTGCAGCTGTATAAATTCGTACAAGCTGATTTCTTAATAAAGAATAAAATAGCCTAGGAATCCTTTCCCGGGCTTTTTTATTTATCAACACTATTGAATTAGTAAAATTTTTTTCTCTATTTTTGCACAAAATTCATAAAAATGAGAAATTTTAATGCTGTTATTACTGGAGTAGGGGGGTATGTTCCCAGTAAAGTTTTGACAAATGACGACATATGCAAGTTGGTGGAAAGCTCTGATGAGTGGATAACAACCCGCACAGGCATTAAAGAACGTCGCGTGTTGGAAGGTAAGAACATGGGGGCATCCGTGATGGGTGTTCATGCTGTCAACGACCTTCTGAAAAAAACAGGTGTCAATCCTGCGGAAATTGATGCTATCATTTGTTCTACATCCACACCTGATTACATTTTACCTGCAACTGCAGCGATTATAGCTGACAAATGTGGCATCACAAATGCATATGGCTTTGATTTGTCGGCTGCCTGTTGCGGTTTTATTTTTGCTTTTGATAATGCTGCCGGACTTGTTGAGTCTGGAAGATATAAGAAGGTGATTGTTGTTTCCACAGAAAAAATGACATCCATCACCAATTATGAAGATCGTACGACTTGTCCTTTGTTTGGGGATGGAGCTGCTGCCGTCTTGATTGAACCAACAACAGAAAATGTTGGTTTGGTGGATGCTGTTATGCATACCGATGGTTCAAACTTGAAGCCGCTTCAAATGAAGGCTGGTGGTTCCGTGCATCCCGCATCGCATGAAACCATCGACAAGCGTGAGCATTACGTCTATCAGGAGGGGAAGACCGTCTTTAAGGTTGCTGTAACCAAGCTTGTGGAAGTTTGTGAAGAGCTCAAGGATAGAAATAAATTGAACATGGAAGATGTGGACTGGGTCGTGCCGCATCAGGCCAATATGCGTATTATCGATGCGATTGTCCGCAATCTGGATGTACCATTGGAAAAGGTGATGGTCAACATCGAGAAGTATGGAAATACATCTTCCGCCACCATTCCTATTTGCCTTTGGGAGTGGGAGAAGAAACTCCGGAAAGGTGATACGTTGCTCTTGGCCGCTTTTGGGGCCGGTTTTTCTTGGGGTGGTATTTGTCTGAAATGGGGTTACGATCCTAAGTAATCTTTATCCAAACCAAACTTATATTCAGTAATTTCTGCTGGGCTATAGCAGTAATTGCCTCAAAATTCGTATCTTTGCGCACGAAATCAGCGTATAAATCCGCTCGTTTGTTTTAACGGGCGGATTTGTGGGTTACATACGGACTGAAGAGCCTATTCTTGAGTCTTGTAAACTGAAAATGAAGAAAATGCATAAAGCCGGATTTGTAAATATAGTGGGTAATCCCAATGTCGGAAAGTCGACGCTAATGAATACGTTGGTGGGTGAAAGGATATCCATCATCACCTCTAAAGCCCAGACGACCAGGCATCGTATCATGGGTATTGTGAATGGCGAAGACTATCAAATAGTCTATTCAGATACCCCCGGTGTACTAGCACCAAATTACAAGCTACAGGAGTCTATGTTGAATTTTTCCAATTCAGCATTGCTTGATGCCGATATCTTGCTTTATGTAACCGATACCGTAGAGAAGGTTGACAAGAATGAAAGCTTTCTTGAGAAAGTCAAAAATTTCGATAAACCTGTTATAGTCATTATCAATAAAATAGACCTGAGTGATCAGGAACATTTGGAAGCTCAGGTTGAGTCTTTAGAAAAAATGATGCCCAAGGCGGAAATCATACCAATCTCTGCATTGAGAAAGTTTAATGTCGGATATGTTTTGAAACGTATCTCGGAATTGTTACCCGAATCTCCGCCTTATTTTGATAAAGATGCTCTGACCGATAAGCCGGCTCGCTTTTTTATCACGGAGATTATCCGAGAAAAAATCTTGCTGTATTACCAGAAAGAAATTCCATATTCCACAGAAGTGGTGGTGGAAAAATATGAAGATTCAGAGAATTTGGTGCGTATCAGTGCCGTCATTTATGTGGAACGCGACACACAAAAGGGCATTATCATCGGTCATGGAGGACAAGCATTGAAAAAAACCGGAATGGAAGCCAGAAAAGATATAGAAGCTTTTCTTGGAAAGAAAGTATTTTTGGAAATGTTTGTCAAAGTGGAAAAAGACTGGCGAAATAAAGATAACAAGCTGAAAGCTTTTGGATATCAATTAGATTAAAAAGAAAAAAGAAAATGAGAAATATTGTAGCTATAGTAGGTCGCCCGAATGTAGGTAAGTCGACCTTGTTTAATCGATTGACCAAAACAAAGCAAGCTATCGTAAACGAAGAATCCGGAACGACGCGAGACCGTCAATACGGACTCTCCGAATGGGAAGGAAAAGAATTTTCTGTGATTGATACAGGAGGTTGGGTTGATAAATCCGGCGATGTTTTTGAGCAGGAAATCAAGAAACAGGTTCAGCTGGCCATTGAAGAGTCTGATATCATCCTTTTTGTTGTTGATGTCATGACTGGATTGACAGATCTTGACATGGCAGTTGCTAAGATCCTGCGTGGTGTCAAGGACCGTCAAGTTATGTTGGTGGCAAACAAGGCCGATACCAATATGTTGGGTTATAATGCTTCTGAATTTTATGCTTTGGGATTGGGCGATCCATTCGTTGTTTCGGCTGCAAATGGTTCCGGAACAGGTGATTTTATGGATACACTGGTCAGTAAGTTCAATCCGGATAAAATGACTGAGGAAGAAATCGAAAATATTCCCCGTTTTGCAGTGGTTGGCCGTCCTAATGCCGGTAAATCATCCATTATCAATGCTTTTATCGGAGAGGAGAGAACCATTGTTACCGATATTGCCGGAACCACGCGTGACTCCATTTATACGAGATACACCAAATTTGGATTTGACTTTTATTTGGTGGATACTGCTGGTATCCGTAAGAAAGGCAAGGTAAATGAAGATCTTGAATACTATTCCGTCATCCGCTCCATCCGTTCCATTGAAAATTCGGATGTCTGTATCCTTATGATTGATGCAACCCGTGGTATTGAAAGCCAGGATATGAACATTTTCTCTTTGATTCAGAAAAACCGTAAGGGCTTGGTTGTTTGTGTAAACAAATGGGATTTGGTTGAGGACAAAGACAGCAATTCAGCTAAGGTATTCGAAGCTGCGGTTCGTGAACGTTTTGCTCCGTTCGTGGATTTTCCTATCGTATTTACCTCTGCGTTGACGAAACAGCGCATTTTCAAGGCGATAGAAGTGGCCAAGGAAGTCTATGAAACCAGGAAATTCCGTATAACGACGGGTAAGCTTAATGAATTCTTCCTGCCTTTGATTGAAAACTATCCACCACCAGCTATTAAGGGCAAATATGTGAAAATAAAGTATGTAACTCAGATTGAAGGGCCGGCAAGCCCGACTTTTGTTTTCTTTGCGAACCTGCCTCAATATGTAAAAGATTCGTACAAACGTTTTCTTGAAAATAAATTGCGTTCCGAATGGAAATTTACCGGTACACCGATACAAATATTCATTCGTCAGAAATAGATAATTGGTAAATAGCTAAAGATATTGGGAATGCTTTTTTGGATAAAAACGGGCATTTGAAACATTCTTTAACAGGAAGCATTTGAATAATAAACCATTTTTTTTCTATATTTGTTCAAATAGGAGTTTTCAAATCACCTGAATTTCTTATAACAATAAAAGGGGAAAATTTTATTTGTTATCAAGTTTTTTAAAATCTTTATTTCTCAACTGAATTAAACTCTTTCCTGGTCCTTGAGGGCTGGGAAAGAGTCTTTTTTTGACTATATATCTTTAAATGCGTATCTTTGCATCTTTAAGAATAACTGTAAACATCATACTATTTGGAACGAATTGTACTTGGCCTGTCTGGTGGCGTTGATTCAAGTGTTGCCGCCTATATATTGAAAAAACAAGGCTACGACGTGGTTGGCGTATACATGATAAACTGGAAGGATACCGTTGGTACACTTTCTGGTGAATGCCCTTATGAGGATGATATTCTCATAGCTGAGCTTGTTGCTCGAAAACTGGGCATAGAGTTCCATTCGGTCGATTTAAGCGATACGTATCGTGCAAGGGTTGTAGATTATATGTTTTCCGAATACGAGAAAGGACGCACCCCCAATCCGGATGTGCTTTGTAACCGTGAAATCAAGTTTGACGCATTCTTTGACGCTGCGGAAAAATTTGGAGCGACGAAGGTCGCTACTGGCCATTATTGCCGTAAGGATACACTAAAGCCTTCGCAGGAAGGTGGCGATCCCATTTACCGGTTGCTAGCCGGTAGTGATCCCAACAAGGACCAGTCTTATTTTCTTTGTCAACTATCTCAGGATCAGTTGTCAAAAGCTCTATTCCCAATAGGGGATATCGAAAAACCAGAGGTTCGTAGAATAGCGGAAGAGCTGGGGTTGGCTACAGCTCATAAAAAGGACTCTCAGGGTATTTGCTTTGTCGGAAAAGTAGACTTACCTGTTTTTTTACAGCAAAAACTGGAAAAGAAAACCGGAAAAGTGGTTGAAATACCATCCGATCTGAAAGCCTATCACAGAATGATACCCGAAGATTTGAGCGGAAAGTTAAAAAAGCAGGCCAAACCCTATTTTTATCGTCTGAAAGACGGAAAAGTTATTGGTGAGCATTCGGGTGCCCATTTCTATACCGTAGGCCAACGCAAAGGTTTGGGTATTGGAGGCTTTGAAAAACCACTGTTTATTTTGGCTACCGATGTGGAACAAAACCTGATATTTGTCGGCGAGGGAGTGGATCATCCTGGACTATATCGCAAAACATTGATGATCAGACCGGAAGAAATTCACTGGGTGAGGCCCGATAAAGCCTTGGAGATAGGCCAGTCTGCCAGGTATATGGTCAGGGAACGCTATCGCCAGCCTTTGCAGGAAGCGACCCTGTATATGATGGAAGAAGGGCTCTACATCGACTTTGAAATTCCGCAGCAAAGTATAACTCCAGGACAGTTTGCCGCATGGTATGAAGGAGATGAAGTGATCGGTTCGGGCGCAATTTCTGAATAGTTGTAAGTAATTTCAAAATTAATCACCATCTTTGAACTCTGGTTTCAAATCAATAAGACAATGAGGAAGCAAGTTATTTTAGGACTTATGTTTTGTTTTTGCAGCCTTCTGGTCCATGCTGAAGTATGGACGGTGCAAACCGTTCCCAACACCAGGTTGCAAGATGCCACGTCCTATACATCCAATCCTGACGGACTGATCGATGTACAATCTCAGACTGAGATGAACCGCGTTCTTGGACAGGTTGAAAAGAACCTGACGGCTGAGGTGTTTGTTGTTGCCCTGAAGTCAACCGGAGATGTGCCCATCAAGCAATTCGCCACTGAATTGTTTAATGAATGGGGCATTGGGAAAAAAAGCAAAGACAACGGTTTGCTGATATTGATGGTAGAAGATCAGGGCAAAGTAACCTTCGAGACCGGTTACGGAATGGAAGGCGTGCTTCCTGATGCCATTTGCATGCGTATCATCCAAAAGGATATCATACCTTTTATGCGTGAAAACAAGTATGGCGCCGGACTTTTGGCCGGGGTGAATGGTGTTGTGAAAATCTTGTCTGATCCAAAAGCTGCCGAAGAAATTCAGGTAGACATTCAGGCGGAGCAGGCTGCAGAGCAGGCACAGCTTAAAGCAAAGATAATCAATATTCTGTTGGTCTATCTTTTGCTTTCAATCGTTGTTATGATATTATGTGCCCGTGGTGCAGGCAAAAAGGTGAAAGATGTATCTGATCAGGATCCCTATTCGGCTTATAAAATTTTATCCAGTTCAAAAGGGGGGTATGGCTTTCTGACTGTGCTGTTTCCGTTGACAATGATTTTCTTTTATCTTTGGTATATCCGAAAAATAAAAGGTTTCAGAAAGAAACCCCGTTTATGTCCGGATTGTGGAAAGCCTCTGACTTTGATGACTGAACAACAGGAAGACGCCTATTTAAATTCAGGGCAACAGGCTGAAGAGCAGGTCGGATCGATTGATTATGACGCATGGGTTTGCATGGATTGTGGTCATCGTTCTTTTTTGGCGTACAACAAAAGTTTCACCAACTATAAGACATGTCCTAATTGTGGTTTCAAGACCTTTGCCCAGCAATCAGACAAGATACTTTTGGCCCCGACACCGCTCAGTTGCGGAGAGGGTGTGAAAATATACACTTGTGCCAATTGCCGGCACGAAGTGCGGAAGCGTTACACCATTCCAATGATTGTGATAATACCAGCCAGAGGTGGTAGAGGCGGTTTCGGCGGCGGTAGTGGTTTTGGAGGCGGCGGTAGTTTTGGCGGTGGATCATCCGGAGGGGGTGGAGCGACAGGGAGTTGGTAAATCCGGCTCTGAAGCAAAGTTTTTTCCAATTAATTATAAATTGTTACAAATCAAATAGTTAGAAATATGAAAAAAGGAACGATTGTTGGTCTGTCCATTTTGGGCGTTGTTGTGATTGTTTTTTTATGGGGTATGGGTCAGTACAATGGAATGGTCACTGCCGAAGAAAATGTTTCCAAAACCTGGGCAAATGTTGAAAGTCAGTATCAACGTCGCTCGGATTTGATCCCTAATTTGGTTTCAACGGTGAAAGGCTATGCTGCTCACGAAAAAAGTACATTGGAGGCTGTCGTATCTGCACGTGCCAAAGCAACCCAAACAACGATTGATCCAACCAACATGACACCGGAAAGTCTGGCAAAATACCAGGCAGCCCAGTCTGAAGTAAGCTCCTCTTTGAGCCGTTTGCTGGTGACAGTGGAAAAATATCCTGACCTCAAGGCCAATCAGAACTTTCTGGAACTACAGGCTCAGCTTGAAGGCACCGAGAACCGCATTTCCGTAGAACGTCAGCGTTTCAATGAGTCTGCCCAGGGCTTCAATGTCATGATTCGGAGATTTCCAAAGAACATCATTGCCGGAATGTTCGGATTTGAAAAGAAGGGTTATTTTGAAGCCGAAGAATCGGCTGCCAAAGCACCTGAAGTTAAGTTCTAAAGTCTATCAAATAAAAATATATGTTTTCAGGAATTATAGAAGAAGCTGCGGTTGTAACAGGCTTACGCTCAGAAGGTGGCAATCTCCACCTAAGTCTGAGGTGCTCCTTTGCCAGCGAGCTTAAAATTGATCAGAGTGTAGCACACAACGGGGTTTGCCTGACGGTGGTCAATATTGATCGGGATATTTATACCGTGACCGCTATTCAGGAAACACTGGATAGATCCAATCTGGGATTGTTAAAGGTGGGAGACAAGGTGAACCTGGAACGGAGCATGCCCATGAATGGCCGGTTGGATGGACATATTGTCCAGGGACATGTCGATCAGACTGCAGTCTGCACCGATGTTGAAGAAACGGATGGCAGCTGGCGTTACCATTTCGAATATCCTTTTGACCTTGTAAAGGCAAAAGAAGGATACGTTACTGTTGAAAAAGGCTCTGTGACGGTCAACGGCGTGAGTCTGACGGTCTGTAACTCAAAGGATGACAGTTTTGAAGTTTCCATTATCCCTTATACACACGAGAATACCAATTTCCATCAATTAGAAGTTGGTTCTGTTGTGAACATCGAGTTTGACATCATTGGGAAATATCTGAGCCGGATGATTCGTTTTTCCAGTCAAACAGAATAGTCGAAAATACATGGGTAGAATTCTCTCAATTGACTATGGACGGAAAAGAACAGGGCTTGCTGTTACCGATAGTCTCAAGCTGATAGCCGGAGGGCTGGCAACTGTCCCGAGCCATGAGTTGCTGAAGTTCATAGAGGATTACACCAGGAAGGAAACGGTAGAACGCATTGTGGTCGGGTTTCCCAAACAAATGAATAACCAACCATCCGAATCGATGAAATACATCGAGCCTTTTGTACGTCAGCTTCAAAAAAAGTTGCCGGAGATTCCTGTGGAGTATTTTGATGAAAGGTTTACGTCGGTGCTTGCCCATCAGGCCATGTTGGAAGGCGGATTAAAGAAAAAAGACAGACAAAATAAGGCGTTGGTGGATGAAATCAGTGCCGTAATCATATTACAATCTTATTTAGAATCAAAACGTTAGTATATGCAATTGCCAATTTATCTATATGGACAACCGGTTTTGAGAAAAGCCACAGAAGACATCACTCCGGATTATCCGGGGTTAAAAGATCTCATTGCAAACATGTATGAAACCATGACAAACGCCGATGGTGTTGGCCTGGCAGCACCTCAGGTAGGACTTTCCATTCGTTTGTTTGTGATTGATCTTTCTCCACTCGGAGAAGAGGATCCGACTTATAAGGATTACAAGAAGACCTTCATCAATCCAAAAATTGTTGATTTCTCTGAAGAAACCTGCGTTATTGAAGAAGGATGTCTCAGCTTGCCCGATATCCATGAAAATGTGACCAGAAGTACCAAAATTCGAATCCGTTATCAGGACGAAGATTTTGTGCAGCATGAAGAAGATTTTGCCCAGTATGAAGCCCGTGTCATCCAGCATGAATACGATCATCTTGAAGCCAAGGTTTTTACCGATAAAATCAGTCCCATTCGCAAGCAGCTCATCAAGTCTAAACTTACTTCCATACTGAAAGGAAAATCAAGGCCTTATTACAAGTATAGATGAGCTAAGGGAAGTAATAAAAACCCTTAAATTATTCAATTTTACGCTAAAAAAATTGATACTTATCTCAAACCCTGTATCTTTGAAGAAAGATTGATACTGAAAACCTTGTGAATCAATGGCCATAAGGCATTGAACAGTTTTCGGGTCAATTTCTTCAAGGTAAAGGATCTAAAATGAAACGACTGATAAGTATCGCTCTTCTGAGCTTTTCACTCTTCACTACTGCTGTAGCCCAGATAAACACGGATCGCATGATGGAAATTGGCCAGAATGCGCTGTATTTTGAAGATTACGTACTTTCCATTCAATATTTTAATCAGGTTATTCGCACCAAGCCACATTTGGCAGAGCCTTATTTTTTCAGAGCAGCAGCGAAACTCTACCTCGAGGATTACGCAGGTAGCGAGGAAGACTGTTCCAAGGCATTGGAACTCAATAATTTTTTGGTAAGGGCTTATGTCTGCCGCAGTTATGCAAGGATGCGACTTGAAAAATACGAAGCCGCTGCCGAAGATTGCCAAAAAGGTCTTGAGTTTGATGAATACAACCAGACATTAATGCTCAATAAGGGGTTATCGCTTACCTATGCCAAAAAATTTCCTGAAGCGATGATCAGTCTAAACGAGTTGATTGATCATTACCCGAATTTTGTCAATGCTTATATGTCCAGAGCCCAATTGCAGATTGCAAAGGGGGATACCTTGTCTGCAGTGGATGATTTCAGCCGAGCCATATCGGTCGATCGTTTCTATGCTCCGGCCCATGGTGGAAGGGGATGGCTGTATTTAGCCAGAAACGATTACGACAATGCCATCCCGGATCTGGATGAAGCGATCCGTTTGGATCCTGAAAATGCATCCTATTTTATCAACAGAGGATTGGCCAGGTATAATAAGAACAACCTGAGAGGCACTTTGGATGACTTTGACCGTAGTATCCGTCTGGATCCCAACTCCAGCCTGGCTTACTTCAACCGCGGGCTGATCCGTTCGCAGGTAGGTGATCTGAACAGGGCTGTTGAAGATTTTGACAAGGTTATCTATTTGGAGCCAGATAACTATATGGCTGTATACAACCGAGGGCTCATGAGGCAGGAAATCGGAGACTATAAGGGAGCCATTGCCGACTTAACGACGATCATTAGCCATTATCCCCAATTTACGCCTGCTTACTACCAAAGATCGGATGCACGCAAAAAAATCGGTGATGCCAAAGGTGCTGACAGGGATTATTTTGCCGCCTGGAATATCGAAGATAAGCTGAAAGAGGAGCGAGCCAGAAAGAAAAATATTGCTGTGCAAGCTTCTGCTGCAGACTCTACGGACAAGAAGAAGCGTGATTTGTCCAGATACAATAAGATTATTGTAGCAGAGAATGAGAATGAAACGGTCAATAAATACCGCAATCCGATGCGAGGCCGTGTTCAGGACAAAAACTTTGAGGTTCAGATTGAGGATTTGTTTTTCCTGACTTTCTATGAAAACTCTCGTCCTGGTCCTGCAAGGCGTATCATGGATTATAGTAAATATTTGAATGAATTGTCCGGTTCGGGCTTGACCTCAATGCAAAAGATGATCATTACCAATCAGGAACAATCTCTGACAACCGAACAGGCTGATTTTCACTTTAATTCTGTTGACGACTATTCCAAACGAATAGGAGAGACCCCCAGCGCCAACCTGTATTTTGCCAGAAGTGTCGATTTCGCCTTAGTACAAGACCTGGATAATGCCATCAGTGATTTGGATAATGCCATCAAGCTGAACAGTAAGATGGTTCTGGCCTATTTTGAAAGAGCAAATCTCCGATACCGGAAAATAAATGTAGAATATGCCAATAAAGTAAATCAGGAAGGAAATACCGACAAGTCTTTGTTAAGCGGTAAATCAAATGGCTCCTCAAATAACGTTAAGACGGATATGTTTTCACTTGGTGAAAAGGCTTTCGGGAGCAATTACGACATGGTTATGCGTGATTACGATAAGGTTTTGGCTCTCGATCCCCAATTCATATATGCCTATTACAACAGGGCAAATATCCGTTGTATGCAACGGGATTATAGGAACGCCCTCATCGACTATTCCAAGGCTCTGGAATTGAATCCTGATTTTGCGGATGCCTGGTTCAACCGGGGGCTGACACAAATCAATCTGGGAGACAGGGAACATGGTTTGAGCGACTTGCGGATGGCCGGACAGTTAGGAATGTATAAGGCCTATAACATCATTAAGCGTTTCGGAGGCGAGTAATTTTTCCGACAAATGTGTACAATGTTGTTGTCAATCTATCAAAGATAGCATTCTGAAAGCAAATCACAAAACTTACTTTTCTGCTTAAGAAACAAAACAACTGGTTTCATAGAAATGGAAAATGGACATTCTTAAAAGTTGGAATTCTTTGTACAAGAATACGGCTTAGAAATTGCCCTTATTTTACACCTTTGTCTGAATTGATAGTAGATTTTATATACTAATATTTACTTAATAGTATATTATAATATACCATT
>Ga0183099_1001734_pt1 | contig 12080 bp, 9 predicted proteins | sample Biomet1_FD_127788 | JGI IMG/M metagenome (GOLD analysis project Ga0183099, IMG submission 127788) | Microbial communities from bioreactor (seeded with anoxic lake sediment) at LBNL, California, USA - Biofuel metagenome 1 | ecosystem: Engineered > Bioreactor > Anaerobic > Unclassified ... | reverse complement strand
GAATGTAATCCCTTATCTAGTTCTTTTTTTAGAGCTGAGATAAAATTATTTGAAAGTGTTTTTTCTGTATAGTAATTAATAAGCTCATTACATGATTCAAAAGTTTCTGATTCTAGATGGGCAAATTTATCATAAGTCAAAAAACTCGCAAATATTATTTTGTTATTTTCATAATATATTGTGGGCGTAACTGCTTCATTAAGAATATTTGAAAAAATATTGTAATCTGTACACTTCTCATTATTAAATTTCCCAAAACCTTGTACTTCCCTAGAAAGATTTCCTTTTATCTTGTTAAAAGTCTCTTCATCTACTGTATTATATAGAACTTTATCATCTACCTTTGGCTCTTCATATGGAGCATGGGGCATAAGTAGTCTTAGTGAACTTTCTTCCAAACTAAATTTTTTTGCCAAGTCTAAAATCTTATTTTCCTTATCCAAAATAAAAATATTAGAATGTTTTCCTGTAAGTTCTATAATAAGTCTATATTCCTTAAAGTCTCCAAGTTCATCTATTTTTGAAAAACTCATAATTACAATTCTGTCATAGTCTAACTGCTCAATTTTTTCAATTTGAGCTGATAATAAGAACTTTTTTAGAGAAAGTGAAAAGTTTAGGGGCTTTTCTGGTGCAAGTTCTTTATTTTCTTTTAAATATATTAAAGGCAAGCTTGGATTTATTGAAAAATAAAGATTATCTTTTCCAAAAAATAGAGAAAAAGATAGGTTATCATACTGAATTATCCTACTTACTTTTTTACCTTTTAATTTTTCATGTAATTCTTTAACTAAAAATCTCAAATTTATTCCATCTATGTATAACATTTTCATCACCTTTGGGTATTATATCATAAATCCCTTAAATACTAAAAAAAATTACCAGTATATTCGTAAAAATTTACTGGTAATTTTATTCTTTATTTAATTCCTAAAGTTTTTAATAGTTTAACCATTTCAGTAGTTTTTGTTTTGTTATAAATCCCCTCTTTATAATTATCTTTAACAGAGGTATCTGCACCTTTTTCTACTAACAATTTTACTATATCTAAAGAATTATTTGTTACTGCCACTAAGATTGGAGTCATTCCATTCTTTGTTTTAGCTTCAATATTTGCATCTCTTTCCAGTAACATTTTTACAATCCCATAATTATCATTGTTTTGACATGCAATATGCAAGGCTGTCCAATTTTCATCTGTTTCTGCCTCTATATTTGCTCCATTGCTTAATAACAACTTAGTTATTTCTTTGCTTCCATAGTATGAACTTTTCATAAGTGGTGTCCATCCGTAATCACTTTTCGCTTCCAAATTTGCATCATTGTTAATAAGAGCTAGAGCTAATTCGTAATATTTATCATCAGAACTTATTAATAATAAAGGCGTATTTCCATTAGAATCTCTTATCTCAAGATTAATATTATGATCAATCAATAACTTTGCAACTTTATTTTTATTCTCTCCTATTGCTCTAAATAAAGTATCCACGTTTGTTTCAATTTTTTTAAAATCTGTAACTGCATTTACTGACAATAAATATTCTGCTGTATAAATAGAACCATTATTCAAAGCCATCAATAATGGTGTCTGACCCCATTTGTTTTTATTTTCTACATTGGCACTCTTAGAAATCAACAATTTTAAAGTATCTACATTATCGCATTCTGCTGCTATTGAAAGAGCTGTATCTCCATTTTTGTTCTTGGCATTTACTTTAGCTCCATAATCTAGTAAAAGTTTAGTTATATCCTTATTTGATTCAAGGCACGAATACATTAATGAAGTATAATTATCACTATTAGCCATTTCAATATTAGCTCCATCTTTTATTGCTTTTTTTACACTTTGTATATTTCCATCTTCAATTCCCCAAAATAAAGAATCATTACTATTTCCAAATATTGCTAAATTTAAAATTATAAATAATAAAAACTTTTTCATTTAGACTCCTTAAATTAATTATTTTCTGATGAATTAAGCATAGTTTTTATTTCATCATTTATTGTGTAGTTCAAAGGTGTTTTCCCAAGGTTATCATTAACATTAATATCAAATTTTTTATTCAACAAATACTTTACTGCATTCATATTATCATTTTCACAGGCTAAATGAAGTAAAGTTTTTCCATTTAGATATCTATTGTATATAGAAACTCCTTTTTTTATAAGTTTTTCCGTCAACTCATTGTAATTATTAAGTATACTTAATGCAATTGTATCATGTCCAACATTATTCTTAGTGTTTGCTTCTGCTCCAAAATCTATTAAATGATTTGCAATAGCTTCTTTTCCATTTTCAATCGCAAAATTTAGTGGCGTATTTCCATTTGCATCTAAAGAATTTATATTTACACCTTTATTTATTAATGCCTTTACTAATTCCACATGATTTTCTTTTATTGAATAGAAAAGAGGCGTCAATCCATTTTCATCTTTAAGCTCTAAATTTGAACCTTTATTTATAAGAGAAATTGCTTTATCATATTTTGCTGCTTTAATTGCATTAAGTAATTTATACTTACTATTTTTCTTTCCTCTTAATAATACAACTAATAATATCACAAAAACTAGTACTCCAATTACAGAAGCCAGTATTATTTTTTTATTTGGATTTAGAAGTTCTTTTACTGTATCACTCGTTGCTAAATCACGAGCTGTCTTTCCAGAGGAGTTTTTAATTTTTACATCTGCTCCTCCCTTTAATATAATTTTTACCATTTCTGCATCGTTGTTTTGAGATGCTAACATTAATGCTGTCATTCCACTCGTCATTAATCTATTTACATCAACTTTTTTCTCAACTAAGAAATTTGCTAAATCAATATTTTTATTGATTACAGCCCAACTTAATAATGTTAAATTATTCTCTTTATTAAGATACTCATTTATATCAAAACCTTTTTCAACTACTGCTTTTATTAGCTCCATTTTTTTATTTTCTAACATAATATTAATTGGCTTTGATCCAACTACTCCAAAATTGAAATCAGCACCCTTATTAATAGCTAATAAAGCAATATCATCATAGTTATTTTTTATAGCCCAATTCAATACTGGTAATTTTTCTGTCTCTTCTCTTGACTCATTTAATTTCAATCCTTTTTCTATCATAAGTTTAAAGTTGTCAAAATCTTTATTTTTTAACAAACCATAAACTATAGAGAATTCATCATTCTCAAAAGTTGCACCTTTTTCTAATAATAATTTTACAATATCATTATATTTTTCATCTACTGCCCATTGGATAAAAGGCTTTGAGTAACCATCATATTCTGTTTCAAAATAAATTTCTTGATTAATATCTACTCCCGCTTCTATAAGCATCTTTATAATATCCTTATTACCACTATAAATTGCAATCTCTACAGGATTGTAGTATCCTTCTTCTGGATTGTATTTTATGTTTGCACCTTTTTCAAGCAATAATCTTACTAAATCTGTATCTCCTATATTAATATATTTGATAAGGATTGGTGTTCCATCAGAATCCTTAGAATTAGGATTAAGCCCTCCAGCTACTAATAATTTTAATATCTCAGGTTTACTCTCAGAATAGGCTAGAACTGTTTCTCCATCACTATCTTTAATATCAAGATTTGCTCCTTTTGATAATAAAAACTCAACTAACTCTTTTTGACTATTTCTACATGCCCACATCAACAACGTTTCTCCAAACTCATTAAGTTTAGAATTTGGATCCATCTTTTTATTAATTAAACTTTTTATTTTTTCAATATTCTTTTCTTCTACCGCTATCGATAATGGTGTCTGTCCATCTGCATTAGGTAAATTTACAGTTTTACTGTATTCCACAGAAAAAATCATTGAACTAATAACTACAAATACAAAAATAAACTTTAAAAATTTCATAATACCTCCAAATATTTTATATATTTATTATAGTACTACATTGTTCTTAAATTTTCAATATATAATTAATTTTATAAAAAATTATTGTTAGTTATGCTTTATTATAGGAAGTTGACAAAACTAATTATCTATGATACTTTTAAATATAGTTAATAAAGTTAACTATTTACAAACTTAACTTTTGGAGGATAAATGACTGAAGAAAAAATTGAAATTTTAACAGAAGACTTTTCAGAAACATTTAGGAGTTTCTTTATAAAACTAAAATCAATATATAAAGTAGCTTTTGAAAATCTAGAATACAGCAAACCCTTATACGAAGTCATGAAATACCTAAGATATCATGGAAAATCAAAAATGACTGATTTGGTAAAAGAATTAATGGTTACAAAACCATATATTACTTCTATTGCAGACAAGCTCATAAGTTGCAACTTAATTTATAGAGAACATGATGTATCTGACCGTAGAGTAATTTTAATTGATTTGACAGAAAAAGGTCACAAAATAGTTAAAGAATATGACTTAATTATGAAAAATAAAATCAAAGAAAATATGTCTTTTTTAAATGATGATGAAGCAAAAGAGTTTGAGACAATGCTCTCATCAATGAAAAAATTAATGGACAGTAAATTTTTTAATAACATTTAGATATATAAAAGGAGAATAATATGAAAGACAAAAGAAAGACTATTTTAGTTTCAGTATTTGGTGCAATGATTATTGCTGTAGCAGCAATTGTGCTTTACTATGTATATGAGGGACTAAATTATGTAAAAACAGAGGATTCAAAAGTAACAGGTGATATTGTTAGAGTAAATCCTAAAATAGTAGGAGAACTTCAAGAGTTTAATGTTGAAGAAGGCGATTACTTAGAAAAAGAGCAAGTTGTAGGAATGCAGAGTGTTGAAAATATTCAAGATGAAAATTATGACGCTGCACTTATCAAAGCTCCAATAAGTGGAAAAGTTATTAAAAAACAAGGAACTATTGGTGAAATTTTATCACCAGGCCAAGTTTTATTAATGTTAGTTGATTCTAAAAAATTATATATTACTGCAAATATTGAAGAAACTAAAGTTGAAAAACTAAAAAAGGGTCAAAAAGTAGATATCGTTTTAGACCAATATAAAAATAAAAAATATGAAGGAAAAATTTCTTCTATAGGTCAGGCTTCTACCTCAACATTCTCAATATTCCCATCATCATCAGGAACAACTTTTACTAAGGTAATTCAAAAAATTCCTGTAAAAATTGAATTTGAGCATGATGACAATATTCTTATGGGAACAAATGCTATAGTTAAAATTCATATAAGATAGTTTTTCTTGTATAACTTTTAGAAGGAGGTTACGTTGAAAAACAAAACAGATAGTTTAATTAAAGAAAATGAAGAAAAATTTTATAGAAAAGCCGTTTTAATGGCTGTAATTATTGGAACTTTTATGGCAGTTCTTGATAGTAGTATTGTAAATATTGCAATATCAAAAATGATGACTGTATTTGGAGTTTCAGTAGATGATGCACAATGGATAATTACTTCATATACCCTTGCAATGGGGTCTGTAATTCCTTTAACAGGATATTTAAGTGACAGATTTGGAAGTAAAATAATGTACATGTTTGCTTTAGCTGCCTTCACTGTAGGTTCTCTACTATGTGGAATTGCATGGAGTAACAATATAATGATTGCTGCCAGAATAATTCAAGGAATCGGTGGCGGAATGATTATGCCAGTTGGAATGTCTATACTCTATTCTACTTTCCCAAAAGAAGAAAGAGGAACTGCCTTAGGATTTTGGGGTATTGCTGCAATGGCTGCTCCAGCTATAGGACCAACTTTAGGTGGATATATAATTGAGTATCTTGACTGGAGACTTGTATTTACAATCAATATCCCCATTGGAATAATAGGAATCGTATTCTCATGGTTATTACTAAAAAATACAAATCAAAAGATAAAGCAACCATTTGATTATATAGGATTTATTACAGCAGCTGTTGGTCTAGTTTTTATTCTATACGTTCTGGGAGAAGGAACTGTTGACTGGAGTAAGGCTAAAAATGTAATAATGATAGTTATCGGAGTGTTTAGTCTGATTATATTTGTAGTAAATGAATTGACACATCCGTTTCCTCTAATGGATTTAAGAGTTTTTAAATATATACCTTTTAGTCTAAGTATGCTTATTTCAACATTTACAACTATGGCAATGTATGGTGTAGTGTTTATAATGCCATTATTTCTACAAAATATAAGAGGTTATACTGCGATAGAAACAGGATTAATAATGTTACCTAGTGCCATTGTAATGGGTGTATTAATGCCTATTAGTGGAAAACTTGGAGACAAGTTTGGAGCGAGGCCACTTCTAATAATTGGTTCTATTATTAATGCTGTTGGTACTTATCTATTATCTCGTTTAACTATTGATACATCTATGTCAATGATAACCTCATTGCTTATAATTAGAGCAGCAGGATTAGGATTATCAATGATGCCAGCTTCTACTGAAGGAATGAATTCAGTCCCTCACCATTTGATTTCAAAGGCATCTGCTATTAATAGTACTGTAAGACAAGTTGCAAGTTCAGTAAGTATTACACTATTAGTTGGAGTAATGAATAAATATCAAAGAATAAGTTTTGCTAGTTATTCAGCTCAGATTGATGACTTTAATACTACAGCAATGTCATATATCAATACCTTAAAATCTACGCTTATGCAAACAGGACTTTCGGAAAGTTCAGCACTAGCTGGAGCTAAACAAATTATTCTTGGAACTATAAGTCAAAAAGCATTTTTAACTGGATTAAATGCTACTCTTATTCTTTCTGCCTTAATGGGACTAATTTGTATTCCAATAGCCTTATTTTTTAAGAAAACAAAATCAAATAAAAGTGATAGTGAAAAAACTGAAGAAATCGAAAGTTCAATAGCTGAATTAAGTATGGAAATACTTGAATAATAAAGGAGGTCAATTTTGAAAAAATATATGATGATTATTAGTATATTATTATCTACAGGAATCTATGCAAAAGAATACACTATAGATACAGCCGTTGAGGTTGCTTTAACTAATAATAAAGAGATAAAAAAAGAAAATAAAGAAGTAGAAATAAAAGAACTTGATTATACAAAATCTAGAAAATTAGCACTACCAAAACTTAAATATTCTGGAAGTATAAATCAATTATCTGACGAATCAACATTGCTATATGGATTACCCGTTGCATTTACTAAGTCAATGACACTAACATCTGGCGATTTGAATTATAGCAATAAACTAGTATTAGAACAACCTATCTATACTGGTGGAGCTATTGCTAGTGGAATTAAGCTTTTAAATATTAACAAAGATTTGGAACTAGTTAAGTTAGATCAAAAAAAGAGAGAAGTAAAACTGAATATACTTGTAAATTATTTAGCAATAGTTAAATTACAAAAGAATCAAGAAATTCTTGAAAATTCATTAAAAGAGTTAAATGAAACTAATAAAAATTTAAATGAAAGTTTAGAATTAGACTTAATACAAAAAAAGCCAGTACTAGATATTAATTATAGAATTTCTGAATTAAAATCTAATATTATCGCTATTAAAAGCGAGCTTGACATAAGAAAAATGACTCTAAAATCACTTATGGGAGTAGATAAAAACGAAGATATTACTATAAAAAATATAGTTATTCCTGAAGTAAAATTAACTGATATTTCTCTTGAAAGTGATACTCAATATGCACTTGAAAATAAATCAACAATAAAATCTCTGGAACTAAGTAAGGAAATGAGTGAAGCAAATAAAAAAATAAAAAAAGCAGATTTACTTCCAAAAGTTAATTTGAAAGCCAATTATGAAATGTTTGGCGAAACATACGGAACAGCTATTACTGCAAAAGATAATCGTTGGAATGTAGAACTTACTGCAACTATGACTTTATTTGATTTTGGAATGTCTTATGATGAAGTTACAAAAGTAAAAAAAGAGATTGAATCTAAAGATTTGGATGAAGAAACAGCAAAAGATAAAATAGAAATTGGAATTAAAAATGCATATTCTGAACTTCAAAGACTACTAGAAATAATTGATGTAAAAAAAGAAGCTTTGATAAGTGCTAAAGAAAATTACAGAATAGAAAAAGATAAATTTGATGTATTATTAAATACAAGTATAGATTTACTTGGAGCAGAAAATAATTTGAGCAAAGTTCAAGTGGAACTTATAAATGCTCAAATAGATGCTTACACTTCATATTTAAAATACAATGATTTAATAGAAAGGGAGGATATATAATTGAAAAATAAAATTATTTATATATTATCGTTAATGATATTATCTTTAACAACATTTGCTGCTGCAAATAATAATAGCGTAGTAACAATAGCTAAAATAGAAGGTTCTAATGCTGTAGTTCACTCATCTGATGCAGGTGGAAAAATTACTAATGTTTATTATCAAAATGGAGACTTTGTAAAAAAGGGAACAGTAATTATGACTGTTGAAAACGACCAAGTAAGTACTTATATGAAACAAATGGAAAACCAATATTTAATGACTAAAGCAAATTATGACAAAACTCAGAAATTTTCTAAAGACCAACAATTACTAAATCTTGAGAAAGCTAAAAAATCATTGGTTACATCAAAAATGAATTTACAAAAAGCTCAAAACGGAACTAAAGTAGAGCAGATAGATCAACTAAAATATAATGTTGAAACTTCTAAGTCTAACTATGACACTCTAAAAAAGAATTATGAAAAAAACAAAGTGTTATATACAAACAAATCAATCTCTGAACAAGCTTATTTACAAATTAAGACTCAATATGAGTCAGCTGAAAACAGTTATAAAAGTTCTCAAAAAGCACTAACTTTAGCAGAAAAAGGTGCAGATATAGAAGATATTAACTCTTTGAAAGCAGCTGTAAATGAAGCTCAAACTACTTATAATATTACTCAAAATATGATTAATCAACAAATTTGGAATTATGATATTAATGCTGCCGCTGCTTCAATGAATTCAGCTCAAGAAGCTTATAATCTTGCTAAGAAAAAAAATGGTGAATTAGGTGTTATTGCAGAAGTTTCTGGTATAATTTCAGGCTTAGATATTGAAGTTGGAAATAAAGTAACTTCGGGAAAATCATTGTTTTCAGTATCAAATATAGGAACTATGCAATTAAAAGCTTCATTGGAAGAAAAGAATATTGGAAGTATTGCTAAAAATTCAACAGTAGATATATATGTTCCAACATTAAAAAAACATTTTACTGGAACTATTGACAATATAAGCCCTGTTGCAAATCCTAAAACTAAAAAATTTGAAGTAAAAATAAAAGTTAACAATAACTCTCAAACTTTAAGAGAAGGTATGTTTGCACAAGTTTCAATAAAAAAAGTTAGATAAAACAAAACGCCCTCAAAAAATTAGAGGGCGTTTTGTTTTAAAATAATTAAACTCAGTAATTCCTATATATTTAAATATTTTCTGGCAAAATTTTATTTAATGTTATTCCTAAAATTGCGGCAATAGTTAATCCTGAAATACTTAAAGAAGAACCTAAAACTATATCTCCTACGGCTATTCCAAAAACAAAGATTACTGCTGCTATCATTAAGTTTCTACTATGTGCAAAATCAAGCTGTGCATCAATTAATGTTCTAACTCCTACTGAAGCAATCATTCCAAATAATATTATTGAAACTCCCCCCATTACAGGAACTGGAATAGTCTGAAGTATTGCACCAAACTTACCTATAATACTCAATCCGATTGCATACCATGCTGCTATTCTTAAAATTGAAGGATCATAAACTTTTGTTACAGCTAAAACCCCTGTATTTTCTCCATATGTAGTGTTAGCAGGTCCGCCTAATAATCCAGCCAATGCAGTAGCAAGTCCATCTCCAAGTAGGGTTCTGTGTACTCCTGGTTCTTTAAAGAAGTCTTTACCAACTACAGCTCCATTAGTTGTAATATCTCCAATATGTTCTATAAATACTACTAGTGCAATAGGTGCTATTGCTAATATACTTTCAATAGTAAATATAGGTGCTGTTAACAAATCTTTCATAGCATCTGAAGAAAGTCCAATCCATTTTGCAGTAATAACAGGTGTGAAATCTACCATTCCCATTGGAATTGATATTAAATACCCAATAGCTACTGAAATTAATATTGGAACTAGCTTAAAGAAACCTTTTCCTAGAACAGAAAATATTATCATTGATAAGACTACTATTCCACTAACTAATAAACTTTTTTTGTCAAAAGTACTATTAGCATATCCCATCATTCCTAAAGCAACAGGACTCAGTCTAAGTCCAATAACCATAATTATAGGACCAGTCACTATTGGTGGAAAAAATGATTTAACTTTCTCTACTCCAAATTTCAAAACAACTCCTGCCATTATGATATAAACAAATCCCGCACAAATAACCCCAGATTTTACATAAGCAATCCCTTGATTCTTAAGAACAAGCTGTATTGCTCCGATAAATGCAAATGAAGAACCTAAAAATACAGGAACTATTTTTTTACTACAAAAATGAAATATAAGTGTTCCAATCCCTGCAGTAAGTAACGCTAAACTTGGATTAAGCCCCGTCAAAAATGGTACTAATACAGTTGCTCCAAACATAGCAAGAACATGTTGTGCTCCTAAAAGATACTTCGTTTTTTTACTTATTACCTTATCCATTACCTCTCCTTTAACTTCCATTTTTTTACAAACCTATATATTTTATCACATTTTATTTTTCGAGTCTATTTTTTATTTTTAAAATTTAAAATATATCTATTTTATAAAGGAGGCAATCATATTATTTTTTATAAAAAAATTACTAATAAAACATTGATATATCCCTAATCTTATAGTAAAATTAACTAACATAGAAAAGGAGATAAAATTATGAAAAGATCAATTAATAAAAATAACGATACTTATTCTATACATAATGACTTCAAAGTTAATCCTATAATAGAGGCGCTTATTATTATGGGAATCTATGGACTATTTGGTGTGTTATGGATTTGGTTATCAGATAAAATTCTTAGCTTTTTGATAAGTGATATTAAAATTTATAGTCAAGTTCAAACATTAAAAGGATGGTTTTATGTTCTAATTACTAGTTTTTTAATTTATTTTTTAGTAAAAACTAGGTCTACTTTAATTAAGAATTCTATGCTTAAAGTAAGTGAAACTCATAAAAATCTCGAAAGAGTTTATAATGAATTACTTAGTGCTGAGGAAAAATTGTTAAACACAATCTATTTTGATTCTTTAACAGAACTATCGACTCGTATAGGTATTGAAGTGGAAATGGAAAAATTTTTAGAAAATAATATACCTTTTGCCTTTGTTCATATTGATTTCGATAACTTTAAATATATCAATGAAACCTTAGGACATTCTGCTGGCGATCAATTTTTAAAAGAAATGGGAATTAGATTAAAGGAATTAAAAAGTGATTCATTCATCGTAGGACGTCTTAGTGGAGACGAATTTGGTATTATATTAAAAGATGTTAATTCCATCAAAATTTTAAAAGAACAAATAGATAATATAAATAAGCTTTTAGGAAAAAAATGGACAATCGGTGATTATGAGTTCTTCACATCTGCTAGTATGGGGATTTCTGTATTCCCAAAAGATGGTTCAAGTAAAATCGAGATTTTTAGAAGTGCTGATTTAGCTATGAGTAGAGCGAAAAAAGAAGGAAAGGGTAGAGGAATTTTCTACACTGGTGAAATCTTAGAAAGTAACTCTGAGAAAATTAAAATTTCAAATCAAATTCAACACGCAATTGAAAAAAAGGAATTCATTTTATACTATCAGCCTCAAATATATTTAAACACTGGAGAAATAAAAGGATTTGAAGTACTTATAAGATGGAACAATCCTTTTTCAGGTTTTATATCTCCAGCTTTATTTATCCCAATAGCTGAAGAAACTGGTCAGATTTTTGCCATAGAGAAATGGATAATTAACAACGCCCTTAAACAAAAAAAATCTTAGAAAATAAAGGCTATGAACACTTAGACTTATCCATTAATCTTTCTAGTAAAACACTTATGAGTAATCTTAATTTCCATGAATTAGAAGACATTCTTGATGAAAATAAAGTAGATTACTCTCATATAACATTGGAAGTAACAGAAACAGCAATTATTCTGATATTGAAATGGCTATATCAAGATATTGAGACT
>Ga0183099_1001732_pt1 | contig 12093 bp, 8 predicted proteins | sample Biomet1_FD_127788 | JGI IMG/M metagenome (GOLD analysis project Ga0183099, IMG submission 127788) | Microbial communities from bioreactor (seeded with anoxic lake sediment) at LBNL, California, USA - Biofuel metagenome 1 | ecosystem: Engineered > Bioreactor > Anaerobic > Unclassified ... | reverse complement strand
CGGGCATATGCCGGGGCTTTGACCGTCAGTTCGCGGTGCGCTTTTCTTTCCTCATGTCCCTGCTTTCCGTGCTCGGCGCGGTGCTACTTACACTGATGGACGTGCTGAAGACCGGCGTCGACGCGGCGCTGATCCCGGCGTATCTCATCGGGATGGCCGTGGCCGGCGTCACGGGCTATTTCTCCATCAAATTGCTGCAAAAGATTGTGGCGAAGGGCCGTTTCGGCGGCTTTGCGTACTACTGCTGGGCGGTGGGCGGACTGACGATCCTGCTGTCCCTGATTCTTGGCTGATATCGGAGTGATTGGAACCTATGGCACAAAAGACGAACGGGAATAACGCCAAAAGACCTGTTTCCACGGCGAGGACGCCTTCCTCCGCCCGGAACAGAACCGGAGCCGGAAAAACAACCGGGTCCCGCGGCGCGTCGTCTAAAAAAGCGCCCCCGAGGAAATCTCCGGCCGTCAAGACGGCGCAGGCCGTGAAAACTCCGGCCGTGCGGGCTATCCCCATACCGGTGGAGCCCAAGCCGTTCCCCCGGGAGCTGGGCGGCGCCTGCCTGCTGTTTCTGGGGCTGGTCGCCTTTATCGCCATTTTCCGATCGACGCATGGCTGGTGACAAATTTCCGGATCCTCCTGCTGGGAGTGTTCGGCTGGGGGCTTCTATATCGCGGCGCCGTCGCTGTTTCTGGCCGGGGGGATTCTTGTGAACCACCGGGGACGGCCCGTCGCTCTGCGGGTTTTTGTTTTCCCTGTGCCTGCCGTGGGTTCTCGGCTCGTTCGTGCACATTCTGTTCTGCCAGCGGCAGGACTTTTTCAGCGGTAATTTTGTGTACGCCGTGCAGGCGCTGTGGCAAGACGGACAAGCCCCCGTAACGTACTGCGGAGGCGTTCTGTCCGGGCTGCTGGCCGTGGGGCTGAAGTACGCCATCAGCATCTACGGCGGCGTGACGGTGCTGGCGGTCGAATTTATATTGATGCTCGTCAAAGCGCTGAATATCTCCTTGGCGGACGTTGCGCGCAGCGTCAAGGACCGCCCCCAGTCCGGCGATCCGGAGGATGACGGGAAGGACGACGGTTTTTTTAATCCCAAAGAGCTTATGTACCCCCTGGACGGCGGCAAGCCTATCAAAGAGCAGCCGATCCGGGGCCGCGCGGGCTTCGACGTCCCTTTGGATAACGACGAACTTCCGGCGCCGGAACTGCCCCGTCATAAGAGAACAAAATACCGGGCCGAACCGTACGACGTGCAGAAGGATGATACGTTTTTCGCCCCGGAGAAGAGTAAGCCTGCCGAAGCGACGAAAAATATCAAGCCCCTGCCGCTGGAGGAAGCCGCGGCCATCGCCGGCGTAGAGGTGAATTCCGCCGCCATGGACGGCCCGGCGGCGAAAAAGCCGGATAAGATAGGTCCCATCGACAAAAACGCGGAGGCGGCGAAGATCGCCGGCGCGATCAATGCCGGGCAGGACGAGGAAAAGCCCGCCTATGTGTACCCGTCCGCCGAGCTGCTGACAAGAGGCACGCCTGATACGGTGGACGCCAAGGAAGAGATCGCAAAAATCCGGGAGCGGTTGGAAAGCGCCATCCGTTCCTTCGGCGTGGACGCCCACATCACCGGCGTGACCCATGGCCCCACGGTCACGCGCTATGACCTGGAGCTGGAACAGGGCGTAAAACTCAACAAAATTACGAATCTTGCCGGCGACATCGCGCTGGCGCTGGGCGTTGTGAGCGTGCGCATCGCGCCCATTCCGGGCCAGATCTCCACCGTGGGCGTGGAGGTGCCGAACCGCCACGTGAACACGGTATGGCTGCGGGACATCCTCGAATCGAAAAACTTTGAAAAAGCGACGTCGAAGCTGTCGTTTGCCATCGGTAAGGACATCGGCGGCAACGCCATCGTGGGCAACATCTCGAAGCTGCCGCATCTGCTGATCGCCGGCACGACCGGCTCCGGCAAGTCCGTGTGCATCAACTCCCTGATCGTCAGCCTTCTGTATAAATCCACCCCCGAAGAGGTCCGCATGATCATGATCGACCCCAAGATGGTGGAGCTGGGCGTGTATAACGGCATGCCCCACCTGTATGTGCCGGTGGTGACGGACCCCAAAAAGGCCGCCGGAGCGCTGCAGTGGTCGGTGGTGGAGATGCTCAAGCGCTACCGCCTGTTTTCCGAAGCGGGCGTGCGCGACCTGACGGGCTACAACAGCCGCCAGCGCAAGTTGGGCGAGCAGACCCTCCCGCAGGTGGTCATCATCATCGACGAACTGGCAGACCTGATGCTCGTGGCCTCCAAAGAAGTGGAGGAATCCATCTGCCGCGTGGCCCAGATGGGACGTGCCAGCGGCATGCACCTGGTGATCGCGACCCAGCGTCCCTCGGCGGACGTCATAACCGGCCTCATGAAGGCCAACATCCCCAGCCGCATTGCGTTCGCGGTGTCAAGCGCGATGGAGTCGCGCATCATCATGGACCAGTCCGGCGCGGAAAAGCTCATCGGCACCGGCGATATGCTCTATTGCCCGCTGGGCATCGGCAAGCCCGTGCGTGTGCAGGGCGCCTTCATCACCGACGAGGAGCGGGAAAAAGTCATCAGCTTCGTCAAACAGGTGGGCGAGGCCGAGTATTCCGACGAGATCCTTGAGGAGATTGAAAAGTCGGCCGTGGACAAGAACGCCAAGACCGAGGAGACCGCCGGGGAGGATAAGCCGAAAAGCGAATACGACGAACTGCTGCCCGACGCGGTAGACGTGATATTCGAGACCAAACAGGCCAGCGTATCCATGCTGCAGCGCAGACTGAAGCTGGGTTATTCGCGCGCGGCCCGGCTGGTCGACCAGATGGAGCAACTGGGCGTCGTGGGCCCCTATGAGGGTTCCAAACCCCGCCAGATTCTTATCACCAAGCAGGCGTGGCAGGAGATGCAGTATTCCGAAGGAACCGCCCCCGCCGACACCATCGCGAAAGAATTTGCCAAGATGTCGGAGGACGACACCTTTGCCGATACGGCGGCTCAGACGGAGCCGGAAAGCGGGCGGCCATGAGAATTCACGAACCTCTTACGGCCGATCAGCTCAACGCCATGAGCTCGCTGGCGCTGGCCCATGTGGGCGACGCGGTGTATGAGCTTCTGGTGCGCACGATGCTCGCGCAGAGCGGGGAGCTCACTTCCGGCGCTCTGCACAAAAAAACCGTATCCTATGTTGCTGCGCCGGCGCAGGCCAAAGCGGCGGAGCGGCTCGCGCCGTTTTGACGGAAGAAGAGCGCCGCGTTTATAACCGAGGGCGCAATTCGCGGGTGCACGGGGTGCCCGGCGGCTGCAGCGTCGCCGAATACCACGCGGCCACCGCGCTGGAGGCGCTTTTTGGCCATCTGTGGCTGGAGGGAAAAGCCGCGCGCGTCACGGAGCTATTTACCATCATCATCAGGGAGGCCGACCATGCCGCTTGACGCCGTTTTTGTCACGGAACTGTGCCGTGAACTGTCCGATACCATAACAGGCATGAAAATCGACCGCGTCCGCCAACCGGAGAAGGACACGGTCGTACTTGTATTGCGCGGCGCCGGCGGAGGAGCGAAACTGCTGGTGTGCGTTGCGGGCGGGAGCGCGCGGGTGTGCCTGACGCAGCAGGAATACGAAAATCCGTTCCAGCCACCTATGTTCTGCATGCTTCTGCGCAAGCACCTCACGGGCGCGCGCATTGTTTCCGTCACGCAGCCGGAAGGGGAGCGGATGCTCCTACTGTCCGTCACCGGCTTTGACGAGATGGGGCAGCCTAAGAACAAAACCATCGCCGTGGAGATGCTGGGCCGCAACGCGAACTTTATCCTGGTGGACGGCGAGGGTCGCATCGTGGACGCGCTGCGCCGCGTGGACGCGGAGATGAGTCCCGCCCGGCAGCTGCTGCCCGGCCTCATTTACCGTCTGCCGCCCAGACCGGAACCGGGGCGGTTTTCCGGCCTGTCGCCGCTGATCGCGCGGGAAATGGAATTCCGGGACCTGCCAAAGAGCCCGGACTCGCTGGCCGGCCTTGCGAAAAAGCCGGTGCTGCTTGTGGAAAACAAACAGCCGAAGGACTTTACATTTTTGCCGATCTACCAGTACGGACCGGGCTGCGAGAGCGTGGAGTACCCCGGCTGGTCGGAGCTCCTGGAGGCGTTTTACGCCCAAAAGGACCACGAGGCGCACATCAGAAGCCGGGGGCATAGTCTTTTGAAGCTCGTGCGGGGGGCCGTGGCGCGCACGGACAAAAAACTGGGCCTGCGCCAGCAGGAACTGTCCGCCTGCGACGACATGGACGATTTCCGTCGCCGGGCCGACCTCATCACCGCGAACATCTGGCGCCTGAAAAAAGGGATGGCGGAGCTTTCCTGCGAGGACTTTTACGAGCCGGACAGCCCGGCGGTGAAGATCCCGCTCGACCCGCTCAAGACCCCGCAGCAGAACGCGGAAGCGTTCTATAAGGCCTATACGAAAAAGAAGGCGGCCAGGGAGCACCTGACGGCTCTGATCGGGGAAAACGCCCAGGAGCTGGACTACCTCCAGAGCGTGGCGGAGGAGCTGGAACGGGCGCAGAGCCAGCAGGACCTGGACGAAATCGGCGCGGAACTGACCGCCGGGGGCTATATCCGCGCCCGGGCGAACGCGCCGAAGAAAAAACAAAAGCCCTCCGAACCGCTGCGCTATCGGACGGAATCGGGGCTGGAAATCCTCGTGGGGCGAAACAATGTCCAGAACGACGAACTGACCCTCCGGATCGCCCGCCGGACGGACCGGTGGTTTCACGCGCAGAAGCTGCACGGCGCGCACGTCATTTTGCGCTGCGAGGACGCGCAGCCGGACGAAGCGGCTGTGCGACAGGCCGCGTGCCTTGCGGCCTACTATTCCGAGGGGGCGCAGGCCGGGCGAGTGCCGGTGGACACGACCGAAGTGCGATTCGTCAAAAAGCCGCACGGCGCAAGACCCGGCATGGTGATCTACACCGACTATAAGACCGTTCTTGCGGAACCGCGGATATAAAAGATGGCGGAGGCTTCATAGCCTCCGCCATCTTTATATCTGTTTTATCTTGCCTGAACGACCGGCAGCGCATTTGAGAGCATTTGCGCCGCCTCTGCCCGGGTGACGGTGCTTGCCATGTCCCCGTAATTCGCGTCCAGCACACTGCAGGCTGACAGGTTTGCCACGGCCTGCGCCCAGGCGTTGGAGGCGTTGTCGTCGCCGACATAAGCGGCGGCGCTGATCACGTCCGTCACGTTGAGAACTGCGTTCAGCATCGTGCAGGCGTCCCGGAGCAGGACCTTGTCGTCCGGGCAGAACTTTGCTCCGCCGGCGACGGCCGTGCCCCTGATATAGCCGTGCAGCAGCGCTGTGGACACATAGGGCTTAAGCCAGCTGGAAATTTCCCCATCGTCTAAAAATCCCGTGCTGGACACGCCCTTCAGAACGTCCTTGCCGTCCAGCTCCATGCACATGGACAGGAATTCTCCTCTTGTAACGGCCTGGTTCGGGTTAAAAACGTAACTGTCGCCGACTTTCTCGCCGACAAAGATGCCTTTTTCCGCCAGCACGACGGCGGCGTACTCCGTGCCGCTGCCCTCGAGATCCGAGTACGTGACGGCAGTCTTCTGTTTGCACAGACGGATGATGACGGTTGCCTCCTGAGATACGTTGCCCTCGCTGTCCGTGGCGCGGTATCCGAAGTAGTCGCGGCCCCTCTTGCCTTCCTGGGGTGTGTAGACAAAGTAGCCGTCATCGGAGAGCTCCACATCGCCTTTCATGGGCTTGGTCGTGATCTGGAAGGTGACCTTGTCGCCGTTGGGGTCGCAGGCGGCAAGCCTGCCTCCCACGGACACGCCCCGGTATGTTTCGATCTCCTGATTTTCGGCCACAGGGGCTGAGTTTGGTGTTGCGGTATTCATTCCCGCTTCGCCCTCCGCCAGTGCGGCGGGGGAGAGGCACAGGACGAAAGCGAGTATGCCCGCCAAAAGCGCGGTTCTTTTCATGATCGACCTCCATGCAGATTGATATTCCTATTCTGCGCGGAGAAAATGAAAAATATTCCTCCAAAGCCGGTAGATGGAATAAAAACATATCGCCCGGCGGAATCTTCTTACCCGCCGATCCGCTTATGAAACGTAAGATAGAACAGGCCCAGCGCGATGCCGCCGAACAGGGGCGGATAAAATGCCGGGGCCACCCCGATGAGACTGCCGGACAAGAGGTAGCCGACGGGCGCGAAGACCTTCACGGCGCTGATGCTGATGCTGAGGGAGCGCCCCCGGATGTCCTCCGGGACCTGGGTCTGAAAATTGTTGATAAACGGAATATCGATGAGGGAGACGATCAGGCCGGAGCAGGCCAGCAGGAATCCGTAATACGGCACGATCAGATACAAAGGGGGATGGGCCGAAAGGGCCGGAAGCGCGCCGAACAGAAACAGGCAAACCGAGCAGAGGATTCCGGCGAGCGTCATGAGCCTGCCGGACGGGACAAGGCCGGTGACCTTTTTCACCAACAGAGCGCCGGCGATGCTCCCTATGGGCAGAAAACACTGGGCGATCCCGTAAGTTGTGGGGGACAGGCGGAAGATGTTGTTCAGAATATAGGGGACGGGGACGGAATAACACAGCGCCAGGAAGAAATTCACCGTGATAAAGTTCAGCAGCGAACCCCTGATCCAGCCCGTTCTTTTTATATAGTCGACGCCTTGCGCAAAGTCCCGCCGCAGATTCAGACGTTCGGTTCGGGGCTCAGGGGCGCCGGAAAGATGGAAATCGATCAGGCCTTCGGCGGCGGTGCACAGGACATAGGCGATCCCGTTAAAAAGAACGAAGGCCCTGATATCCAGAACGGCGTACAAAACGCCTCCCAGGCTCGGACTTATGATGGCCGCGGAGGAGTCCACGATTTTCCCGACCGAATTGAGCATCAGGATTTTTTGCTCCGAGACAATATCGGGTACGGCGGAATCGATACTGACGTTGTAAAGCGTCTGAAAGAGGGAAAACAGAAGCGTCGCTGCATAGATGCCCCACAGCGTGAGTCCGCCGGAGCTTGCGAAAAACAGAACGAGGAAAAGAGCCCCGCTGAGCGCGTCGGTGGCAACCACCAGTATTTTTTGTCGAATCGGTCTGCAAGGACGCCGGCGAACGGGCCGATCAGAACGGTCGGTACGATCTGGATGGAGAGGGTGACGGCAAACGACAGACCGGAGCCCGTCGCTTTGAGCACATAGAGCCCCATGGCGAACGAATAGACGCAGGACATCAAAACGGACAGGCTCCGCCCGGAAAGAAATAAGGCGACGTTTGACCGTTCTCTCTTGTGCATGTCGGCTGCTCTCACAAGGACCACCTCCTGGTTTAAGTCGATTGTAAGATGCGGGGCCGGCACGACGTCAAGCGGGAAAAGAAAGAGATTTCGCCGGAAAAAACAAAAAAGGTCGGGTCAACCCAACCTTTTTCCGTAGAAACTGTATGTCAGAACCTTTTCCTCGTCGGTAAAATAGCTTTCGTAGATTCCGCCTTTGGTGATGACGTCGGACAAAAAATCGGCTCGTTTTATGAAACCCAGTCTTTCAATTTGCTTTTTCACCGTGTCGAGCCGGAAATTGGGCCGGCAGTCCGCGGGGACCATGCTGTCCGGGCCGAAGTTTTTAAAGAGGATGTACGAGCCGAGCAGCGCTGCGTCCGCCTTGAAATACCGCTCGATGGACTGCAACAGAAAATCGCTGTGGTCGAAGCAGTAATTGCTCGTGCCGGAAAAATCGCAGACGACGTCCACGGAGCGGGGAAGCAGGGGAATCCGGGAGAAGTCGCAGCAGAGGAAAAGCACGCTTTTCCGCCTTTCCGATTTTTCCAGGACATCCTTCAAAAAGCGCAGCCTCTCGGGGTCGTAGTCCACGGCGACATAGACGGCGTCATCCGGCAGATCGTCGTAAATCCACCGCAGAAAAAAGCCGCTCCCGCTGCCCAGCTCCAGGATGACTTTTCCCGAGAGAGCTTTCAAGTCGATGGCTTGAGCGCTCCACTCCAGCGTTTTGTAGATCCGGCTGAGATACTCCGAATCCGTATGCCGGATGTAGGAGAGGATGTCGGGAGGCATTCCTTCCCCTCCCTTGCCAGCGCCGACAAAAAGAATGCCGTCTTCCACCGTATACACGGCGCCGCAGCCGCATTTCAGCGTCCCGGACATCACCATATTGTCGTCTACGGTGGATTGGCTCAGGACAAGGGGACCGCCGCAGGCATCGCAGCGAAGGTATTGAAGCCATGATAGATCAATGCCCATAGAAAACCGCTTGGTCTCGCTTTCGGTATCCAGCCTGCGGAGTTCTTCTTCCAGACGGGACTTTTCCCGGCTCAGTTTTTCCATTTCGGCTCCGATGGCTTCCTGTCGGTTCCGGAATATGTCTTTGTAGTATTCCTCCTGCTGATAAGAAGTCATTTTTCCCAGGTGCCGGATGACGAAGATGTTTTTGATTTCCAAAAGGCTGAACCCGAGAGACTTCAGGTGCAGGATCTCATCGAAATCCCGCTGGCACTGGCCGTCGAAACTGTATTGCCGGTTGACCTTTTGGGGGATGATCAATTCGAGATTTATATAGTGCCGGACCGTGTCGATGCTGACCCCATTGTGCTTTGCAAACGTTCCGATTTTCATAGCGCACCTGCTTCAATTCGTTTTTGCCTTGTCTTTCTGGGAGGTAACCACACTCCGATAAGAATGAATATAGCATAGATTGCAGGACCACTCAATGAAAACCAAAAAACAGAGCCGTCATATTTGACGACTCTGTTGTGGTGCGGGGGATGGGACTTGAACCCACACGTCCTTACGAACACAGGCACCTCAAGCCTGCCTGTCTGCCAATTCCAGCACTCCCGCGCACTAGCTTGATAATTATAGCAGAACTGACGCATTTGTCAACTTGATTTTTCTCGTTTTTCAAATTGGGACAGCGCCGTATAACTCACTGTCAGCAACAGACTTACCAGAAGAGCTACGGAGCCGTACTTCATCGGCATGAGAAAGCGCAGCTTCAGATAGGCGTAATAGCCGAGCAGGGAAGCAAAGCTTGTCAATACCGGCAGGGCGAAAAATTCCGGGGAGATCACCGCCAGCGCGAAGGTCAACGTGTCCGCCATGAAAAAGTAGCGGTCGTGCATGTGCGGCAGCAAAAACGGGATGCCGATGCAGAACAGCACCGCCGCGCCGAGCAAGGCCTTATTGGAGATATGCCCATAATGCAGGAGCATCCACAGATAGACGAGAACGCAAAAGCCGAGGGCCAGAATGATGCCGATGCGGGCGGCATAGGGGCCGGAGATGTTTTCAAAATTGAACAGCGCGTACATAGACGAGGAGTTGTAGTTCAGGCCGTCCCCGATGGAGCCCGTATTATTATAATAGAGCGTCAGCAGTTCCCAGAAATTGCGTCCGGCAAACACAGCCGGCAGGATGGTCACGATGTAGGCGGCCGGGAACACGAACAGATGCCAAACCTTCATCTTTTTTGCAAAGACAAACAGCAGGAACACCGGCATCAGGAAGATCGCCTGCAGCTTGAAGCTCAAGCTCACCGCAATGGCAGCGACGCTCCACCCGGGCCGGTCGCTCAGCGCCAGATACAGGCTAAGCACCGCGAAGGCGCCGTAGATGCTGTCGCACTGCCCCCAGACGGAGCCGTTGAGAATCACCGTCGGCAGCCATAAGACGCCCAAAAATGCGGTGAGCCGCCTTGCGGGGCTCTGCGTGAAAACGCCCACGAGGCGCATGGTAAACCACGCGAGCAGCACGTCGAACAGGATCGAAAGCAGCTTAACGGAATAAAGGTTGTAGAGGCTCAGCTTGGAGAAAATGGCGAGGAAATAGAGGTATGGGACGTTGTAGTTGCAGCTCCAGATCTCCTGCCCCAGGCCTTTCCACGCGCCGGTGGCCTGCAGCGACTGGATCCAGACCTTGATCCACTCCTGATAGTCCAGCGTCTCATAGCTCAGGAACAGATAGCGCAGAAGGAAAGCGGCCGCCGTCGCCGCGATGGCGACCACGCGCGCTTTTCGTCCCGCCAACAGTCCCTCGCGCCAGAGAATGCCCAGTGCGAAGACCAGTTCTACATATAACAGAATCGCCGCCCTGTGATCCATAAAACCTCGCTAAACAGCAAAAAACGGCGGAAGTGCACCGCCGCAGATTTCTTTTCCAAATCTATTGACAATTCAAAATAAAAAATGATATAATCACATGCTATGCGCAGTAAAAGGGAACATAACCCATTTTTACTAACAAAATTATTCTAGCACAATTACAAAAGAGAATCAAGATTCGAATATTAAATTTGTAACAACATGCCCTGGCGTATCATTTTCCGAAGGAGTGATATTTTTTGATGCCTAAGGATGTCTACTACGGCAAAACCCTCCGAAAGAGCTTTGCCCGCTCCACAGAAGTCATGGAAATGCCGAACTTGCTGGAGATCCAGAAAAACTCCTATCAGTGGTTTTTGGATGTTGGCCTGCGGGACGTTTTCAAGGACGTAGATTCGGTGTCCGACTATTCCGGGAATCTGGAGCTGTCCTTTGTGGATTACTCCATGAACGAGAAGCCGAAGTATTCCGAAGTCGAATGCAAGGCCCGGGACGCCACCTACGCCGCGCCTTTGAAGGTAAAGGTGCGCCTGCGCAACAAGGAGACCGAGGAGATCAAGGAGCAGGAAATCTTCATGGGTGATTTCCCGCTTATGACGGCAGGCGGCACGTTCGTCATCAACGGCGCGGAGCGCGTCATCGTCTCCCAGATCGTCCGTTCGCCCGGCGTTTACTTTGAAAAACGAACGGACAAGACCCAGAGCAGCATCTATGCCGCTACCACCATCCCGTACCACGGCGCCTGGCTGGAGTATGAGACGGACGCAAACGACATCTTCTATGTCCGAATCGATAAAAACCGTAAGCTCCCCGTGACTTGGCTTCTGCGCTCCCTGGGCCAGTATGACCCCGCCAAGCCCCATACATGGCTGACGTGCCTTGCCGAGACCGAAGCCGGCTGCACCACGGACGAACAGCTCCTGGAGGTGTTCGGGCCGGACGAGCGCATGACCGTCACGGTAGAGCGCGACACCTGCCACACGCGGGAGGACTCCCTGCTCGAGATCTACCGCAAGCTGCGTCCCGGCGATCCTCCTACGGTGGACAGCGCCGAGAACATGATGGACGGACTGTTCTTCGACCGCCGCCGCTACGATATGTCCAACGTCGGCCGTTACAAGGTCAACAAAAAACTGGCGGTGTGGAGCCGCGTCATCGGCCGGAAGCTGGCCGAGCCCGTCGCGGATCTCCAGACCGGCGAGATCTTTGCGGAGGCCGGCGAAGTTCTGACCCGCGACCGCGCCGAGGAGCTGGGAAAACGGGGCCTTGTGTCCGCCGTCGTGTTCAACGACAAGGACAAGCCCATGCGGGTGTTCAGCAACGGCTTCGTGCCCATGGACCCCTTCGTATCCTTTGACCCCAAAGAGGTTGGCGTGACGGAAAACGTCCGCTGGCTCGTCCTGCGCCAGATGCTGGAGCAGTACGGCGACGATGAGCAGGCCCTCAAAGATGCCATCCAGGAAAATATCGACGTTCTGATCCCCAAGTACGTAATCGGCGACGACATCTATGCCACGGTCAACTACCTCAACTGCCTGGCGCACGGCGTGGGCGAACCGGACGACATCGATCATCTGGGCAACCGCCGGGTCCGCAGCGTGGGCGAGCTGCTGCAAAACCAGTTCCGCATCGGCTTCTCCCGCATGGAGCGGGTCATCCGCGAGCGCATGACCCTGCAGGACCTGGACATCATCACGCCCCAGAGCCTCATCAATATAAGGCCCGTGACCGCGGCCATCAAGGAATTCTTCGGTTCCTCCCCACTGAGCCAGTTCATGGATCAGACAAACCCTCTGGCGGAGCTTACGCACAAGCGTCGTATGTCGGCCCTGGGCCCCGGCGGCCTGAGCCGCGAGCGCGCGAACTTCGACGTTCGAGACGTGCCTTACAGCCACTATGGCCGCATGGGCCCCACCGAGACGCCCGCGGGGCCCCCCCCCG
>Ga0183099_1000031_pt1 | contig 12095 bp, 13 predicted proteins | sample Biomet1_FD_127788 | JGI IMG/M metagenome (GOLD analysis project Ga0183099, IMG submission 127788) | Microbial communities from bioreactor (seeded with anoxic lake sediment) at LBNL, California, USA - Biofuel metagenome 1 | ecosystem: Engineered > Bioreactor > Anaerobic > Unclassified ... | reverse complement strand
AAAGGGCTTATAAATAGTACTTCTTCCATACAACAATCGTCTTTTTTGACAGTAATTTAACAAGGTTTTTGGGGTGTAGTAGGGTTTGTCATTAAAATCATCCAGTCTCATATCCAGTCGTTTAGGCTCAATCAGATGTCCAAAACTGTTGTCTAAAAATTTGATATAACCAAACTCAGTAACTTCCCAAGTATCTAAATAGTTGTCCTTGTAAAATGCCCAACCTGAACCAGAAAATTGAACCATAGAGGGTGTATCAGATTTTTCAGTGTAATAGAGTTTAATTTCTCCATAAATCCAATATTTTTCATAATCATAGTATTTTAGGTTGCCTGATTTTTCGATAAATAAATCACCATCAAGTCCTAAAACATCAGTAATGATAGTATCAATTTTCATGTCAATTTGAAATTGAAGCCAGTCCAACCCTGCGGTTAAATTTCTATTTTTATCAGTATCTTTTGAAATTTTTATCACCTCCTTTCAATGTCTAGGTGCCGTTTTAAAAAACCTTTTTGGAAATAGCAACGAGCCTATATGTACCAAGGGATTAACGGGTGTTTTAATTCCTAATAGCACATGGTGTTACAGGCATGTGCCAAATGAAATATAAGAAATTTTTATGGAGTAAGTGAATCATTTTAACTTCGTCCGTCTATCAATGACGATTTTTGAGGTCTAAGCGCTTTGAGGCGCCGACCACAAAAATCTATTTCAGCCGTACTCCGAAATCATTCACTTACTCGATAAGTTTTTTGATTTTCTTGTTCTCGGATAGCTTTTTAATCAAATCAGATAACTTTGTTTCAAGCGTATGGACACGCTGACGAAGTACAACATTTTCAGAAGTTAAACCTTTAACTTCAACTTTTAAGGCAAGCTGAAAGCTATTTAAGCGTCCTAGGGAATGTCTTAAAATGGAGAGTTCACTTTCTCTCTCTTCTTCCAAGAGAGTGTTAAGGTCACCCCACACCAGTTTAATGGCTTTATCAAGCCCATTATCAGAAATCAAGTTTGATGTTTGAATAAATTTTTCAACTTCTTCATCAGTAAAGTTTGGTACCCAGTTATAACCATGTCGTCTTCCATAGCCAATAGGGATTTTAACGAATGAAAATTTATAACCTGATAATTCAGTGATTTTTGAGCGCCACTTTTTTATAGTTGAGACACTTTTTTTAACTTTTTCTGATACATATTTGTAGTCTATATGATGTCCTCCATTTCTATGGTATAATATAGTTAAAATTTTAATTATGATAGAAAAATCATACCAAATAAGTCAATATTTTAACCATTTAAAAACATTATACAGTCAAAATATTAACTTGTCAAGTTAAATGGTTAATAAATAAGCCAATAGGAGAAAGAAATTGATAGATAAAGAATCTTACCCAGAGAGAAATGTTTATAGCTACACCCGAGCACTAAATAATTTTAGAGATAATATGAGGGCTAAACGTTTAAAAAAAGGACTTAGTCAAAAAAAACTTGCACAAATTGTTGGTACAAGTTTATCAACGATTAAAAATTATGAAAATGGTACAACAATCCCAACAGGAGATGCGATGGTTGTTATAGCCATGACTTTGGATATGACATTAGATGAAATGATTGAAAATGATGAAAAGAATCAAGAATTATTAATGGCAGGGGAAATTTTTGATAAAGCAGATAGAAACCCAATTTATGATACTATAATCGATGATATAAGGTTGTTGAATTTAATTTATAAGAAGGTTAGATTTGAATTGGAGGGTGAAGATATATCAGAAGATGATTTAAATTTGATTTTAGGTGGAGATGCGATGATTAGTAAAATCGATAAAATTGAACTTATAAAATTAAAAAATGAAAAAAGTTTAATTCAAAGAATCGAAGAAATTGAGAATAAAATAAAATCGAATTTGGATAGATATGATGAAGCTTTTGGTTACATTTATAAAGGGGAGACAAAAAGAAAGTCATTGGTGGATTTATTTACTAATAGATAAATTACATAGTGTATATATTACAATGAAAAAAGTAAGTGGATTTGTTGCTAGGTATTAAGGAGATATATGTGAAGATTGAATCAAAAATATTTGAGGAATTAAAAAAATGTTATCTTTTTTAGGTGATAAATATTTTATTAGTGAAGAGTTGAATCGTTCTAAAATAAGTGGTGATTTAAGAAATTATTTCAAATTGAACAACTGGAAGAGGCTATTCTCTATAACGATTATTGGGATACTAGCTATACAAAATATGAAAATCGCATTGGATTATCTTCTAAAGGTAAATTTTCAGAAGATTTGAATCAGGACACTTAGAAGTGATGAATTTGAGAGTAGTTATTGGGGAAGATTAATGGGAGTGGGTAATAATCAATAAATTTTAATAAGCTATTAAAAATAGACATTTAAATTATTGATATACTAGATGGAAAATATGAATAAAAATAAAACTTCAATTCTTGAAATGAATTATAACGAAGCACGTAATTTTTTACTGAAAAGCAATAATTATTTCGATTTAAACCTACCTAAATATTTTGACTTAGATTATCTTATAGAGTCCGCTACTAAAATTCTTTCTACATCTGATATAGATAAAAAAACTCATATACTTAAAGGGAAACGTTCACAAACTTCAAATGTAAATTATATAATTCAAACTAATAAAACTAACAGCTCCTATCGACCAATTACATTGATTCATCCATATCTCTATGTTGATATGATTAATTGCTTAACATCTGAAGATAACTGGTCAACTTTTACTAATAGATTTAAATATCTTAATAATATTTCAATTGATAACATAATTTGTTCAAGCATTCCTTTTAGTATAAGAAATCAAAAAAATAAAGATATAAAACCCGATAGCAAAGATTTTGCACTAAATTTTTGGGAAAATATAGAACAAGAAACAATAAAAAATAGTCTAAAATATAAGCAACTATTAAAACTAGACATAAGTAATTTTTATAGTTCAATCTATACGCATACAATCCCTTGGGGCCATACATGGTGAAAATAATGCTAAATCTAATAAAAGTAAAGATATGCTAGGGAATAAATTAGATAAAAAATTCCAACATATGAACTATGGAGAAACAGTTGGTTTACCACAAGGTAACACTGTTTCAGACTTAATTTCTGAAATTCTTTTAGCATATGTCGATGCTATTTTAGTTCTAACATTAAAAAAATATGGTTTAACTGGTAAAGATTATAAAATTTTACGTTACCGTGATGACTACCGTATTTTAACTCAAAACTTAGAGAATAAAAATAAGATAAAAAAAGAATTAATAGTTATTCTACAACGGTATAAATTGAACCTAGGAGAACTAAAAACATTAAGTTATGGTGATATTATTAATGGTTCAATTAGTGATGATAAAAAATACTGGATTGAACATGACCCTGTCATAAAAATTACGACAGATAAGTTTTATAGATTTCCTAAAGTTCTATTTAAAACAATATTTACCAAAATAAAAAGTAAGAGATATAGCAAAAGTATAGGACAACTTTGGAAAACTAATACCCATAATCGTATATACAAAACTACGTTGCAAAAACATTTATATACTATAAAATCATTCTCAGATCTTTACCCCAATAGCGGACAGTTGATTGGTGCTTTAAAAGAGTTTAAGGAACGAATTTCTGATTTTAAATATGAAGACTTTGAAAAATCAGGTACAGATATCATAGTTTTAATTGTAATTTTAATAGATGTGATTCAAAAAAATCCGAAAATAACCCAAACAGGCATAAGTTTATTATCAGTATTGCTTAATAAAATAGATTATGAAATTGACGACAAAAAATATGAAGAACTAAGACTATTAAGAATTCAGTGGCTTGAGGACTATTTTCAAAATGATTTTAAGAGTACATCACAATTCCCTACAGTAATTGAGAGTTATGAATATAAATTTACTTTGATTTCTGAAATACTAAAACTTAAAAACTATAATGATTATTTAGAAATATGGTTACAACGTATTATTGTTAAAAATATGGATAGTAATAGCAAATTAATTACAGACTATATCAATAACAGTAAAAATGAATTAGTAAGATTATTCAACTCCATAATTTTGAAAAATAAAGGAAATCAACTATTTAATGAAGAATGGTTAGAAGAAGATTATAAATTAGATATAACAAAATTTGTAAATACTGTAGAAGTAGATAGTTTATCTGCTATAATATCTAATAACGAAATCAGTATTTGTGAATATCAAGATTCTCTTTAAATCAATATTTTACAGGACTGTTTACATGTAAAGTCTCTTGCTTACTTAAAAATAGCAGGAGTAAATAATAAACCTTGAATCGTTCGCTAATTCAAGGTTTATCATTTATTCAAAAAGTGACACTGCATACCTAAAAAGTACCTTATTAATGTAAAATATAAATTCCTTGAATATTTTGTAACCTATATTACGATATGTTTAACTTGTCATGGAAAAAATCCTCAGTTTGTGATATAAAAGGCAAAAATAAATTGTTAAATAGTTCAAGGAAGAAGTTTACAATTAGAGTTTTTGTAAAAATTTTGTAAAAAATAAAAAAATATAGTAAAAACTATCTTATTTAAAAAATATAAATGTCTTTATATCAACGATTTGACAGATAATATTTATAAAAAATCTCAAAATGTTTTTGCAGGGGGCATAGGAAAAAATCCTTATACAGTATGGTATAGGGATTTTCTTTTGTTTAAATTAATTTAGTGATGTATAAACAGTTTTAAAGTGATGTTTTTTTGGGACTATCTAACAATTTAGTATAATATTGTTTTTTATTTTGTAAAAAATCAATATGTTGCTGTATTTTTTTTAATTCAACCTGTAAAGTCGTTTCTTGCTCTGCTAAAATATTTATTCTATCTAAGATAGTGCTATCGCCTTTCTCTCTCAATCTAGAGTAGTCAACAATTTTTGATAAAGTCATACCAGTTGCTTTTGCTCGGTTAATAAACTCAATCCAACGTAAATCATCATCTGTAAAAATTCGATAGTTAGTGCTATTTCTATTAGGTTTTAAAAGCCCCAGTTCTTCATAGTAACGTAAAGTTGGAATAGACAGTTCTGTAAGTTTAGAAATTTCTGATATTTTGTAAGTTTTCATGATAAGGGAATTTTCCGTAATTTAGTATAAATAACTCTTGCTATCAAGTACACTTGATAGTTTATACTGATTATATCATATAAAAGGAGGCAGTATTTTGAATAAATACGAGAATGGATTAAGAATTCGTGAAGCAGTAATTGGTAAAGAGGCAAGTCAAATGGTAACAGATAGTCTAGCTGATATAGCACCTATCTTAAATCAAAAGACTTTATTAGCTTTTGATGAAGCAGAAGAACGACCAATATTGACTATGCAACAAAGAGAGATGATTACGATTACAAGTTTATTAACACAAGGCGATACCTTAAATCAGATTAGGATTCATATTCAGGGAGCTTTAAATGTAGGTCTTAGCCAAGATGAAATTGTTGAAACATTTATTCATTGCTTACCATATGTTGGTTTTCCGAGAGTGTTAAATGCTATCTCTGTGGCAAAAGACGTATTTAACAAAAATATGGTATGAATCTATCTGTTCCATATCATAAAAATAAGCATGGATTCGAACAGTCCTTATAAATTTAAACCTAGCTATAATCAGGTTTAAAGCATTTATACTGATATATAAACCTATAACTATTCATGCAGGGGCATAATAAAAAAGGCTTTGTATCGCTGATACAGAGCCTTTTTTTATTTTTTTGCCAAATTTTTGCCAAAACTACCCATAATTTTCTTGATTTCATCATTGCCAGCGTTCGATTTCTCTCTTAGAATGTGTCTGTAAGTCTCTTTGATTTGGGTACTGTTTTTATGTTCGACTTGTTTAACAATAACTTCAATGTCTATATCTTGGGTGAGTAAAGCACTAATATAGGTATGGTGGTTGAGATGACCATACGTCGAATAAACAGGCTATTTATCCGATTTTATTAGGTTTTCGATAGTCTTTACTTCTGTTAGTAAGTGAATGAGTTAAGATAACTGTGAGGTTATTTTTTTACTTTTATTAAAAATATATTTAAAAAATTTTAATAAAATGTTATAATAAAGTCAATAAATATGACAAGAGATAATGTTATGTTTTTTGCATTTCATATAGATAGGAGTAGTATGTGATAAAAAATTGATTGATGAAAAAATTAACTTCGATGTAGGTGCTTTTTTTAAAGAGATAAGGCGTACTCGGGGTTACACACAAAAAGATGCTGGTGGTGATTATATTTCTAAATCTCAGTTATCACGATTTGAAAATGGTGAGACAATCTTGACAGCTGAAAAGCTCTACTATGCTATTACACAAATTTCAATGACGCCGAATGAATTTTTCAATGCGTTTAATGATTATAAACTTGATAGGTTGCAAGAGCTTTATCGCACACTAGACAATATTCAACTCTCTTTAAAAGATGGGATTGAAAAATCGAAAACTTTAATTATTAAAAAGCCCAAAGATAAATTTGAACGTTTATCAAATGTTATGATAAAAAGTGTCTTGCAAGATATCACAGGTAAAAAGTATGTATCAGAAGAAGAATATCTGTTAGTGGGAGACTATCTTAGTGCAATTGACTATTGGTCGGAATTTGAGATGAAGTTACTATATTACACTTGTTTGATTTTAGACGAGGGAGATATTCGTTGGTTTTGGGAAATGATAACTGATAGGGCGCATCATTTTAACAAAGGAAATAATCAGAGATTATTCTTAGCAACATTGCTAAATAGTTATGAAACAACAGTCTTAGATCGTCAAAATATGGAGAATGCAGCTTTATTTAGGGAAGATCTTGAAAAATTCATTGTAAAAAAAGAACCAACGATGTTGATTATTTTCACGATTATTTGCTCGAAAAGACATCAAAAAATCGTCAGAAGATAGAAGAATATTTGACTGCTGCTGAGGTGGTTGGTGCCAAAGATATGGCAGATTATTACCGCAATCGTTTAGTTGCATTAGAGAGAAAGTAAAATCCAGAATGCGAATAAATTTCTGAGTAGTTTGTTGAATGTTCTGACTTTCATTGTGAAACCTCCGTAAGTTTATAGATTAATTTTATCTTTAAAAAGTGCAAATTTAAAAAAGTTGTATATCTGCGTACTGAATTTTAGTTAAGCAGGTGTATGATATTTTCATATGTTGTACACTTTCTATTTATTATAGTACGTAAAAAAGAGCATAATTTTTGTCATGCTCTCCCATTATTTTCTAGGGTAGTGATATGAAATCATTATTTTTATTAACGTGTTCCAACGTAGTAGATGACACCAGCGATAATGAGTTTTCCAACAAAAATTCCTCCAGCCAAAAGCATAATACTTTCTCCTTTCCTTGTGTAATTAGCTTGTAAATTGTTCGAACTAATTTACGAATATATTTTATCACGGAAAAAAGACACTGTAATAAAGTTGCATATATGCGGATAAGTAAGCATATATGCAACTTTGTTAAATGGTTGTTTTTTTACGTTAAAATATACATCTGATAGAGGAATTAGAATGAAATTCCGTTAAAAAATGATTTTCAAATCAGCATACCCATTCACGAAATATGTATAGATAAAATTTTATAAAGAAAATCGAGGTTTTAAAATTAGTAAAATGATTGAATTGAAACACATAACTAAAACATTCAATGGTAAAAAAGCGCTATCTGATATTAGTTTTTCCGTATCTGAGGGAGAAATATTTGGTTTTCTTGGGCCGTCAGGTTCAGGAAAAACAACGACCATTAACATTTTAACTGGGCAGTTGGTTCAGGATAGTGGGCAGGCTTTTATTTTAGGTAAAAATTCAAAGGATATTTCTGCTGATGACCTTTTAAATATTGGGTTCATGAGTGATACCGTTGGCTTTTATGAAAAAATGTCACTTTATAAAAATCTAGAATTTTTTGCTAAATTTCATCATGTTTCAACTGAGGTGCTTGACGATTTGCTAAGAACATTAGATTTATTCCAGGATAAAGACAAGAAAGCTGAGAATTTATCAACAGGTATGAAACAAAGATTATTCTTAATTCGTGCCATTCTACATACGCCGAAAATTTTATTTTTAGATGAGCCGACTTCTGGATTAGACCCGACGTTATCAAAAAAAGTTCATGATATTTTATTTGCCTTAAAAGAAAAGGGAGTTACGATATTTTTAACAACACACGATATGAATGAAGCAATTAAACTATGTGACAATATTGCATTGTTATATCAGGGTAACATTATTGAATATGGTGCGCCACAATCTATCATTGACAAATATAGTGACGAAAATAAAGTTGTGATTAGATTTCAAAATGGTAAAGAAATAACCGTTTCTAAAGAGGAAGTCGGTAATTATCTCGGACAATATGTTGTTAGTATACATACCATGGAATCATCTTTAGAATCTATTTTTGTACAATTAACAGGAAAGGAATTTAAAAATGAATAGAACAAATAGATTAAAAAGTGTATTTTGGTTAAGGGGGCAATACTTAAAGAGTAATCTTGCTTTACTATATATGTGTGTTGGGACGCCTATTGGAGATTTTGCCCTCCTGTCCCTTATCCCTAAATTTCATGGCAATATATTTTTTTTAAGCACTGCTTTAAACTTTGTGTATAGTATGACAGCGGGGGCTTTCGTTTCAATGATGATAGGAGAAGAGAAGGAAAAGAAAAATTTACGGACATTGATACTAAGTGGTGTGAAAATGTATGAATATATCTTATCTATCGTCATTTTTCCTTTTTTATTTTCTGTTTCGGCATTTGCTTATTTCCCCTTATTTTTTGGTGTAGCGATACCAAGTTGGCCAATTTATCTTATCATTGCCATTTCAACCTCTCTCATTTTTATTCTCATCAACTTATCTATTGGTTTATTTGCTAAAAGCCAAATGCACGCATCCTTATTTAGTTTTGGCGCTGTGATGGTAGCGAATGTTTTACCTATTTTAGCAGATCTTTCAAATACCAAACTGGTCAAATATATCGTGGACTGGTCGTTTATTGGTGCTAATACAGAGTATTTTATCAAATTAGAACAATTCAGAATAACAGATAATAGTATACTAGCTATGTTGTTATGGATTGTGGGTTTATTGATTTTAACTAAGTTTGCTTTTGCATGGAATAGAAAAGAGCATGTTTGATTGAGAGTCATTGAATAAGTTGAGGTAATCTGACATGTTTGAAAAAGTCATCCCGTGTTTTTATTGACAGAATATTGCGAAGATGATAAAAAAGGGGTATAATTGAATAAAATGTGAAGGGCATGTCGCAGTGTTGTGCCTTTTTTCATATGAAAATGGGGTAAGTTAATGGACGTGTCTAATCTTTTTAATTCGAATTTGGATAAAATCAAAATTTCGGCGATTCGTCGTTTTGACCAGGAGGTGTCAAAGATTCCTGGTATGTTGAAATTAACGTTGGGTGAACCAGATTTTAATACGCCTGAGCATGTTGAAGCAGCAGCTGTGGCTGCTGTTCGCGCGCATGAGAGTCATTATACTGGGATGTCAGGCTTGCTTGCTTTACGTGAGGCGGCGAGTCAGTTTGTTGCTGAAAAATATGATTTACAGTTCGATCCAGAATCAGAAATTTTGGTGACGGTTGGTGCGACGGAGGCGATTTCTGCTAGTCTCATGTCTATCTTAGTAGCAGGTGATAAGGTGTTGACGCCTGCGCCTTTGTATCCTGGTTATGAGCCTTTGATTCAGCTTGCGGGTGCGGAGATGGTTGAGATTGATACGACGACTAATGGCTTTGTCTTGACACCAGAGATGCTAGAGGCAGCTCTAATCGCTAATCCTGAAACGAAGGCTGTGATTTTGAACTACCCGTCAAATCCAACGGGTGTGACTTATAATCGTTCGGAAATTAAGGCTTTAGCTGAGGTGATTAAGAGGTATCCTGTTTTTGTCATTTCGGACGAAATCTATTCTGAGTTGAATTATACGGATGAAAAACACGTGTCAATTGCTGAATTTGCACGTGAGCAGACGATTGTGCTAAATGGTCTGTCTAAATCTCATGCCATGACGGGATATCGGATTGGTTTCATTTTCGCGGATGCGATTTTGACCAGCCAGATCATTAAAACGCATCAGTATTTTGTGACGGCAGCAACGACGGTTTCACAGTTTGCGGCGATTGAGGCTTTGACCAATGGTAAAGATGATGCAGCAGCGATGAAAAAAGAGTATGTGGTTAGGCGAGATTATATCATCTCACAGATGACACCGCTTGGCTTTGAGATTACGAAACCAGATGGGGCATTTTATATTTTCGCTAAAATTCCTGCAGATTTAGAACAAAATTCTTTTGATTTCTTGATTGATTTTGCTAATGAAAAGCAAGTGGCTTTTATTCCCGGGTCAGCTTTTGGCAAATATGGTGAAGGCTACATTCGTTTGAGTTATGCAGCGAGTATGACGGTGATTACAGAAGCCATGGCACGCTTGACGGCATACGTGACTGAAAAGCGTGAGTTATAATCTACTCATCTTTTATCAAATGAACCTGTGCTTGCTTAATTTCCAGCAAACATTGAAATTCCCCAATTTTGGGGAATTTTTTTATTGGGTCTGAGTTTTTAGAGATGCCCAATTTTTTGTTATAATGAGGTGGAGAGGTTCTAAGGGATATGAAAAACGTTGAAACGCGCGGTTTAGTGCTGTTTAGTCGGCATTACCGTGAGCAAGATAAATTAGTTAAGATTTTTACGGAGCGTTTTGGCAAGCGGATGTTTTTTGTGAAAAATGCTGGGAAGTCGAGGTTTGCGAGTAGTCTTCAGAATTTTACGCAACTTGAGTTGCTGGGGACGATTAATGATGATGGTTTGAGTTTTATTTCTGATATTAGTGAGGCTAGGCCTTATCAGTTTATCAATGCAGATATTTTTGCTCAGGCTTATGCGAGTTATCTGGTTGGTTTGGCGGATGTCGCTCTTCCGGATAATCATTATGATGCGCCGCTTTATGGTTTTTTGATGAAGTCGCTTGATTTGATTGAAGAAAAGATTGATATGCTGGTGGTGACTTATATTTTTGAGTTGCAGGTTATGTCGCGTTTTGGTGCGCAGTTAGATTTTGGGCAGTGTGTTTTTTGTCATCGTAAGGACTTGCCAATGGATTTTTCTTATAAATTTAATGGTTGTCTCTGTCGAAATCATTTTGATGCGGATATGAGGCGTTCACATTTGGACCCTAATGTGATTTTTTTGTGTCATTCTTTTATGGCCATGGACTTGGAAAAGTTACCGAGTATCAACCTGTCTGATGACATGAAAAAGAAAATTCGTGTCTTTATTGATGCGCTTTATGACCATTATATCGGTGTCCAGATTAAGGCTAAGAAATTTATTGATGGTTTGGATGGCTGGGCTGATATTATGAAATGAAATGTCCTTAAAAAATAGAAAAGCATACTAGCAGTTAATTTCATTGCCTAGTTTGCTTTTCTATTTTAGTTACTGAAGACCTTTTGTTACAGACTTTTTTGATTATAGCGTTTTTTGATCTCAACTGCGAGGGCTGGATAGTCTGTCATAAAACCAGATAAATGATGATTAAAGGCAAAGTACATGTCAACATCATTATTTAAAGTCCAAGGTCGCAAGGGTTTGGTGAATTGTTTTAAGTGATTTGAATTTTTTTGTAACCAGTCCAACCGAGGATGCAGGTGGGTGATATAATCCGTCTGCAAACCTTGCTTAATTTTCTGTTCCGAGGTCGACATGAGGAGGCATAAATCTGCACCTGGCTCAAGCTCTGATAGATGTTGTAGTGATTCGAGATTAAAGGAGCAGTAGATATGAGAAAAAGGATAGTGCTGTGAGGTGAGCAAGTCACTGGTCATTTTTTCAATGCCAACATACTGAAATTTATCCGTCTTGATTTCGACATTAAGCACGCCTGTGAACTGCATCTGGATCAGTAAGTCTAGTACCTCAGACAATAAAGGAATTTTTTCAGTTACATAGTCTTTATCAAACCAAGCCCCCGCAGAATAGTTGCGGATTTCTGAAAATGTTAGGTTACGA
>Ga0183099_1001731_pt1 | contig 12097 bp, 10 predicted proteins | sample Biomet1_FD_127788 | JGI IMG/M metagenome (GOLD analysis project Ga0183099, IMG submission 127788) | Microbial communities from bioreactor (seeded with anoxic lake sediment) at LBNL, California, USA - Biofuel metagenome 1 | ecosystem: Engineered > Bioreactor > Anaerobic > Unclassified ... | reverse complement strand
GAGCGCAGGCAGATGAAGCTGCGTCCGCCCTTTGCGCGCTGTGCGCCGTAGATGTATGCAAAGGAGCCGCCCATGCCGGTATAGGGCTTCAAACCCTGAGCCTCCGAGCAGGCCTGTCCGAGAAGGTCAACCATGAAGGTCGCGTTGATGGCGACGATGTTCTCCTGTTCCATTGTGGAGAGCATCTCAATGCAGGTGGTTCTCGGATAAAGTCTGACGTCGTGCTTTGTTGTTGCGAGCCAGTTGAAGCATTCCTCTGTGCAGGCGCCGGGGCTTGAAGCACGGATTCTTGTTATCTTGCCGCTCTCAACCAGAGGCATCATGCTGTCACAAAGCACCTCGGAGAAAACTTCAAAGGAGCCGGGGAGCTTTGCAAGGTTTGCGAGTATCGCCTCGCCAAGTCCGCCGAAGCCGATTTGAACCTTGTCGCCCTCCTTGATATACGGGAGGATGAAAGAAGCGACTTTCTCGTCCATCTCGGTGGGCTGAGGAATGGGCAGCGCCATCATTTCGGTATTATTCTCGATAATGTAATCAAATTCGGTGATATGGATGAAGTTATCCTCCACCGGTCCGGGTGCGGGATAAACGCCGGTGGCATCAATAAATCCGAATTTCTTGACTATGCGGGGATCCGGATTTGAGGTGCTGTTGGTTGTTACTCCGTAGCAGCCGACATTGCAGTAGCCTTCCGCGTTCGGAGGGCAAACCTGCGTTGCGCTTGCGTTTACGCCATATTCCCACATACTCCAGGTATATGAGTCATAGCCCGCGCCGAGCACTTCGATGGTGTGCTCGTCAATTGCCATACGGTCGATAGGCAGGTTATAGATGTTCAAAAGGCGAAAATGTTCCTTGGTGTCGTGGTCGAAAATCATGTTTGCAGGATAGTTCATAACGTTGTACCAGAAGGTCACGTCATGATACTCCTCCTTGTGTTCATACAGATAGTCGAGAAAAGCATAGGGAATCATGGTCGCCTGACCCAGATATATCACATCTCCGGGCAGTATTGACTTGGCTGCCTCCTCAATTGTGACGAGGTGGGACTTGTAATACTCTTTCCAGTCTGCGGACAGGTTTTTCATTGCCATTTTAAATAAACAGCTCCTTCTCCAATAGTGTTTTCTAATATAAGCATTCTGAGTTAAACGCGCGAGCAAAGTAATTATACAGCATTTTGGAAATCCATGCAAGAAGTAATGCATGACAAAAAAGCACTCCCGACGGTGCCGCCCCAAAAAAGGGGTTTCATCGACGGGAGTGCCAATTATATATTATTGGGCTTCAAGAGTTAGTTGAAGAGATCGTAGTCGACAAAATCGTCTTCCTTTATCAGCGCGGTGGTGCAAATCTTGTCCTTCAGTTCCTGTCTGAAGTCGGGATGTGCTATCTTGAGCAGAGCGCGGATACGATCCTTGAGTGTTCTGAGGTAGATGTTGGCGATGCCGTGCTCGGAAACGACATACATTACATAAACCTTCGGAGTTGTGATTATGCAGCCTTCGGGCAGCCAAGCGTGAATGTTGGAGTGACGCTCGCCGTCGTGGTCAACAAAGGTGGAGCGCAGGCAAAGGAAGCTGCGTCCGTTCTTTGCGCGGATTGCGCCGTAGAGATACGCAAAAGAGCCGCCGGGGCCGGAGAAGGGAGTGAGTCCCTGTGCTTCGGAGCAGGCCTGACCGAGAAGGTCAATCTGGAAAGTGGCGTTGATGGAAACAAGGTTGTCGCACTGCATGCAGCCCAGAGGATCGATCATGTACTGCTGAGGACGCAGCTCAATGCGGGGGTCATCACGCATGAACTTAAAGAACTTTTCGGAGCAGGAGCCGGGGCTGGAAGCAACAATCTTTGTAATCTTGCCTTCCTCGACGAGGTCCTGCATATTGTCGCAGGCGACCTCGGAATATACCTGGAAGGTTCCCTCTGCCTTGCGGAGGTTTCTGAGGATTTCTTCACCCAGACCGCCGAAGCCAATCTGAACATTGTCGCCGGACTTGATGTGAGGCATTATGTAGGAAGCAATCTTCTCATCAACAGGCGTGGGCAGCGGTGAAGGTATAAAAGCGGGCTCTGTGTCGAGTTCGCATATGTAGTCTATCTGGGTGACGTGGATGTAGTGGGACTCATAGGGACCGGGGACCGGGAAAACACCGGTTTTGTCGATAAAGCAGATTCTCTTGGTGACACGGGGGTCGAGAGTGATAATCTGGTTGGTTGTAACGCCGTATGCGCAAACGTTGCAGTATCCGTTTTCATCGGGGGGAGCAACGTGCATGGCGATTGCATTGCAGCCATACTCAAACGGGGCAAACTGAAGAGTGTCATAGGTGCATCCGCCGGGCTCGATGGTGTTCATTCCGATAGCCATACGCTCAACAGGCAGGCAATAAGCACTGATCATTTTGAAGTGCTTTTTTGTATCGGTATCAAAGACCATTGATGCAGGCTGGTTCATGACGTTGTAATAAAGGGTTACGTCATGGTAATCTTCCATGTGTGCATACAATTCTTCCAGCCAAGCATAAGGAATGGTTGAGGCCTGACCCAACCAAAAAACGTCGCCGGCTTTAACTGCTTTTGCAGAACCTGCAAGGTCAACCTGATGCTCATTGTAGTATTTTTTCCAGTCGATGTTTAAATTCTTCTCTGCCATAGTAGAATAACTCCCTTACCGAAAATAAATTTTACAATATGCTTTGAGTAAATCAATAAACATATTTATATACTTAATTTTACAACACTACCAAATAAAATGCAATGAAATTCAAGTGGTTAAAAAGCCAGTCTTTGTTGATAAAATTGTACAAATTGTATTATAGGTTCATATCGAAATAGTAATGATACGACTTTTCACAAGTGCCTTCCAGACACTCGAACCCTAGTGCACAATTAATGTGCAGCCTCGGAAACTTTGCGCTTTCCCCAAAATTTTCGCAAAAAACGATGCGTCCGACTCACACAAGCTGCCGAAGCAGATGTGCGTCAAACGCATCGATTCGATATTCCATTTTTCCCAAGAAGGGAGAATTACTTCATAAACTGTTCGATAGCCTTGTTCAAATCTGCTATCCTCTGCCTGTCGTCCTTTGTGACGGCTTCGGTTATGCACTCTGCAATATGGTCCTGCAAAAGTACCTTTCCCGCATTGTTTATGGCAGACCTGACCGCAGCAAGCTGGACAAGAACCTCCGAACAATCTCTGTCGTTGTCAATCATTCGAATGACAGACTCCAGATGTCCGTTTGCTTTTGCAAGGCGGTCGTGAACTGCTTTTTTATTTGTATGGACATGCGGGTGAGAGGGCTCGTTGTCATGTTCGTGCGTATGACAGTGCTCTGTCCCGTCAGCATGAACATGATATCCGAGTTCGTCATGATCAAATCCCTCATGCATAGCGGTCGCTCCTTTTCAGCAGGCAGTTAAAACTCGGGGATAATCTTCTTGAGGATTTCGCGGACAGCCTTCGGGCAGGCGCTGTCGAGCGGAAGCTCAAACAGGGAGGTATCCTCGCGGTCATACTTGTTGACATCGGCGTCCTCGGGCAGTTCGCCGAAAACTTCGAGTCCGACCTTCTTGAGAAGCTCTTCCTTGGGCTGGTCGTCGCGAACACGGTTGAGAACAAGACCCGTCATCTTGACGTCGATGTTTGTTTTCGCCGGCTTTTGCAACGGCAATAATTCCGGCTGCCGTCTGAAGGCTTCTTGCGGACATATCGGCCATAACCAGCAGACAGTCAACGCTCTTCATAACGCGGCGGTTGAGCTGCTCGGGACCGGCTTCGCCGTCAACAACGACATAGTCATAATCTTCCGCAAGCGTGTCAATTCCGAAGCGGAGCAGCTCGTTGCAGGCGCAGAAGCAGCCCGGCTCTTCAGGACGACCCATGGTCAGAAGGTCAAAGCCCTTGCCGTGCGCGAGAATACTGCGCATGAGGTCTTTTGTGGGTCCGTTGTTCAGTTCATCTCTCGCCTGACGCATACCAAGAAGCTCTGAGCGAAGCTTGCTAACTGTTTTATCTACTTGAAGTCCGGTCGTATAGCACAGGCTCATGGCAGAGTCTGCGTCAATTGCGAGAACTCTTCCGGGGAAGCGCTCTGCAAGCAGCCGGATAAGAAGTGTTGAAACAACCGTCTTGCCGGTTCCGCCTTTTCCTGTTACGGCAATAGATTTGATTTTTTCCATATCATGTTCCTCGCTTTCCAATATGAATAATATGAATAGTTCTTAACCACGACCGTAGTAATTTCTACTACGGTCGTGGACTTTTAAATAATAAGACTTACTTGCAGAAGTTTTCTGCGCCGACAACGGATTCCATGTACTCGCCAATTTGAGCGCGGAGCTCGTCGTTGGATTTGTAACGCGGGTCGATAGCGTCGACGTCGACGTACAGTGTGGGGATACCATACTTCTCCTGGATGTAGTCGGTAACGATCTTGCCGGAAGCCCAAGTGTGCTTGCAGCCGACATGGCCCATGAAGATGGATACATTGACCTTGTAGTCTGAATACATCTTGTCGATGACCTTGAGCCAATACTCGGTCGGACCGGTAGCGCCGTGGATCATCGGGGTGAGGAGCATAGATTCAGCAAGCTGCATCTTTACGTGCTCCCAGTTGTTAAGGTCGTCAAAGATAACGCCGTCCTGATAGCCGAAGCCGTCCATGACGGTTACTGCGCCGTAGCACTTCTCCATCCAGTCCATGATTCCGGTGTTGGACCAGAGCATGTTCTGCATGAGGCATACGCGATAGCGCTCTTCGGGGCAGCGGGTTCCGGTCATGCCCATGTCAGCAAGCATATTGCCCATCTCGAGCTGAGATGCGAGCATAGCGGTGCACTCGGGAGTGCCGGCGATAGGAGCGACGATCTCGTTGAGAACGAGCATACGTCCGGGCAGCACGCAGGGGGTCTTCTTGCGAAGGTCGCCGAGCTGTGTGAGAAGGTCATAGGATTTGTTGGACTCTTCGGTGATTTCTACGAACTTCTGATAGCGAGCAGCGTCCCACTTGAGACCGGTGAGCTCTTCCATGAAGGGGACAAAAGCTTCAATCTGTTCTGCAAGATATGCATAGCCCTTAGCGTCATGACGGAAGGGGCAGTCAAAGGTGAAGCAGGGGCAGCCGAAAAGGCGCTCCATCATGGGGTATGCGATACGGGCGGAGTCGCAGGGAACGGTTGCGTGTACGAAAGCGTCGATATCGATGCCGAACTCGCCCTTGAGGGCGCAGCCGAGCTGTGCCTTGTCGATTGCGCACATGCTGGTGGGGGCATATTTCTCGGTCTCGTCAATGTAACGGCCGCAAAGATCTTCCATGGAGGCGATACGGGTGGGGATAGTATCAAGGAAGAAAGGAACGCAGTCGAATGCACGAATGATGGTTACGGGGACAGGGCCGCCGAAAGCGACAAGCTTCTTGCCGTTCTTTTTTGCATCGCGGACTTCTTCCCATACGAACTTCTGGATGTCAACAGTCCACATAACTTCAGGCATGCCCTTGGAAAGCATATGCTGATAAATACTGTCAACTTGGTTGCAGGTCAAATCTATCATGTTGACCGGCTGAGTAGGATCAAAATTCTGAGTAGGTGTAGCCATTATTTATTCCTCCTTCTTACTTATCTAACATTTCTATGAAGGCTTCTGCACGGATAGCAAGCTGTCCAGCGTTGGCCATCTGCTCTTCGCGCTCAACCTGAAGCAGCGGAACACCAATTTCCTTAAGTGCGGGCTCAAGATAGAAAGCTTCGCCGCCCCAGCATTCGCAGTTCTGCATCTTCTCATAGATGACGCCCTGTACGCCGTATGCCTTGCAGTCATCAGCAATCTCTTTGTGGAGAGCGGGACGGTTGTCAAGGCTGCGGGGGCAGGTGATACGGTTGAGGTAGTACTTGGCGATAGAACCAAGAACGTCCTTATCGTCAACAACGATTTTCTCGCCGAAGGCCTTGTAGCCGAAGCACATATTGTCAGCAACAATAAGTCCACCCTTGTCCTCAATGACCTTGAGGTATTCGGGGTTGTCGAGAGCGGAGCCGATGACCATCAGACGTGCGCGGGCTTCGATGGGCTTACGGTTTTTTGCGTCAGCAAGGAACGCCTTGAGAGCTGCGATATATTCATCAATCGTCAGGTCGCACTCAGCAAGAGTGATGGAGAGGCCTTCTGCGCCGGTTACGACGGGCTTTTCAGCCTTACGAAGCTCATAAAGCTCAGCGATAAGAGCGCGCATTTCGTTGGTCTTTGCAATTGCTACCTTAAGGGCCTCATCAGTTACCTTTTTGCCGGAGACTTCGCCAAGCTTGTCAGCAAGGGTCTGGAGTTCGGCTTTATAGTATCCGACTGTGGTGTCGTTGGTGATGCGGGGAGCGCCGATCTGATAAATGAACAGATTCTTTCCGGCTTTGCTGGAGATATGGTTCCAGTTGTCGAGGATACGGGTGGGCATCATGCAGCCGTCAGACTGTACCAGGCCGTCGAGCTCATATGTACCGTTCATCAGGTACTGGAGAATGGATCTTGCATAGCTGCAGCTGAAGCTGGACATCCATGCTTCTGCGTCAGAACTGTCAACGCAGTTTGTTGCTCTCAGACGGACCGGAAGAATATCAGCTGCATAGAATATTTCTTCTGGAACGTGGCAGCACACATAACCTAATGCCTTTTTGCCGGATGCTCTCCAAGCTTTTACGGATTCGCCTGAAATGTTGGTCTCGAATAATTTTTCGTAACTCATGTGTCTCCTCCTTTAATTTCTTAGGAAAAAATAATTTAAACTCATAGACTTGTACAGACGCTGCCGGGCAGACACGGCTGAGCTCGTCTTGAGTAGAAATTCGGTACTTTGCCGCTTACCAGGAAAAGCTTATCGCATTCGAAGCGCAGGCCGCGCTGCAGAGCTCTTTTTCTCCGTTTGCCTTGCAGGTAGCGCAGCTTGTTTGCAGAGTGTTGCGGGCATCTTCCCGAATCAGCACGACTTCATCATCAAAGTCGTCCAGCTCAGTGACGAAAAGTGTTTCCGGACAGGCCGCGATGCAGCCCTTATCGGCGCATTCAGCGCACTTTGCGGTGTCAATCTTGATGTAATAGTGTCCGGAACCGTCTTCATAGCCGTAATTTGCTAACATGACCTAGGCCTCCTTCAAAATCACACATACATATCGGGCATAAGCCCTAATATGATCTTTGTTGATGCTCTTTAGGCTTCCTTTGCTCTTTTCTTCTCGACAAGTTCCTTGCCGATGAGCGCAGCACCGAGAGCTCCTGCAATCTGTGTATCCCATGTGGGGGTGAGTGCCTTGATTCCCATTAGGCTTTCGATACGACGCGTTACGCCGATGTTCTTTGCAATGCCGCCGGTGATGGCGAAGTCCAGCTCCATGCCGTTGCGCTCAAGCAGACGGACGACGCGAAGAGCCATTGCGTGGCAGTATGCCGCGAGAACTTTTTCCTTCGTCCAGCCGGAACGCATGAGCTTCGTAGCTTCGCTCTTTGCAAAAATGACGCAAGTGGAAGAAACGGGAGCGGGCTCTTCGTCAATCTGGAAGGAGAGCTCTCCGATGTCTTCAACGCGGACTGCGAGCAGGTTTGCGATAACTTCCATGCCGCGGCCGGTTCCGGCAGCGCACTTATCGTTCATCATGAAGGAAGTGACAGAGCCCTTTTCGTCGCAGTGGATAGCTTTGCAGTCCTGTCCGCCCATGTCGAGGATAGTGCGGACCGAGGGTCCGTAGATGTAGTTTGCGCCTCTGGCGTGGCAGGTGATTTCGGTTACGGTCTTGTTGGAGAAGGGTACGTTTACACGACCGTAGCCAGTTCCTATTGTATAGGTTAAGTCTTCAAGTGTCAATCCGGTGTCTTTCATAGCCCAGTTGATTGCGCCGATTGCGGAGTCGGGGCTGTTCGAGCCTGTTCTCATGTTTGAATATGCATAGGGCACGCCGTCTGCCAGAATGACAGCCTGGGTGCTGGTCGAGCCGATGTCAACTCCTGCGGTAATGAGCATACCGTGCCAATCGGGAATTTCGGGGTTTTTCCAATTGGACTCGGTCCATCTCCAATATTCTATTTTTTCAATTTCAGCCATTTTCTTATCCTCCGTATCCTAATTCTCAGCGCCGAAAATCGCAGCACCTGTTGCGCTGACGAACTGGTTGTTATCAGGGACTTTGATGTCTCTGCCAAAAACCTTGGCCATGCAGCTGACAAGACCCTTGTTGAATGCCGGTCCGCCTATCATTGTGAAGTGGTCGGACAGACCAACTCTGCGGATCATAGATGCGATGCGGTTTGCGATACCCATATGTACGCCGTATGCAATGTCTTCTCTGGTTTCCTTGGCGTGAATCAGAGAAATAACTTCGGATTCGGCGAAAACAACGCACTGAGCGTTGGTAGCCAGCTCCTTTGTGTGACGGAGGGAAAAGTCGCCCATTTCCTCTGTCGTAATCTGAAGTGCACGAGCCATCGCTTCGATAAAGGTTCCCGCGCCGGAAGCACATTTATCGTTGACTTCGTACTTCATTACGGTTCCGTCCTCGTTGAGGCGGATAACACGGCAGCTGTCCGCTCCCATGTCAATAACTGTGTCGGTATCGGGGATTACGAACTTTGCTCCTCTTGCTGCTGCGCCGACTTCGTTAATCTCGGCGTCGCCCCATTTGACGATTTCGCGTCCTACGCCGGTAATGACAAGGCGGTCGACATCGGCCTTTGTAATACCTGCTTCGCTCATTGCTTTTTCATAGACTCTCTGGGCTGCCAAATCTGCGTCGAACTCTGTGGGGAGCAATGCCATGGCGACAATCTTGCCGTCCTTCATTATGACTCCTTTGGTGTTCTGACTGCCACAATCGATTCCTGCGGTTATCATATACTGTTCCTCCTTAATATGCTATGCCGGCGGATGGTTGAATTATCTGTGTATGCCGACATCTCAATCCATACAGCTTATTATAAGGAGCAAAAAAGGTGCCAATTCTTCTGTTTTCGGCAATTTAGTATTTTTCCCACAAATAAGTGTACGGTTTTTTGTGAATCTTGATTGAAGCTCCGCTTTTCATGTAATTTAACGATTATACATCTATCTATAATCGTTTATGAAACGGCCCAATCAGTTTTTTGTGAAACAATTTGAACGTCCGTTTTTGTTTCAATTTTGTATCAATATTGCGGATTACGCAAAGCTTGTACCGGAATGCGCCGTTAGATTATTGCCGGGTTTTGACCCGAACTCTCAACAAAAGGCTCCTGCGTTTTTGCCCGCTGGTATAATAGGAGCAATAGCCAAGCCAAGTTTGAAAACGACAAGCATTTTGGTCTATAAATGCCAAAGCGCTGTGCAGTAATTTGTCGCTATTGTCGGACAAAATGTCTGCGCGACAGTGCGGATTTCCGCAATGCCGATTCATGTCGCGCAAATTGCCGAACTCCGGAAAAAACGGTGATTTTCTTGGGTCGTCAATATGTGCCAACGGTGTATCTTGAGTCAATTGTTGTTCCACAGTTGTTTCAAAATACAGAATGAAAAGGGCGGAAGCATTTTTGATGCCTCCGCCCTCTTTAAGCTGAAAACCGGGAGTGTACGACTGATTACTTGTTGACGACTGTTTCGAAGTACTCGCCGAGAGCTGCCTGGATTTCGTCCAAAGACTTGTAACGTCCATCGATGCCGTCGAGATCAAGATACAGGGACGGAATACCATACTTTTCCTGAATCATGTCGGTGACAATCTTTGCAGAAGCCCATGTGTGCTTGCAACCGATGTGTCCGAGGAAGATGGATACGTCGGGCTGATAATCCTTGAATATCTTGTCTACAAGATATACAAAGTTCTCTGTCGGGCCTGCCGCGCCGTGGATCATCGGGTTGTTCTGCATTCTCTTGCCCATGGTGGCATAGCAGTCTTTTTTGTCATCATAATTATTGTACATGATATCGCCCTGGAAGCCAAATGCGTCCATGATGGCAACGGTATCATGCTCTTTTTCCATCCAGTCCATGATGCCCGAGGAAGACCACGGCATGTTCTGGAGAAGTGCGGCACGGTGCTTTTCGCCGTTGGGGCAGGGACCCATGCCGAGCTCTAGCATCATCTGTCCAACTTCAAGCTCTTTCTCGAGCATGTTGGCCATTTCCGGATAGCAGGCCATGGCGTTGGAGGTTCCGTTGAGAACCAGCATACGGCCGGGCAGCGGGCAGGGCTTGTTCATACGAAGCTCCGCACACTGGCGCTGGAGATCGTATGTTCTGTTGGAGTTCTTCATGCACTCTTTCATCTTGTCCCAGTCAAGCTTTGTTCCGGTGAACTCTTCCATGAATTCAACAAATCTCTCGATTTGAGCAACCATGTAGGTATATCCGCGGTTATCTCTGTGGAACGGGAAGTCAAATGCGAAGGTCGGAACCTTCATCATTCTCTCCATGTTGGGGTAAACAACACGGGAGGAGTCGCAGGGAACGGTGGAATAAACAAAAGCGTCAGCCTTAACTCCGTACTGGTCTTCAACAAGTGTTCCGAGGTAAGTTTTGCACAGACCGCAGGTTGTAGCGGGGACATACTTTTCAGCGGCGTCTATGAACTTTCCTGTCAGAACAGGGTTGGGGGACAGACGGATAGGAATTGTGTCCAGATAAACGGGAACACAGTCGAAAGCGACAATTATGTCAACAGGAACGGGGCCACCAAAGAAAACGAGCTTCTTGCCGTTCTTATGAGCATCGCGAACCTGGTGCCACATGTCATACTGAATCTGAAGTGTCCATAGCAGGTCAGGGTTTCTTTCCTGCATACGTTCCATTTGTCCTTCTACTTTTTCACAGCAGAAATCAAAAACGGACATTTCTCCAGCCATTACGGCATCTTCAAGTCTGGTATCCTTAGCCATACCTTAGTCCTCCTTTTCAATCATTTCAATAAATGCTTCAGCACGGATAGCGAGCTGTCCGACGTTGGCAAGATGCTCTTCGCGGTCAACTATGAGCATTGGGATGTCAGCTTCCTTGAGCAACGGCTCAAGGAACATTTTCTCGCCGCCCCAGCATTCGCAGTACTGCATCTTCTGATAGACTACGCCGTCAACATTGAATTCTTTTGCGGTGTCAAAAATCCACTGCTGCATTCTTTCACGGTTGTCCAGCATACGGGGGCAGACAATACGTGTAAGGTAGTAATCAGCGAGTGAAGCAAGAACATTCTTTTCGTCAACTTCAACGGGGAAGTTGAAGGGTCTGCTGCCGTAGCAAAGTGCATCAGCAACAACAAGCCCGCCCTTATCCTCGATAACCTTTAGGTATCCGGGGTTGTCAAGTGCGGAGCCGATGACCATAAGACGAACGCGCTTGTCCGTGATGGGAGCGCGCGTGCCCGCGTCTGCGAGGAAAGCCTTGAGGAGCTCTATGTACTCTTCAACAGGAACATCACTGTATGCGAGAGTAATTTTGAGAGTATCTTCACCGCTGATAACGGGATACTTCTCCTTGCGCAGAGCATAAACCTTCATAACGAGCTCGCGAGCTTCGTTATACTTGGCAATCGAGGCCTTGAGCTTTTCGTCGGTAAGCTTATTTCCGCTGAATTTTTCTAGAACTTCGATAAGACCCTTAAGCTCGGTCATATAGTACTCAAGCCCTAAGTCCTTGTAGTCCTTATAAACGCGGGGTGCGCCTATCTGGAAGTACAGTCTGTCTTTCTTGTTGACCTTGTCGATATGCTCGGCGTTGTCAAAGACACGCCAAGGCATCATGCAGCCGTCTGATGTGATAATACCATCAACGTCATCATACACACCAGAGATCCAATACTGGAGAATTCCTCTTGCATAGCTGCAGCTGAAAGTGGACATCCATGCGTCGCCGTCGGGGGATTCTGTGCAGCCTGTTGCTCTAAGACGGACGGGCATAATATCCAGTGCGTGAAGGATTTCTACCGGTACGTGGCAACAGAGAACACCTAGTGCTTTTTTACCTTGCGCCTTCCAAGCTTTAACTGACTCGCTTGAAATTTCTGAATTGAATAATTTCTGGTAATCCATGTGTCTCCTCCTTTTATTTTTCCGGGCATGATCGCTGGTCTGTTCACAGGCAAGCCTGTGTCC
>Ga0183099_1001730_pt1 | contig 12099 bp, 12 predicted proteins | sample Biomet1_FD_127788 | JGI IMG/M metagenome (GOLD analysis project Ga0183099, IMG submission 127788) | Microbial communities from bioreactor (seeded with anoxic lake sediment) at LBNL, California, USA - Biofuel metagenome 1 | ecosystem: Engineered > Bioreactor > Anaerobic > Unclassified ... | reverse complement strand
CGATTTCTGACACCTATAAGCAGAAACCGACATAATTAGATTCATAAGATTCATAAGATTCATTCTGCAGAGTTAAAATATGGAGTCGTCCCTGGCATGGAAACGTATACAGGCATTCCCGAAGAATTAAAGCTTGCAGTCCTTGAGAGAATAAAACCCACCGAACCTGAAAGAGAAAAACTCCTTGCGATCCAGAGAGAACTTGCCTCACAGGTAAAAGCAGCAGCAGAAAGGCTTGACATCCCAGGCGTGCTTGTAAAAATGGTAGGCTCCGCTGCCAGAGGCACCTGGCTTTCAGGCACTCACGATATTGATGTCTTTATTAGCTTTCCCGCAGAAACGCCCAGAAAGGAACTGGAAACCCTGGGCATGGCAATTGCGAGGGAAGTGGCAAAACACGCTGAACATGCCGAAGATCGCCATGCTGAGCACCCTTACCTGAATATTATATACAAAAGCTTTGACGTGGATCTTGTTCCCTGCTTCAGGGTCGTCTCGGCTTCCCGGATCAAATCTGCAGTCGACAGGACGCCGTTTCATAACGATTTTGTCAAGCCCCGCATAAAAGGATGCGAAGACGAGGTCCTGCTTCTGAAGCAGTTTATGCGCGGGGGCGGAGTCTATGGCTCGGAACTGAAGACCCAGGGCTTTTCAGGCTACCTGACCGAACTCCTGGTAATTCACTACGGCTCCTTCGAAAACACCGTCCGCGCAGCCTGTTCCTGGAAACCCGGAGAGAAAATCGATATTATGCAGCATTCGGAAATCGAGCACGAAGAGCCCCTGGCAGTTGTTGACCCGACCGACCCCAGGCGGAACGTGGCAGCAGCCCTTTCCCTTGACAAATTCTGCATGTTTATAGACCATTGCCGGGAATTTTTAAAAAGCCCGGAATTCAGGTTCTTCTTCCCAGCCCCCCTCCTGCCCCTCCAGGACAGGGAAATTCTGGAAAGGCTTGAAAGCCGGAAGAGCACACAGCTTGCAATCGTCTTTAAAACCCCGGACGTGGTAGAGGATGTACTCTACCCGCAGCTCTATAAAATGGAGCAGGCAGTAGCTTCCCTTTTGAGAGAATATGATTTTACGGTGATAAAAACCGGGGTCTGGTCAGGCAAAACCGAAACCGCAGTTATGCTGGAAATCATCTCAGGTACCCTTCCCAACGTGAAAAAACACGTCGGCCCTCCTGTCTGGGTCAAAGTACACGCCGAAAAGTTTAAGGAAAAATATCAGGCGGCAGAAGGCGTTTTCGGAGGCCATATCGAAAACGGGAAATACGTCTTTGAAATCCAGCGCAAGTACCCTACGGCAAAAGGGCTTCTCGAAGACCGGCTAATGAGCTGTTCCCTTGGAAAACAGGTGCATCAGAGCGTGAATACAGGCTTTGAGATTATAGAAAATGCCGGGATTTGCAGGTTAAAAGATCCTGATTTCAGAGTTTTTTTGGGGAAATGGATGTAAAGAGCTTGCTATAAGAGTAAATTAGTGTCCAATTAACTGATTTTACACAAAGCGGAATTTTTCCGTAAAAATTCTTTTCTTAGCGGATCTTTTCGTTTCATAAAATCAAAAAGAAACTGTTTTAAGCTTTAAGTTTTATCGAAACTTATGGTGTTGGGCAGTTGATAGATCAAAATGAAATTCACAATCAATGTTTTAGCGAAGATCCAAAAGAGCGTATTAAGGCGTTAAATAAATTAACAGATATTTTTCATTACTGCCCGATAAATATCAGGCATGGAACGACTTAATTAAACTAGTAACTGATGTAGCTTGGGATGTGAGAAAGAAGGCCTTCTTTCCCCTTGGTTATGTGTTTCCCCAAGTGCGAGATAAACAACAGGCTTGGAACGATTTAGTTAAACTCACCAGTTACAAAAAACAGGATGTTAGAGCGTACGCAAATCATTCTCTTGGAAAAGTTTCCATTTTCAAAGCATCCCAAGTAGAGAAAGAAGAAGATTACAAAAAAGAGCTAGAAAAAGCGATTGTATTTTTTGAAAAAGCAGCAAAGGAGTCTTATTATTGGGTAGATAATCCATCTCAATTTTGCCTTCCTTTGTATCGTTCTTTCCATACAATAATTTTCAAACAACAGGAAGCAAAAGAGGTAGTGGACAAAAAAGTAGACAAGTATCTGACAGAAGCTAAAGACGCAATTGAAGGTTCAAAGAGCAAAAAAATACTTTTAGAAGCTGTTGAAAATCTTGCAAATGCATTAAAAGAAGTTCAGAATCTGGGCAGTCTAGATTTAGAGGCAAAGAAATGTGAGCTTAATTTTTATAGACAATACTGTGATCGTGCAACAGAACTGATGAAAGATACTGAAGAATCAGCACCTTTTGCAACAATAGCAATGAGAAAAGGCTTGCCTATTCTGGACAGAAATCTAAAAGGGCTTATTGAAGAGATTCAAGAGAAAGCAAAGATCGCGTGTCAGGTTTCTCAGGGTACTCCAACACAAGAAATTGCATGCTCTGTTAGTAAAGAAATTCAAAAATGGGATATTGGTAGTCAGGAAGAAATGACATTTTATGTGGAGGGTTTTATCTTTACTTTAGAATCAAAAATCCCCAACCTTCCAGAGAACGAGCATATTTTTAAAATGATTAACGAGAGCAAAGATCAAAAAGACATTAACAAATTGTTAGAGAATGCTTCAGAGTTGATAGAAATAATACCGGAAATAACCATTGATCCTGAGAGAATGAAACCTACAATTGGAATCATCACTGCTTTACCGAAAGAGTATTGCATCAGTTAACACTTTACTGGAAAATAAAAAAGATAAATATAAGATTCCAGGCTCTGGAGCAGGCCGAAGGTATTGCTTAGGAAAAATACTTTTCGAGGATGGAAATAGACACAACTTAGTATTGGCAACCGCAGGCATGGGAAATAACATTGCTGCAACAAGGGCATCCCTTCTTCTTAAGCACTTCCCTAATGTAAAATCGATTATTATGGTTGGCATTGCTGGAGGTGTCCCAAATCCATGTAAAGATAAAGTTAATGATCACGTTCGTCTGGGAGATATAGTTGTTTCAAATGAAAACGGCGTTATCCAATATGACTTAATAAAACAAGAGATTCAAGAAATTACACATAAAAATCCTCCTAGACCGCCAAGTGCAAGTCTTTTGGAAGCAGTAGGATACCTCGAAGCAGAAGAAATTCTTGGAAATCGTCCCTGGGAAAAATATATCGTTCAATCTCTTTCTCAGCTTAAAACTTAGCGCCCTTCTGACGATAAAGACATTTTGTACAGTTCTGGTAATCAAGATGAAATAGTTCCTCATCCAGAAGACCCAAAGAGAATAAAAAGCCAGCCCCGTATCTTTGTCGGACCTATTGCTTCCGCAAATATACTTCAGAAAGACCCAAATGCAAGAGATAAACTACGTGACAAATTTAAAGTAAAAGCCATAGAAATGGAAGCTTCAGGTATCGCCGATGCGACGTGGAACCATGAAGTTGGTTATCTGGTGGTAAGAGGCATTTGTGATTATTGCGATTCTCATAAAAATGATGAGTGGCAGCAGTTGTAGCAGCTGTTTATACAAGAGCTTTAATTGAGTCAATGCCATAACACCAATTGATGATACAATTGTAAGATAATTAATAAAGCAATATAAACCCTTCAACCCTTTTTGATAATACAGATACTGCTGGGCATACCTGCAATAGGGGCCGAAAATGAAGCCCAGTTTGATTCTGTCAAGCATCGAAGAATTTGAGTTTGCAGGAGCTTGTGTATTAAAGCGAGTTCAAAATTTCATAATATAGATTCTTGAATAAAAGTGCAAGTATTACGCTCGAATTATATTCGTGTCAGGTTATTTTTTCTATTTCTCAATTGGAGCCGGGGCAGTAAACATATTCAATTTCCTTTAGCGGGTGCCCAATGTAACTTTTATGCATTGACAAAGAAGTGAATAAATTACTCCTAGAAATAATCTGTACCGACCAACAGGGGGAAGTTTGTTTAAAAAATAAAAATGTAGACTTTTTCTCCACTTTCTATATATAGTTGTTTTATTCTATAGAAAAAACCTAATAAACAGAATCACAGTGAGAGACATTTTATAATTATCTATTTTCTGATTAATTTATTCAAACATTGAGGCGCACATTAAATGATATCCTCAAATCAACTAGACTTTATGATGATACTTTCTCTGGTTTTTTCAGTCCCAGCAGGCTATTATATTTTTGTGCCGGAGCCCCTTAGGCCTAAATATTATTATAGAAACCTTGGTTCATCTGGAATTTCAGAAATTCTACCTTATGCAGCTTTGGCGACATTTATCTTTATACTCATGGATTTGCAAACAGACATTTCAAATTTTCTGGGCCTCAGTCCTTCTCTTAATTATGATCAATACATGTTGATGCTGGAAGGCACTAAAGTGAGTTATTTCCAGAGTTTGGCTACTCCAATGCTGACATATTTTTGCGGAGTTGTTTATTTGCTTGGATTTCCTTTTCTTTTGATTTTCACATTTATAATATTCCTGTTTGGCCAGAATGATGAAGCTCTTAAAGAGTATGCAATTACTTTTATGCTTATATATCTGATAGCTTACGTTTTTTACATATTTTTTCCCGTAAAAGTGACCGGGCACGTGTTACCAGGTGTGGTCCCTTTACTATACCAACTGAATCCTGCCATCTTGCGGATAGCAACTATCTGTAGTCCCGGTCTTAACAACTGCTTCCCCAGCCTGCATGCCGCACTCTCGGTAATGGCAACCCTATTTATACTTTTCAAGACAGACCTCAGGCGTTACAAGGTTTTTGCGGTAGGAACAACCATTTTCATCCTATTTTCAATACTATATCTTGGCATACATTGGATCACGGATATGATTGGTGGAATTATACTCGCTCTTATTTCTTATTTCGTAGCTACTCGAATTTTTAAAAAGAGGTTCAAGGATGAAAGTACTCGTTTTTATATGCGGTGAAGGGTTAGGTCACACCAGCCGCTGTATCGCATTGGGCCAGGAGTTGTTGGCTGCAGGTCATGAAGTTTATTTAGGAGCATATGGCTATTCGAAGGAGTTTATCGAGAGAAAAGGATACAGGACCCTTGAGATTCCCCCGGAAATAAAACTTGTAGGTGATTCCGGTTCCCTGAATCTGAAAAAATCAATTATATCCACCCTGAAAAGCGGGAATGTTTTTGGCATTTTTAAGGTTCTGAGCTTATTAAAAGAAAAAAAACCTGATATTGTAGTTTCAGATAGTTATTTTACAGGAATAATTGGTTCGAAGGCCAGAGGAATTCCTGTCTATTTAATAGTTAATCAGTCAAATATGGAAAATTTCTTTAAAAACGGAGGTATTGCCCTCAGAACTATGGGCTGGATAATTAAACAGTTCTATATCTACATTTTCAAAAGAGTTGACAAGATAATAATTCCGGATTTTCCAATGCCTTATACCGTATGCCGGCTAAATCTTGCTTTTGAAAAGAAGGTTTCCAAAAATCTATTTTTCAGCGGGCCTCTTGTCCTGGAAAAATTTGATAATGTGAAAGCTGCAGTCCTGCAAAAACCCCATGTATTATCTCTAATAGGAGGATTTGGATATCGGGAGCCCATATTTAGAAAGGTTATCGAAGTTGCAAAACTCGACAAAAGCATAAATTACACTCTCCTTTCAGGACCTAATCTAAATCCTGATGTCTTCTCACATCTTCCAGAAAATGTTACAATTAAGCATTTTATTAATGACCAGTTCCCTTATCTCAAGGCTTCTGAACTCGTGATCGCCCCAGGAGGACATAGCACTATAATGGAAGCTCTTACTTTCGGGGTTCCTGTGCTTTCATTTCCTGATATAAACCATAGTGAGCAGGAAAGTAACGCTGCTGTGGTAGACTTTGAAGGTTATGGCAGACGTTTGGATTACAGCGCGTCTCCAGAAGAGATCCTTCAGTCGATAAGAGAGCTTTTAAAGGATAAAAAGATCTGTCAGAAGGTTGAAATTATGAAAAAACGATCTAAAGACCTCAACGCTACTGCAGCGATCAAAGAACTCCTTGAATCAAGTCGTAAAATAAATCAAAAATTATAGTTCGGGTATTTTTAATGGACTAGCAGTTAAAATAATTCTTAATAAGGTTTAATAACTGGATTGTGCTTTCATGAAAAATTACACAAAGTGGGTAACAAGCTCAATTTTGATCAGTATAATTTCGATAGCATTTGTTCTTATCCTTACTCTGGATACGACAACAATTGAGGTTGTCAAGGAGATTCGGCCTGGATATATATTAGCTGCGCTTGGTATCCATCTGTTTTCTTTCTTTATCTGGGGACTGCGCATAAGGTCAATGGCATCTGCACTCGGGCATAAAATAGATCTTAAAACTTCTATTGAAATGGTAATTTCCGGCACTTTTGTTGCAGCGCTTACTCCTTCTTCGATAGGTGGAGAACCTTTGAGAATTCATCTTCTAAGACAGAAGAAAATGCCGGTTGGGCAGGCTACTGCAGTTATTTTAGGAGAACGTGTACTGGATGCTCTATTGATCCTGTTAGTTGCACCTTTTTCGCTATATTTATTCCATGGTATACTGTCAGCTCCCAGTCTGGACATCGTGATTATAATGGGGGAACTTCTTTCAATAATTATCCTTGCCCTCATGATATATGCAATCATGAAGCCTCGTTATGTTAAACTTGCCATACATCATCTTGTGGGATGGACTGCACGTCTTGGTGGTAAGAAAACAGGATACAAACTGTATACATTATCAGAGTTGATTGACAAGGAAATTGACGAATTTCATGCAAGCATAAATACCTTTCTGACAGAGGGGCGCGCAGGCCTATATTCCGGGCTGATATATACAGTCATATACTGGATTGTGGAATTTTCCTCGCTCCCGGTAATTCTTATGGGTCTCAATCAAGCTCCTTCAATACTTATTTCTTTCGCAGCACAGGTTCTGCTTATGATTGTTATAGTTGTACCGTTGACCCCAGGTTCAAGTGGGGTGGCGGAACTTGCCGCAATTTCCCTCTTTTCAGTCTTTGTTCCGGCAAATATCCTAGGAATTACAGTAGCAGCATGGAGGGGTTTTACATTTTATACGAACATTTTAGTTGGAGGATTTGTGAGTTTAAAATTACTGAAAGACACGGAGCTGGTGAAGAAGTATCTAAAACAACCCCAAAGTGAGGTTTGAAGGGAATAAGAAGCGATTTGAGGGAAGATTGTATTCTTTTACTGACTGCCGATTCCATGTACAACTATCCTTATTCTATTTTTTACAAACTATATCGGGTCATTGTTATAATAAAACATATTCGTCCCATGATAAAAGATAGTCATCGTTATAAATTTGAAATAAGTAAATATCTTTTCATTAACACACTAATATATATCTTCCAAATGGTTATCTACGTGAAAATGTGGAACGAGGTTAAAAGTTAATGAAAAAACGAGAAAGACTGGAGATAATATATGATATGCTAGTTCTGATAAACAATAACCATAACCAGATGAAACCTACCCCACTCCTTAGAAAATCCAATCTTTCTTCAAGCCAATTTGATAAATATATTTTAGAACTTCTTGAAAAGAACTTTATAGAAATTCAAATTGCTAATTCAAAGAAGTACTATAGCCTTACGAAGAAAGGTTTTGAGTATATCGATAAATACAAACTAATTCTAAAAATCATAGAAGATTTTGATCTTTAATCTTCAATGTTTATAAAATTCGTATATTTATCAATGGAAATATAGGCCTTGAAAAGCCACTAAAATATAATTCAATAAAGAGGGACAAATCCCTCCATCCTTTTCTGATAAAACAGATACTGCTGGGCATACCCGCAATAGGAGCCGAAATACTCCCTTCCCCAGTCCCCCATTCTGCTCAGGTTCGTGCAGTTTTCAAAGTAACTGTCATCTATGTGGTAATGCTGGATGATCTGCCTGATGTGGGTATCTACGGGGAAAGCTTCCATTTTCTCGAAAGCAAAAAGAAGCACGCAGTCGGCAACCTTTTCCCCTATGCCGCGAAGCCTCATAAGGCGTTCCCGCGCATACCTGTATTCCAGGCGGAAAAGGACGTCAAGGTCCAGCTCGCCTGAAGCCACTTCTTCGGCTGCGGCTATTATGTTCTGGGTCCTGAAGCCCAGCTTGCATTTGTCAAGCTCGGCGGGATCGGCGTTTTCAAGGGTTTCAGGGTCAGGAAAGCTGAAATAGCCTGGCTCGAGCTCCTGCCCGAAAAACTGGCTGAGCAGGTAGATTCGTTTCTGGATTGTAGGAATGCTTGAGGCTGTTGCGAGCATATAGGAGATCAGGCACTCCCATGGGTCCTGTCGAATCAGCCGCATGCCCCTGTATTTATGAATCGCCCTGTCGATCAGCAGGTCTCGATTTATGCTTTCGTAGATTGAAGACAGGTCATCATCCAGGCGGAAATAGCGAGAAAAAAACTCAGGTGGAAGCTTTGAATCAACAACCAGTTGTCCGCTGTCCTGCGAAAGCCGGATAACCTGATCTCCGACAACGCCTGTCCACCAGTCTCCGTCCCGCTCCCAGCGGAATACCTGTCCGCAATCGAGCGTATAACTAAGGTCAAAAAGTTCGGGTTTAAGCCTGTACATCCAGCTCAAGCCCCCTGAGGAAAATCCCTGCAGTTAACGTATCTCCCAGCCCGACCGTGGTTACAGGAGACCTGGAAAGCAGTGTGGGGCATATGCAGATAACATAGCCTCCTCTGGAAGCATAAGCGCCCTGCCTGAAAGTTTTTCCATTAAAAACTTTAAGGAAAGATTCGATCTGTTTTCTTCCAAACGTGCTTTCCTGAAGTTTCGAAGTTTCTTCTTCCACAAATTTCCGCCCTTCAAGCCTGCCTGAAGCTGCATACACGCCTGCACACCTGACTCCGAATTCCAGGGCTTCAAGTTTTTCTCCAGCTACCCTCTGCAAAATTGAACTTTCGGAATTCGGTTTAGATTCCGATTTAAGATATAGCTTATTCTCTGGTTCAGGTTCTGATTCAGGTTCTGGTTCAGGACTCGGTTTAGAGTTAAATTTAAAATTGGTTTTAAACACAGTCAGGACAAATTCCCTTGTGTGAATAAGGAGCTTCTTAAGCCCATGCCTTGATGCCAGCTTGAAAGCTGCATCGGCTACAGCGTCTGCCTCCATATGCAGCAGTCCTTCTCCGGGAACTCCATGTAAATTATAAAGCATTGTAAGCTCGTCTTCGTTCATCCCAAGACTATCGGAAAGATTTACAAACTTCAGAAAGACCGAATTCGCAATTTCTTTACTTGCAAAATGCCCGAATTCCAGGTGAATCTGAAGCTTATCGTTTCTGGCTTTCCAGCTTCTTAGCTGGTTGAGAGTATCATCAAGAATTGCCTTATAAGTGCTGCCGTCGGGATAGTTCTCAAGCAGGAGATGAAAACCCGATATGAGTACTCCATCAATCTCGCAGGCATGTTGAAGGGCATACTGCTCAAACGCAGGATTGACAAAAAGTCTGAGATTTAAATGATCGCAGGTCGCTATGAAGCGATTTTCCCTCGGAACCCTTACCTCTGTCCCGTACAGGGAAAAAGTCTCCCCCTCGGAAAAATCAAATACGAAATGTATGGGTTCCTGGCTGCTGAAATCAACGTCCGTATTTTCTTCAGGCGCGGTCCCAACATTTTTCTCTAACGGCATGAAAGTATCCGGGAAGTAAATTGCTTTTTTTGAGAAGAGAGATAGTTGAGTTTTTGAGGGTACTGCAACATTTGGAATTACTTTTGAGACGCCTAGCTGAGAGAGAGCATTTGCCATTATTCCGGCGTTTCCGCCCATTCTTACGACGGATTTTTCAAAATAGCGACTTTTAAGAAACTCGAAAACGGATTGCTCAAAAACAAGCCATTCAGCTCCACACCCGTTTTTCATGCAATAGGCAAGCCCTGCCACGAAATCCGATTCCGAAATGATTTTTCCGGGGGGGTTCTCAATTTTATAACGAATTTCAGCCGCTTCGAAAGTTTCCAGCAGTTCCGAAATCTCGGTCCCGCTGACCCGGTATACCGAGTCTATATTGACATTATATCCGCAAAGTATATTCATCTAATCAGTTCCTGTATCCGTTGATGGGAGGCTTCGGATTAAATGAAAGAGAGTTTATTCTCCCGCCTGTCTCTGCTTCATTCTTGCAAGCATGGCTGCAAAAGCTCCTGCCGAGATCGCATCGCCTATCCCCACTGTTGCTTTGGGCTGATCTACTACCTTGGAAGGGATTAAAACCGCATCATGGTCAGGCCCATAGAGATATCCATATTCGAACTCCTCAGGAGTACAGAGTTTTTTCCCTAAGCAGTAAAGCTTGAAGTTTTCCAGGTCTTCAAGGCCTTTACTTGAAACCGGAACTTCCAGCCCTGCTTCTGCCTCCTTAAGGTTTTCAATTTTTCCATTAAGGGCTTTGGCACCGGCTAGGGTTGAGGAAAAGAGCAGGGCATCCCTGTGTTCTTTAAGTGTAAGAGGGTGGCTTTTTGCAAGGATACAGATGTAAAAACCAAGAGAATGCACATGGACCCTTTCAAGCGACAGATCCTTTAAAAGTTGAACAGCCCCATGATAAAGCGAGGTTATCCCGTTTTCTTCTTTTTTTATCACGGAGTAAGAGAGTTCTTCATGTCCCAGGACGTTCAGGGCATTTGCCACTTCCACGGTATCAAGGCCCAAGGAATGGACATGTTTGGCAACAATTTCTGTCAGGATAGCCTTTCTTATAACCCGGTTCTGTATGGATGTAAGTTCTACATGGATGCGGAGTTCAGGATTTAAAGACTTGAGTTTCTCAATAGCTTTCACAGAATGCGAAACGTAGTCCTTATACGTAGACCCGTCCTCGTACTCCTCTTTTATCATCTGGTAACCTGAAAGCATTGCCCCGTCAATCGGAAGAAGAGAGTCCAGATGCTCATAGATTTCCCTGTCCATGTCAAGGCGGATCCATTTCGGGCGGGAAGAAATTATAAGGCGGTTATCTCTTGGCACCATGAACTTGCTTCCACCGCAGGTTATTTCCAGGCCTCTGGAATACTCAAATATCCAGTTGACTTTTGACTCAATTCCGGGTTTGAAGGCTTCCCTAGGGGGTTTAAGCACGACTTTTTCGCCTTCTACCTTAGGGTGCAGAAGATTGTCAGAAGCCACAAAATACTCTGCCTGTTCTTCAGAAAGCCAGGGAATATATGCCACCACTTTTTTTAGCCCGAGGCAGGCCAGAAGGTTAGAAATTATCCCTGCCTGGCCTCCCATGCACGCATAGTCAAAACCGAGGTTTTCTTTCAGCCATTCATGAATATCTGAGGTATAGGCAGGGATTTCGGCGGCTTTTCCCTCTCGCATGGAAATTAGCAGGCGAGCCACGAAATCCAGAGGTTCTTCTATCTCCCTCGGATATGTTTCAACCCTTGCCTGAATCTCAACCTCGTTAAAAAGCCCTATAAGCTTGGACAGGTCTTTGTCTGTAAGGTGCTTGATAGCATCGATATTACTGTTGTAAGCTACAAACATACCTTCCAGAGAAGGAAGGGCTCTTTTGACATTGTAAAAAGCTTCGGTGTGGCGCTGTTCCCATTCTTGTAAATCCATCTAATAAACCCCTGGAAATACGTATCTGAACCAAAAATAATTTTCAGGAATTAGGGGAAACCCGGATTTTCTTTTCTCGAAGTGATCTTTTTTATATTTCCTCTATTTCCATTCAAATTTGACTTTGCATTAAGTCGTATATTCAGCGTTGATCCTGACATAATCATAAGTCAGGTCACAACCCCATGCCGTTGCCTGTTCCTTTCCCATATCAAGGTCAAGGGTAATGACAATTTCTTCATTTGCCATTATTTTTTTCAAAAGCTCGAGATCCGAAGAACTGGAAATCTCACCGGATTTTACAAGTTCGACCTCCTCTCCTCCTCCTGAAAACGAGAGAGAAAGCCTTTCCTGTTCAAGTTCCGCACCAGAATATCCGGCAGCGGCTACAACCCTTCCCCAGTTAGGGTCCTTTCCGAAAATTGCGGATTTAACCAGAGGGGAACGTACAATGGCTTTTGCAGCA
>Ga0183099_1001729_pt1 | contig 12106 bp, 14 predicted proteins | sample Biomet1_FD_127788 | JGI IMG/M metagenome (GOLD analysis project Ga0183099, IMG submission 127788) | Microbial communities from bioreactor (seeded with anoxic lake sediment) at LBNL, California, USA - Biofuel metagenome 1 | ecosystem: Engineered > Bioreactor > Anaerobic > Unclassified ... | reverse complement strand
TGTGATGAGTATTTTGCGGAAACAGCCGACCGATTGCTGGCAAAAGGGTATGGGGTTGTGTATTTTGGTGGACCAATGGATGAAGATATTGTACAAGTAGCGGTAGGAAAGATGCAGCAAAAAGACCATCCCCATTTAAAAATTCTCACCGGAAAACTGAGCTTGCAGGAGCTGGCGGCGCTGTTTAAAAAATGTGCGGTGCTGATTACGACGGATTCCGGTCCGATGCATATTGCGGTGACGCAGGATGTTCCACTTGTCACGATGTTTGGAGCATCCCCGGTTCCGGGATTTTATCCATATGATGCCAAGGATATACTGATCAAGACCCCGGAAAACTGCCATCCCTGCGGCATTCATGAATGCCCGAAAAATACCATGGCCTGCATGAAAAATATTCCGGTCGATGTTGTGATGAAATACACAATGGAGTTATTGGAGAAATATCAAGACCAGATTGGAAATGTGAAGCGGGAGTATGGACAATACCAGTGTAAGGTTATAAAATTATAAGAAAAGAAATAAAAGCGATAGGCAGCAGGTAAACCTATCGCTCTTATCAGTTATGGAGGCAAGGAAATGTATTTTAATCATCTGATAGATCAGCATAAAGAAGCTGTTCAGGCACTGGAGGATAACTGCCTCGATGATTTGCAGGTCTTGGCTGATTTATGCAAAGCAGCGGTACAGAGAGGAAATACGGTGTTCTTTTGCGGCAATGGCGGCAGTGCTGCTGATTGCCAGCATATTGCAGCGGAGTTTGTCGGTCGCTTTGTCAAGGAAAGAAATGGACTACCGGCAGTAGCTCTTACAACAGATACGTCGATTTTAACTGCGGTAGGGAATGATTATGGATTTGATAATATTTTCCGTCGGCAGGTAGAGGCAATGGTCCGCGAGGGTGATGTTGTTGTTGGGATTTCCACTTCGGGAAATAGCCGCAATGTTACGCTGGCGTTGGCGGAGGCGAAGAAAAAAGGCGCAACGGCGGCTGCTTTGACAGGTGCTGCCCCTAATAAAATGTGTGAAGTGGCTGCAATCGCTGTTGCTGTTCCTTATCCGGTAACCGCAAGAGTACAGGAGTGCCACATACTGATCGGACATATGATTTGTGATTATATTGATAAGGATTGTTGATACATGCAGCTAGATAAAAATGTATTATATGAATTTATGAATAGCCAGGCAGGTGGTTGCCGGGTACTGGTTGTTGGCGATATTATGCTTGATAAATACTATTATGGTGAGGTAAAGCGGATTTCGCCAGAAGCACCAGTTCCGGTAACGAGAGTGATCAGGGAAGTCGAAACGCTGGGCGGGGCGGCAAATGTAGCGCACAATTTGGCTTTGCTTGGCTGTCATACTTCATTAGTTGGATTTACGGGTGATGATTATCATTGTCGTATATTGCTGGATAAGCTTAGTCTTAAAAAAATTGATTATACGGGTATTGTTCATACTCCGGCGCCGACTACGACAAAATTGCGCATTATAGGCGGCCATCAGCAGATGCTGCGCCTTGATTTTGAAGAAACTTCGCCGTCTGAAGAAAAATATCAAATGGCAATACAGCAACGCATAGACAGCAAACTGGCAGAAGGCATTGACAGTGTGATTATATCAGATTATGGCAAGGGATTGTGTACAGAAAAACTTTGTCAGTACATTATTAATCAATGTCATCTACATAAAGTTCCTGTGGCAATTGATCCAAAAGGAAATTCCTGGCATAAATATGCTGGTGCTGATTATATAACGCCTAATTTAAAGGAGATCAATGATATATTGCCGATGCCAATTGAAAATAAAGATGAAGAAATAAAAAAAGCCGCACAATATATCAGGCGAAAGTACAAAATAGCCAATGTTTTAGCCACGCGATCCGAATGTGGTCTAAGTTTAGTTGGCAGTCGACGGGCAACGCACATACCGACACTTGCGCAGGAGGTTTTTGATGTTTCAGGTGCCGGTGACACGGTAATAGCAGTCTTTGCTTTGGCGCTTGCCGGTAAAATTGACCCGGAAAATGGCGCGTATTTGGCGAATTTAGCCGCCAGTGTGGTTGTTGCAAAGCTGGGGACCTATGCGGTCAGCCGGGATGAATTGATCGACAAGTTATCATAAGGATGTGTAAATAAAGTGGAGTTGTCCAAAATCAATAAAATGGATCAGGCGATTTTTTATTGCCTGTGCGGAGTTTCTTTATCAACCTGTCTGTCGATTGGTGCGGCTAGTGTATTTCTGGGGCTAGCAATTTTATTATTTTTTTGTCGCCTATATATAAAACGTGATGATATAGGGGGATTTTCTCATATTGATCGGGGTCTTGTCGGGGTAACGGGTCTTTTTTTTATCAGCATTCTCTTTTCAAGCGCGGGGGCAGGAGAAATGCTGCCGGGTATTCGAGTTTTTCTTGACCAATGCGTATATCGTGTGATGCCGTTGATTCTGGTTTTGCTTTTGATAAAGGAAAAGAAAAAGCTGGCAATATTGGCAGGGTTGGTACTGCTCTCGTTGACAATTAATTCAGCTGGTGCAATTTGGCAGGGGATCCATGGTGATTTTCGGGCAACAGGACCAATTAATGGTATTATGGTGTTTTCAGGAATATTATCGATATCGTTGCCGTTATTGTTGCTTACTGTGATGCAAACGAAGGCTCCGGTAAAAAAGTATGTGCTTAGCTCCCTGTTAATCGTCACTGGGGGGCTGCTGTTTAATGGAACTCGCAGTGCCTGGCTGACGGTGCTGATAGTATCTGTATTGGTAACGTTTTTGGCAAGCCGGAATAAAAAGAAATATATAGCAGGCAGTGTAGTGGTCTTCTGCTTTGTTGGCTTTGTTTTTGCCAATGTGCCGCAGCTGCGAGAGCGGCTGAACAGCATTGGGGATCCAACAACTAATTCGCGCATAGAGCGGGTTTTTGGCTGGCAGGGCGCTTGGGAAATGTTTCGGGATCATCCACTTACTGGAGTAGGTCAGGGGCACTATCGGGAGTTGTATAAAGCCCAATATAAGCCGTTGGGAGCACGAGAGGACCTGCACCATGCACATAATAATTTTATGCAAATTTTAGCGGAATCAGGCATAGCTGGCATGGTGCCTTACACTTTGATGATGCTGTATTTTTTGTATTATGGTTTTCGCGGCTGGGTTAAAGGGAAGAACATATACTGCCTGGCTTTTGGCGGATTGACGCTGGGGCTTATTCTTCATGGCCTGGCTGATTTCAACTTGGCAATGAGTGCGGTGATGAAGCTTTACTGGTTGTTGGCTGCGCTGTGTATACAGATGATGAATATTGATGAGGAGCGATTTGAATGATTATAGTAACTGGCGGAGCCGGATTTATTGGCAGCAATATCGTAAAGGAGTTAAACCGGCAGGGACGCAGGGATATTCTGGTTGTAGATGATCTTAAATGCGGGACCAATTATAAAAATCTTGTGGGGTTGCAGTATATAGATTATTGTCATAAGGATCTTTTTCTGCAAAATATCGAAGATGGAATTTTTGATGAAATGGAAGTAGAAGCGGTTTTTCATGAGGGTGCTTGCTCGGACACGATGGAGTATGACTGCAATTTTATGATGGAGACGAATTATGAATACTCAAAAGCTGTACTGCATTTCTGTTTAGAACAGGAAATTCCGTTTTTATACGCTTCTTCAGCATCTACTTATGGCAGCGGAAAACAGGGCTTTTGTGAGGGAGATGCATGCGAAGATGCACTCAATCCATATGCGTTTTCCAAGCTGGCGTTTGATCGTTATGTGAGGCAGGTCATGCCGGAGGCAAAAAGCCAGATTGTAGGGCTCAAATATTTTAATGTGTATGGTCCGCAAGAGCAGCATAAAGGGAAGATGGCATCCATTGTCTATCAACTTTATCAACAGGTTAAAGCAAATGGTTATGTAAAGCTTTTTAAAGGGACTGATGGCTATGGTGATGGGGAACAGAGCCGGGATTTTGTTTATGTTAAAGATGTGGTAAAGGTTAATCTTTGGTTTTGGCAGCAGCAGGGACCAAGTGGAATTTATAACTGTGGTACGGGCCGGGCATATATGTTTAAAGAAGCTGCCGAGGCAGTAATTAAATATCTGGGGAAAGGACATATTGAATATGTTGATTTTCCTGAAGTACTGCGAGGCAAATACCAAAATTTTACGCAGGCTGATTTGACAAATTTACGTAAAGCTGGCTATGAAGAGGATTTTTATAATATCGAAGATGGTGCAGCAGATTATAGCAAGATCCTTGATGATGGTGGCTATTTTGCTTATGGAAAATAAACCGGCAGTCTTTTTTGACCGCGACGGGGTGCTCAATAAAGATATTGGTTATCTGCATAAGATTGAAGACTTTTCCTGGCTCGATGGCGCGGTGGAGGCTATAAAATATTGCAACGACCACGGATATTGGGCGTTTGTAGTGACCAATCAGAGTGGGATTGCTCGTGGCTACTATACCGAAGCTGATGTACAGCTCTTGCATAAAGAGGTAAATGCTTTGCTAAGAGCGAAGGGCGCCCATGTAGATGCATTCTTTTACTGTCCGCATCATCCGCAAGGGATAATTGAGCTTTATCGAAAAAAATGTTCCTGTCGTAAGCCTGGAACGGAGATGATCCGTCAGGCGGCCCAGTCCTATCCGATTGATATGAAACACTCGCTGCTGATTGGTGACAAAGAGTCTGATATGCAGTGCGCAGAAAAAGCCGGGCTGCTCGGTGTGCGGTTTAACGGTGGGAATTTAAAAGATATTTTTGACTGCCCGGAGCTTAAAATACATTTAGGAGAAAACAATGACAGCACTTTTTAAAAACATCAAAAAGAAGGCGGCAATCCATTTTGGCAAAGAGCCTAAAGCCGAGGCGGTTACTGCAGATGGATCCATAACGTATTATGATTGGGAATATAATGCGGATGCAGATGCACAGTGGTTTACAAAATTTATTGAGCATCATTTTCCGCAACGGCAGCAAAAACTTAATTTTTATGGTGTTTTTGGCAAAGGAAAGTTTGTTCACAATCCAGCTTTGGCCAAAAAAATTTTTTTCAGTATGGAGAATCTGGATAAAAAACATACTGGATGGAATCGGAAATTTGGCAATTATTTGTCTGCCACATGTCGATTTGGCAATGGGTTTTGGTGATATAAAGAACGAAAAGTATGTCCGGTTCCCTTTGTGGATACAATATCTTTTCCCACCGACGGCCAATAAGCAGGAAGTCGTTGCGGTGATTAATCGCATTAATGAAACTCGGTATGATAAGACAAAAGAATGTGCGCTTATTGCCGGACATGACAAGCATGGGACGAGAACCATGGTATATGAAGGAATAAAAGATATATTACAAATCGATTCGGCTGGCCGGTGGAACAACAATAGCCAAGAACTGTGGCAGGATTATGACAATAATAAGATTGCCTATCTGCGGCAGTTTAAGTTTAATATTTGCCCGGAAAATATTAACACGAACTTATATGTAACAGAAAAATTATTTGAGGCGTTTTTGGCGGATGCCATTCCGATTTATCATGGATCTGATAATATGCCAGAGCCGGGGATTGTAAACCCGGAAGCTGTGATCTTTTGGAATCCGCGTGGATCAAATCAGATTGCGCGAGAGCAGATTATGAGGTTGAAGGAAGATCCAAATTTTTATAAAGAATTTATGGCACGTCCCAAACTGCTTCCGGCTGCGGCAGAATATGTCTGGAGTCGTTATGAGGAGCTGGAGCAGCGGCTGGGTGCCTTGCTGACAGAAATGTAGTGAGAAAGAAGAATAGGACGATATTATGGGAAAAATAATTAATTTAGGAAAAAGTATTTACAATATGGATAATCCGCGTGAACAACGCCGGTTTGTCGTATTTATCGTACGGGCCATGCTGCATCACAGAGAGCTGCAGCAGCTGCTGGCATTTTTTGAGGAAGTGCCAATAAAACAGGAAATTTCCCGGGGGAATCCTTTTTTTTATGAACAGGTTACGCGACAATTTTTCTATAAAGGATCGACTTTTACTGAACGCAACCAGTTGATCCGGGAAAATGTGGATATTTTAGTGGCGGCATTCTCTGCTGACAGCCTACGTCAGCTTTATGTTGAAAAAAAGGAATTCAACTTTGGCAGGAAGTGTACCAGGGCGAGAAGCTATCCTTGGAACTGCATTTTGATGGTGGACAAAGGAAAGAAGGAACCTTATCGGTTATACTGAAGTGGGGCGAAGCATATCTGTATCAGATGATTTTTTGGCTGCGCAATGATAAGGACGCTGGTCAGCCGGCCCTTTATATTGGTGCCATGCAGGGACCGAATATTGTCGAGGCAAATGAGGTCATTAAGGATTTCACCAAACGGTTTTTGGTTATCGGACGAAAAACCTTATACTTTATGCTACCAGGGCTTTTGCCCGGGGCATGGGAGTGGGGCGGATTTATGCGGTTACTAATGAAGGGTATTATGCCAATAACCATGTGCGGGTCGACCGCAAATTGAAAACTTCCTTCAGCGATTTTTGGGAAGAGGCTGGCGGACAACCGGCACTCGATTCGCGCTACTATATACTGCCGCTTATTGAGCACCGGAAAACGATAGAAGAGATAAAAACACATAAGCGCAGCCAGTACAGGAAACGGTTTGCGTTGCTTGACGAGATAGATAGTGCCGTTGAGACAGCTATAAAGCAGAATCTTCGTCGGGAAAATAAGAACTTGTAAGGACAAATGTATCGATTTTTTATTGTACAACAGCTGTTTTTTATGGTAAAAAAGCTGATATGGATTTATAATAGAAGGAAGTATTATTAAAAATATACAACAGAGGAACTCTTTTTTGTAAAAACAAATGTGCTATACATAAATATGGAAAACGGAGCAAGGAATTATGCGGGGATTTTTATTACCACTATTTTTATGCACTATAGACATTATAAGCGCAATTTTTGCCGGCATTGTTTCGGTGTATTTGCGCTTTGACGGAATGCCGGCACAGTATATCAGCATGCTTATTGCACAACTGCCGGCATTTGTTGTTGTTATGATAGGGTCTTTGTACCTGTACCGTTTATATTCGCGAATATGGCGATATGCGGGATCAAGGGAATTGCTCAGTATTGTCTGTGCTGTATTTTCGGGGACCGTTGCCTGGGTGCTGTATTCGATGGCTATTGGCGTGCTATTGCCGAGAAGCCTTTATATCATCACGGCATTTTTGCTGATTGTGCTGGTGGGGGGATCGCGGCTGTTTTTGAAGATTTACAGCGATATAACTGCCGGCCCGGGCAAAACAAAAGAAATGCAGCGAGTCCTTATCGTTGGTGCCGGTGATGCCGGAGCCATGCTGGCCCGGGAAATTCAGCAGTATCATACTGGCAGCCGAAGGGTGATCGGGTTTGTTGATGATGATCCAAATAAAAGAAATAAAATGATGTTTGGCAGCAAGGTTTTGGGAGATCGGTTTGCCATTAAAGAAATGGTGTGCAGTTTTGATGTCAGTGAAATTATTATTGCGATGCCATCGATTAAAGGCCGTGAGATCCGAGAGATTGTCAACATTTGCAAGGAAACGGAATGCACGCTGAAAATCTTGCCGGGGATCTATGAGATCATTGAAGGAACAGCCACCGTGGGACAGTTGCGTCCGGTTGAGGTTGAGGATCTTTTGGGGCGTGATCCGGTGGAGCTTGATGTATCGGCAGTGAAGACCTACATCAACAATAAGATCGTTCTTGTGACCGGCGCGGGAGGCTCTATTGGCTCGGAAATATGCCGGCAGGTGGCAAAGATGGGGCCAAGAAAGCTGCTCCTTCTCGGCAAAGGAGAAAACAGCATTTACGAAATCAATGGCGAGCTGACTACGGAATATCCGTTACTGAAAAAGGTCCCCATTATCGCGGATGTCCGCGATCAGGAACGAATAAAAGAAATTATGGACTATTTTCAGCCCCAGGTTGTCTTTCATGCGGCGGCGCACAAGCATGTGCCGCTGATGGAGGAGCAGCCGGTTGAAGCCGTGCGAAATAATGTATGGGGAACCAAGGTGCTGGCTGAAGCGGCAGCAGCGCATAAGGTGGAGACCTTTGTTATGATCTCCACCGATAAGGCCGTCAACCCGACAAGTGTGATGGGCTGTACAAAACGGGTTGCAGAAATGTTTGTTCAGAGCATGAATGGCAGCGGAACAACGCGCTTTGTGGCGGTGCGTTTTGGCAATGTGCTCGGCAGCCGCGGCAGTGTGATTCCGCTGTTTAAGAAACAAATTGCCCGGGGTGGACCGGTGACGGTTACTGATAAGGAAATGAAACGCTATTTTATGACGATTCCCGAGGCGAGCAGTCTTGTGCTGCAGGCCGGAGCAATGGCGGCCGGCGGCGAGGTATTTGTCCTCGATATGGGAGAACCGGTAAAAATCTATGATCTGGCAAAGGATTTGATTACTTTGTCCGGGTATACGCCAAATGTCGATATGGAAATCAGGATTACTGGCCTGCGCCCGGGAGAAAAGCTCTTTGAAGAACTGCTCAGTGCTGAGGATGGAACTGAAACGACAAAGCATAAGAAAATTTTTACGGCGCGGTTAAAAAAGCTAAGCAAGCTGGAAGTTGACGAGTCTATTGATATTCTGTTGAACCAAAAGAATGGTGAGGATGTCGTCACGGCCTTGGCAAAGATTGTTCCGACCTATATGCCAAATCGGATAAAAAAATAATTGGGAAAATATGGATATAGATAAAGGATTTTGAAAATAAGTGGAGGGATATACTCAGTGAAACAATCATTATTGAAGAAGATAAAGGATAAAACAATTGTCGTCGGGGTCGTCGGACTCGGCTATGTTGGCCTGCCATTGGCCGTGGAGAAGGCTAAGGCGGGATATAAGACCATTGGCTTTGATGTCCAAGCCGAAAAGGTGGAAATGGTAAATAATGGGCACAACTATATCGGGGATGTAGTCAATGAAGACTTAGCAGCGATTGTAAAATCGGGCAAATTGTCAGCAACAACGGATTTTCTTTTATCAAGGATGTGGATTTTATTGCGATCTGTGTGCCGACGCCGCTTGACGAGCATCAGCAGCCGGACATCAGCTTTGTCAGGGAAAGTACGGAGGCAATTGCTGGTTATCTGCAGAAAAATACCATGGTAGTGCTTGAATCGACGACATATCCGGGAACAACGGAGGATTTGATCCGTCCGATTCTGGAAGCTGGATCAGGACTTAAATGTGGAGAGGAGTTTTATCTCGGATTTTCGCCGGAACGCGTTGATCCGGGCAATCTGATCTATAAGACCAAAAATACGCCCAAAGTCGTAGGCGGTATTGGCAAGGACGCCACGGAAGTAATCGCGGCGATGTATCGCGAAGTGCTGGAGGGCGATGTCTATGAAGTGTCGTCACCGGCTGTCGCGGAAATGGAGAAAATTCTCGAAAATACATATAGAAATATCAACATCGGACTAATAAATGAACTGACGATGCTCTGTCATAATCTCGGGATCAGCATCTGGGAGGTTGTTGATGCGGCCCGGACAAAGCCCTATGGCTTTCAGGCCTTTTATCCAGGCCCGGGACTTGGCGGGCACTGCATTCCGCTCGATCCCTATTATCTTGCCTGGAAAGCAAGAGAATATGGCTTTCATACCTCGATGATAGAGGCTTCCGGGATGATCAATGACAGGATGCCGGAATACTGTGTTGATCGTTGTGCAGCCGTTCTGAACCGCTACAAAAAAGCCGTGAATGGAGCCAAAATACTGATTCTTGGTATTGCCTATAAACAGGATATCGACGATTATCGTGAGAGTCCGGCACTGAAGGTCATTGAGACCTTTGAAAAACGCGGAGCGGAGACTTGCTACTATGATCCATGGGTCCCGTACTACAAGCATCAGGGACAAAAACGCAGCAGTTTAGAAGCATTAACGGCAGAAGTGATTGAGCAGGCCGATCTGGTGGTCATCACTACGGCGCATACTAATGTTGATTATGCGCTTGTCCAACAGTATGCCAAAGCGATTTTTGATGCGAAAAATGCGATGAAGCATATCGAAAAACGGGAAAATATAGAGGTCTTATAAGAGGAGACGATAGTTTTATGAAGTATGCATTGATAGGCTGCGGCCGAATTGCGACAAATCATATTAAGGCGGCTGTAAACAATTTACTGGAGATAGTGGCTGTGGCTGATGTAGCGCCTCGTAATATGGACGAACTGTTGAAGAAACATAGCTTGGAAAAGAATCCGCAGGTGAAACGATATACGGATTATAAGGAAATGATTGCAAAAGAAGCCCCGGAACTAGTCAGTATTGCCACGGAAAGCGGCTTGCACGCAGAGATTGCTTTATACTGTATTGACCATGGGGTGCATGTCATTATTGAAAAGCCGATGGCGATGAATATGGATGATGCCGATGAGATTATCCGGCGATCAGAAGCAAAAGGGGTCAAGGTTTCAGCTTGCCATCAGAATCGTTTTAATATTGCAGTACAACAGCTGCGCAAGGCCATCGAGAAAGGGCGCTTCGGCACCTTGTCACATGGCTCTATTCATGTCCGCTGGAACCGAGATCACAAATATTATGATCAGGCGTCCTGGCGTGGTACCTGGGCGGAAGATGGCGGTGCTTTGATGAATCAGTGTATTCATGGGATAGACCTGCTGCGGTGGATGATGGGCGGCGATATCGCTGAAGTCTATGGCAAGACCCGGCAGCAGTTTCATGACTATTTGGAGGCCGAAGACCTTGGCATGGCGGTAATTACCTTTAAAAATGGAGCAATTGCCACGATTGAAGGGACGACTAATGTATACCCGCAAAATCTCGAAGAAACGCTGTATATTTTCGGCGAAACCGGGACCGTCAAACTCGGGGGTAAGTCGACCAATAATATAGATGTCTGGCGCTTTGCCGATGAGACGAAAGCAGATCAAAAGAATAAGGGACTAGAAGAAGCGGCCAGCAATGTCTATGGGAATGGTCATACAAGTCTTTTTGGCGATATGATAGAGGCGATTGAACAGGATCGCCAGCCATATGTGGATGCACGTGCCGGGCGGGATGCGTTAGAACTTGTACTCGCGGTTTATAAATCAGCAGCAGAAGGTGTTCCGGTAAAATTTCCCCTGGGGAAATGCAGTACACTAGATTTTAAAGGACGGTTTTAATATGATGGATAAAAAATATTTTGTTCATGAATCTTCTTACGTGGATGAAAATGTGAAAATTGGCGACGGGACTAGAATATGGCATTTTAGCCATGTTTCTACGGGGGCGGAGATTGGTGAAAAGTGCAACTTTGGGCAAAATGTCTTTATTGCCAATGGTGTAAAAATCGGCAATTTTGTAAAAATCCAAAATAATGTCAGTGTCTATGAAGGGGTAACCCTTGAGGACTATGTTTTCTGTGGCCCCAGCATGGTCTTTACCAATGTGCGGACACCGCGCTGTGAATATCCAAGAAATACAGCGAAGGACTATGCTGATACGTTGATCCGGCGGGGGGCAAGCATCGGAGCAAATGCAACCATTGTTTGCGGCACGACACTTGGCAAAAATGCTTTTGTCGGAGCAGGATCGGTAGTAACTAAGGATGTGCCGGATTACGCAATGGTCTATGGCAATCCAGCACAGATCAAAGGGTATATGTGTGCTTGTGGCGATACAATTGTCGGAGCTGAGGCAGAAGAGCTTCACTGTGAACGCTGTGGCGTTCATGCAAAATTAAAATAATCGGGGTGCGGAAATTGGCGGTAAATTTTATAGATTTAAAAACACAGCAGGAAAAAATAAAAAAAAGTCTTGATACGCGAATGGCAGCTGTTCTGGAGCATGGGAAGTACATCATGGGGCCGGAAGTAAAGGAACTTGAAGAAAAACTGGCAGCTTATGTCGGTGTCAAACACTGCATCAGTGTGGCAAATGGGACAGATGCGCTGATGATCGCGATGATGGCAATTGGTATTGAGCCGGGAGATGAAGTAATTACGACGCCGTTTACCTTTATCGCCACTGCTGAAACAGCCGCTTTTCTTGGGGCGAAGCCAGTTTTCGTTGATATCGGTGGAAAGAACTATAATCCCGATCCGGAAAAACCTG
>Ga0183099_1001728_pt1 | contig 12108 bp, 11 predicted proteins | sample Biomet1_FD_127788 | JGI IMG/M metagenome (GOLD analysis project Ga0183099, IMG submission 127788) | Microbial communities from bioreactor (seeded with anoxic lake sediment) at LBNL, California, USA - Biofuel metagenome 1 | ecosystem: Engineered > Bioreactor > Anaerobic > Unclassified ... | reverse complement strand
TGTGCGGACCCTGACGCGCTACTGCACGGACTTCGCCAGCCGCAGCGGGCTTACCGTGGACTTTTTTGCAGATGGCATGGAAGGTGTGCGATTGGGTTTCGAGACCCAAATCAACATCTACCGGCTGGTTCAAGAGTCCCTGACGAACGTTCGCAAACACGCCCAGGCCGGCTGCGTCACCGTGCGCATCATCCGCTCTTACCCCAGCGTTATCGTGCGTGTTGAGGACGATGGGCAGGGGGTTGACCTCGAGAACCGCCAGGACGAGTTCTTTCAGACCAAAAAGATGGGCATATGGGGCATGCGAGAGCGGGCTAGGCTCTTAGGCGGCCACATCACCTTGCGTTCACGCCCAGGCCGCGGCATGCGTATTCACATAGAAATTCCCCTGGAGAACAGGAACAATGGCGCATAAACACACGATTCTGGTCATCGACGACCACCCAATGTTCCGTGATGGTGTGAAGACCATTGTCCGGGCCAACCCCGCCTATGACATCATCGCCGAGGCCGGAACCTGTGCCGAGGGCTTGGCCCTGGCAAGAAGCCTTCAGCCCGATCTCGCCATCGTGGACATTTCCCTGCCGGACGGCAGCGGCATTGATCTGGCGCGTGATATCCTGCTGTACGCCCCACAGAGCAGGGTGCTCATGCTCAGCATGCACTCCAAGGTTGAATTCATCGCCACGGCCTTCCAGGCTGGAGCCTCGGCTTACTTGGCCAAGGACTCCAGTCGTGACCAGCTCCTGCAAGCCTTGGACGCCGTATTGGCAGGCAAGCAGTACCTGGACGGCTCCCTCTCACCCCGGGTGCTCAGCGAGCTGCTCTCGCGCACCAACTCGGAAACGCGCATGGCCGACGCTTCCTACGGCAAGCTCTCACGACGGGAGCAGCAGGTGCTCCGGCTTTTAGCCGAGGGGCAGGCACCGGCAGCCATTGCTGAGCGGCTGTTCATCTCCCGCAAAACAGTGGAGAATCACCGCACCAACATCCTGCAAAAACTCGGCATCAAAAGCCCCGTGGCCTTGGTGCGCTACGCGGCGCGCATGGGCCTCATTGACCTGGACACACAAGAATAACGGCGCCTTCGTGGGCATTTCTGTGCCAAGCGTGAGGCCGAGACAGCACCAAGCCCCCTTGCAATCCGTAAAAGCTCACAGACGTTCGCCTCCGGCAGGCCGTGGTCCCTTGAAACATTGACAGCAGGGGGGCTTTCCGGCAGTTGACCAGACCAGGGGCGGCCGCCGGGACTGCCTCACACCACTGCGACACACGAGGCCATGCAGCACCGGTGCAAGGCAAGTAATTTTAGGTAGATACTACACATGCGCGAGATTATTCTTATCCACGCCACAGGCGAGGACCGAACGGGCATCACCTCCATCCTTACCGGCGTTTTGGCCGCCTGCAACTTGGATGTGCTCGATATCGGCCAGGTCGTCATTCACGACCACCTGACTCTCGGGATGCTGGTGGCCCTGCCGGAGGCCGCACAGTCCGCCCCGGTGCTCAAGGACCTGCTGTTCAAGGCCCACGAGCAGGGCATCACCCTCAAGCTCACGCCCATCAGCCCCGAGGCGTACGAGGACTGGGTCAACGTGCAGGGCAAGCCCCGGCACATCGTGACCCTTCTGGCCCGCAGGCTGGAGGCGGCACATCTTTCACGCATCACCGCCACACTGGCCGGACATGGGCTCAATATCGACATCATCAACCGCCTGTCCGGCCGCATCTCGCTTTTAAGCACCGAGGAGCAACGCCCGGCCTGCGTGGAATTCTCCGTGCGCGGCACAAGCGCGGATTGGACTGCCATTCGCAAGGAATTCATGGATATTTCCGCCGAACTCGGCGTGGACATCGCCTTGCAGGAGGACAACCTGTTCCGCCGCAACCGTCGGCTGGTGGCCTTCGACATGGACTCCACCCTCATTCAGGTGGAAGTCATCGACGAACTGGCCAAGTGCGCGGGCGTGGGCGACGAGGTTTCGGCCATCACCGCCGGGGCCATGCGCGGGGAATATGACTTCAAGGAGAGCCTGCGCCGCCGTTTGTCTTTGCTCAAGGGGCTGGATGCGGGCGTGCTGGAGCAGGTGGCCCGCGAGCTGCCGCTGACCGAGGGCGCACGTCGGCTCATCAGCAACCTGAAGCGCCTGGGATTCAAAATCGCCATTATTTCCGGCGGTTTTACCTACTTTGGCGAGAGGCTCAAGGAGCAGCTCGGCATTGACTACGTGTACGCCAACAAGCTGGATGTGAAGGACGGCAAGCTTACGGGTAAGGTCATCGGCCCCATTGTGGACGGTGCGCGCAAGGCCGACCTGCTGCGCAAGCTGGCCGAGCGCGAGGGCATCGACCTGAGGCAGGTCATCGCCGTGGGCGATGGCGCCAACGACCTGCCCATGCTGGGCTTAGCCGGCCTGGGCATTGCCTTCCACGCCAAGCCCAAGGTGAAGGCGGGCGCAAGGCAGAGCATTTCCACCCTGGGTTTGGACGCCATCCTGTATCTCATCGGCTTCCGCGAGCGCGAAACACTGGGCTAACCCCTCGTTCCCTTCCTTCCACCACGAAAAAAAGGCTGACCCGAGGGCCAGCCTTTTTACATGTACTTTCGGGTGGTGCGCTATCCTTTGGTGGCCTTTTCCATGGCCCGGCGGAAGCCGTCGGCAGAGCGGTTGATGATGTCCTCCCCCACGCAGAAGGCCAAGCGGAAGTGGCCCGGACAGCCGAAGCCTTTGCCCGGCACGGCCAGAATGCGTTCCTCGGTAAGCAGGCTGACAAAGGCCACGTCGTCGCCCCCTGGGGCGGCCGGGAAGAAGTAGAACGCACCCTTGGGCATGGGGTAGCTGTACCCCGCGCCGTCCAGCACGCGCTTCATGGCCTCGCGGCGTTTGGCGTAGATGCCTGCGTCCACCTGCGACCCCAAGGTTTTGGCCAGCAGCTTTTGCGCCAGGGCCGGGGCGTTGACGAAGCCCAGGATGCGGTTGGCCAGCACGATGCCGGCCACGAGCTCGTCCTTGCCGGGCATGGCCGGGTTGACCAAAGCGTACCCCACGCGGGCACCGGCCAGGGACAGGTTTTTGGAGAAGGAGCTGACCACCACGGTGTACTGGTACAGCGGCAGCAGCGAGGGAACCTCGACGCCGTCGAAGGCCAGGAAGCGGTAGGGCTCGTCGGCCAACAGGAAGATGGGCCGTTCGCGTCCGGCGTTCTTTTTGCGCAGCATGTCGGCCAGTTCCACCAGCGTTTCTTTGGGGTACACCACGCCGGTGGGGTTGTTGGGCGAGTTGATGAGCAGCACGCGGGTCTTGTCGGTAATGGCGGCCTCCAGCGCGGCCACATCCAGGTCAAAGGTGCCGGGCTTGGCCGGGGCCGTGCGCAGCACGCCGCCGTGGTTTTCGGCGTAGAAGGCGTATTCCACAAAGTACGGCGAGGGGCACAGCACTTCGTCGCCCGGACCAAGCACGGCGCGGTAGAAGGCGTTCAAGGCCCCGGCAGCGCCGCAGGTGATGACTAAGCTGCCCGGATCGACCTCCACGCCCTGTTCACGGCTTACCTCGCGGGCCAGGGCCTCGCGCACATACGGATAGCCGAAGTTGGGCATGTAGCCGAAGGCAAAGGGCTCGCCGGCGGTGTCGGCAATGTCGTGCAGGGCCGCGCATACGCAGGCCGGGGGTGGCAGGTCCGGGTTGCCTAAGCTGAAGTCGCAGACCTGATCCTCACCAAATTTTTTCTTCAGTTCAATGCCCGCCTCGAACATGCGGCGAATCCACGATGAACGGGACATGTAGTCCTGAACCTGGGCCGAAAGAAGAGACATGCGGAACTCCTTGCTGTGGCTGTCTGTTGTGGTCCGTTGCGGACCAGCTGCGCCCCATCGGCATGATGAAGCGGTGGGCAACGGCGGTGTGCGCCGCTGGTTGTTGTGCGAACAAGGCAGAAGAGTAGCGGAAGCGGCCGCCCTTGCCAAGAGGCCAGGACGACGTCGGCGGGCTCATTCTGGCAGTGGCTGAGCACGTTGTGTTGCTATGATGACCGCATGGTTGGGCAGAGTAGCTGCCAGGGGTGTATTTAGAGCGCCGGGTGCCGGGACCGGGTGGCCATGGCGCTTTCGATAGCACGCAACAGCTCCACCTCGTTGACGGGCTTGCTCACGTAGCCATCCATGCCGGCGGCCAGGAATTTTTCGCGGTCTCCGGCCATGGCATAGGCCGTGAGTGCGATGATGGGCACGTTGGCGCGTTCGCCCAGTTCCTTGTCGCCACGGATGGTTGTGGTGGCGTCCACACCGTCCATGTTGGGCATTTGAATGTCCATGAGCACGCAGTCAAAGGGCTCCGTGCGCAGCCGCAGAACGACATCCAGCCCGTGGTTGACGCAGGTGACGTCGTAGCCTCTGCGCTCCAGCATTGTGCGGCAGGCCATGAGTCCAATGATGTCGTCATCGGCCAGAAGGATGCGTACGGGGCCGGTTGCCTGGAGGGGGACAATCTCCTTCGGCTCGGTTTGGAATAGCGGTACAGGAGTCGTCGGCACCTCGAAGCGAGCGTCCCAGCACATGGTTGTGCCTCGGCCCAGCTCACTATCCACGGAGATGCTGCCGCCCATGAGTTGTACAATACGTTTAACGATGGCGAGCCCCAGGCCAGCACCCTCGTGCTGCCGCGTGTACGAGGCGTCTGTTTGGGTAAAGCGATCAAAAACAATGGCCTGCTTGTCATCCGGTATGCCGACGCCTGTGTCCTTGACGCTGATGTACACCCGCACGTGGTCGGAGGACTCCGGTGTTTTACGCATCCAGGCCTGCACCATAATGCCGCCGGAGCGCGTAAATTTGACCGCATTGCCCACGATGTTGAACAGCACTTGGCGCAGGCGGGCTTCGTCTCCCAGCAATACCGGCGGAATGGCCGGATCAACGGTGTATTCCAGCCAAAGGTCTTTGCTTTGGCAGGCCTGCCGGAACATGGCGATGACGGAATGCAGCACCTCGTCCATGCCGAAGGGGCTTTTGCGCAGGGTCAACTTGCCGGAGTCCAGGCGGGAGAAGTCGAGGATGTCGTTGAGCAAAGAGAGCAGGCGCTTTGCCGCGCTGTGGGCCATGTTGACGAACTCGTTGAGCTCGCCGCTCAGGCCGCCATCACGCAGCAGTTGCAGCATGCCCAGTACGCCATTCATGGGTGTGCGGATTTCGTGGCTCATGTTGGCCAAAAATTCGCCCTTGGCCTGGTTGGCTGCCTCGGCTGCGTCCTTGGCCCGGCACAGCTCGTCGCGCGTGCGGATCAAATCGCTCATATCCAGGTCCAAGCAGTACATTTCGCAGGTGCCGTCCTCCAGCCGCTGTAAAACATGGCTGGAGTACACGGGAACAATGGTCCCGTCCTTGCGCATCAGCCCCAGCTCGCCAGGGGGAATGGGGATGTCGCGCTCCACCCAGCGGGTTACCGCCTGCACAGCGTCTAAGCGCATGGGCTCGGGGATGATGAGCTGCTCGAGCTTGTGGCCCAGCGCCTCCTCCCGCGTGTAGCCGTAGAGCTCTGTGCTGGCGTTGTTCCAGTACACCACTGTCCGGTCTTGAGCGTAGCCCTGTACGGCGATGGAGGGGATCTCATCAAACAGCATGCGGAAGCGGTTTTCGCTGCGGCGCAGGGCGTTTTCCATGTCCTTGCGGTCAGAAATATCCTGAAAAAAACCAAGTATGGCTGGGCCATCGGGCAGGGTGATTTGTGAAACAGTGGCCAGGGCGGTGAACTCGCTGCCGTCCACGCGCAGCATATCCACTTCGTACTGGTTTTCCACCTGCTCCCCATTCAGTCTGCGGCGGGCGCGGTCGGTAAAGTTCAGGGCGCAGTGCGGGGCGACAAAGCTGACCACGTGCCTACCGATGAGTTTTTCCCGGTTCTCCAGTCCCAGGCTTTGAGCCTGCGCTTTGTTGGCGTAGATGATTTTAAGATCACGGGCGATGGCGATGGGAATGGCCGCATCGTCGAACATGGTGCGGTATTGGGCCTCGCTTTCTACCACCGTGCGCATTTGGGCCCGTTCGCGGGTTATGTTGCGCAGCAGGCAGTGCGTGTGCAGAAATTCTTTGTTTGCCGAACGCACAACAGAGCCGTCCACAGCCACAAGCACAACCTCACCACTCTCGTGCACAAGCGAGAATTCGCAACCGCGAACCTCACCACTTTCCAGGAACCGGGCAAAGGTGGCGGGGAATTTTGCGCGGCATTCCTCCGTAAGAAAATCGCCAATCCAGTGGCCGATGACATCATCGCGGTGGCGGCCCAAAAGCAGCAGCCAGGCGTGATTTACATCCAGCAGCCGGCCTTCCTGGTCCAAAAAATGGCTGGGCAAGGGGGAGCGCTCATGGAACAGGCGCAACCGTTCCTTGCACTCCTCCAGCTCCCGCGTCAGCCAGGCAACGTGAGTGTGCATATCTGCGGTGGCGCTGGCGTCTGGCTTGGTGCAGCGAGCAGGCGTAGCGGCTATGTCAGGAGAGTGGGAGTCCTTTTGAGCCATGAGGTCACTCCACGTTTCAGCAATGCGGAACAGGCGTTGCCCAGCCTTTATATAAGAGGCAATGGGCCCCAAACTACGTATGCAGTTTTTCCCCGTGTTTGGCAATGGGGCAAACGGCAACACGCCGGCAATGTGCGGAACGGAAGGGAGTGCCCTGAACAGTGGGGCGAGAGGGCTTATAGAACGGGTTTGTGGCGTAAATCCGGGAGGGTGGCCCATGTGGGGCAGGCTCCGCGGAGGACTTTTTGTGGGGTGGGCTGCATTGTGGAGCGCAGCATACAGGCGCGGCATAAGGTGCCGTCAGATTCCTCGAAGAAGAGATCGGTTCGGTTGATGGGTTTGCCGCAAGCGGCGCAACGGTGACGAAGCATGGCGACCTCCCTGCCGGGGGTGAAGCTGTTGCCGAATGATATTCCAAATATCAATCCCAATATCATTTCAACTGCACAATACGTGCCGCGACTATAGGGCGAAGGCATCCGGTATAGGCGAGCCCTATGCCTCGTAGCGAGAATTTCGCTTGGCGCGGCTGATTTGCTCTGGTAGCTTTTAATGATGAAACAGCTTGAAACCGCACCGCAGAAGGTTCGGCTGACCCAGGGCGTGCGCGCCGCGGGTTGAGCCGCCAAGGTGGCTCCAGGGGACCTGGAGCGTATACTCTCTGGCTTGGTAACAGGTCAGGATGACCGTATTCTCTCGGGGCCGCGCGGCGGAAACGAGGACGCGGTGGTTGTGCGCTTTCCGCCCGGTAAGGCGCTGGTCCAAACCGTCGATTTTCTGACTCCGGTTGTGGATGATCCGTTCATCTTTGGCCAGATTGCCGCGGCCAATTCCCTGTCGGATGTGTACGCTGTGGGTGGTGAGCCACTGACGGCCATGAACGTGTGCTGCTTTCCCGCACGCACCATGGACCCCACCGTGTTGGGCGCCATCCTGAAAGGTGGGCTGTCCAAAATCCACGAGGCCGGGGCCATTTTGTGCGGCGGCCACAGTGTGGAAGACGCTGAAATTAAGTACGGGTTGTCTGTTTCCGGTGTTATCGATCACGATGCCATCGCCACCAATCGCGGGCTGAAGCCTGGGGACGTTCTCCTGCTCACCAAGCCCATAGGCACCGGCGTGCTTGCCACCGCCGTCAAGGCTGGTTGGGCCACTGCCGCCCACTGTGAAGACCTGCTGCACACCTGGTGCGCACGTTTGAACAAGACCGGAGCCCGCGTCATTCGCGAACTGGGCCTAGCCGCCGCAACGGATGTGACCGGCTTTGGCCTGGGTGGGCACCTGCTGGAAATGGCCCACGCTAGCGGCGTGTGTGCCGAGCTGGAACTCGCCGCCATCCCCTTTTTCCCTGAGGCTCTCGAGCTGGCCAGCATGGGCCTTGTTCCCGGCGGCACAGTGTGCAACCGCGACCATTACCTGCCGCGTACCATCGTCGAGTCCGGGCTGGACGAACTGCGTGTGACTCTCGCCTTCGACGCCCAAACCTCCGGCGGGCTCATTCTTGCCGTGCCCAGCGGCCGCTTGGCAGAGGCCCAGGCGATGCTGACCGAGGCCGGTGATCTCGCCGCCGTCATCGGGCGCGCGGTGGCCCTGGGGGCGGAAGGAAAGAACCTGCGCATCGTGTAACGGCGAAAGCGCGGATTTTTGGGGGAGCACCCCCCTGCCAGAGCATGCAATGGGACAACCGACCACAATGGGCAGGCCCGCCTGGAGTTTTCTTCAGTCGGGCCTTTTCCTGTTCCAACTGCCGAATTGCATCACCGCATGGGCGTTTGTGTCGTGTTTGTGGCGGGGCTTTTGGCTGGAAAACTGAGTAAAAAAAATTGTACAAAGCGTCATTTTTGTGTAGTCTTCGTTCGGACATGAAATGCAGGTTGCTTGAATCAAAGGAGAGTTTCCAAAATGGATATCCCTCGTATTTTCACTATCACCGAAAGTGCTCATCGCATCCATAACCCGTTCACACCCGATAAGTTCGCTACCCTTGGCGCTGCATTGCGTATGGAGAAAGGAACCCGAGTGCTCGACCTTGGCAGCGGTTCGGGGGAGATGCTGTGCACCTGGGCACGCGATTACGGCGCTGTCGGCACCGGCGTCGACATGAGCCAGCTATTCAGCGAGCAAGCGAAACTCCGCGCCGTAGAACTCGGCGTCGCCGATAACGTGACGTTCATCCATGGTGATGCGGCCGGGTATGTTTCTGAGACGAAGGTCGGTGTCGCGGCCTGTGTCGGCGCCACATGGATCGGCGGTGGAGTGGCCGGCACTATTGAACTTCTGGCGCGGAGCCTGCGTCCTGGCGGAATTATCCTCATTGGCGAGCCCTACTGGCGGCAGCTACCGCCGACAGAAGACGTTGCCAAAGGGTGTCTTGCCCATTCCCTCTCTGACTTCCTCCTGCTCCCAGAACTTCTCGCGTCTTTCGGCCACCTTGGCTACGACGTTGTTGAAATGGTTCTGGCTGACCAAGAGGGCTGGGACAGGTACGAGGCGGCCAAATGGCTGACCATGCGCCGGTGGCTTGAAGCCAATCCCGAAGACGAGTTTGCGAAGGAAGTTCGCGCTCAATTGACCGCTGAACCCGAGCGTTACGCCACGTACACGCGTGAATATTTGGGATGGGGTGTGTTTGCGCTGATGCTGCGGTAAGGCGCTTTATCTGTGCGCGCGGCCCAGGCTGCCGTGCCCGTGAAACATGGTGTCATAGATGTGGTTATCGCCCGGCGAGCTGAAGTAGCCGTCCGGAGCGGTTTCCGGCGTACCGGCGGCCAGTAGTTCGCTGACGGTCGCGGTTGTATAGCCGGTTTTGCGCTAGGAGTTGCAGCAGGTGGCGCACAATACCCGCGGTGTCGTGCGGTATGGCGTTGGCGTGGAGCAGGATGATGGAGCCGGGCCGCACCTCGGCAAGGATTTCGCGGGCGCGCTGTTCCGCGTTGCCGCCGCCCTCGCCGACAACATCCCACTGGATGACGGCGAGGCCCATGTGGTTGAGCCGTGCGGCTGTGGCGGCATTGCCACGGCCATAGGGCAGCCGGAAGAGCCGCAAGGCCGTTTGCGGCGCATCAGCGAAACCGGCGGTGCTGAGGCGGCGGCGCAATTGTTCGCGCAGCAGTTCAAACTGCGCGTTGGCCCACTGCACCTGCTGGTCAAATTCGTTGGGTGTGACCACGAACATGTTGGCGTGTGTCCAGGAATGGTTGCCCAGTTCAAAGCGCGGGTCGGCCATAAGCTGCATGCTGCGCTCGGGGTGGGAGCGCATCCATTTGCCCCCGGCGAAGAACGTGGCGCGGGCATTGGCGGCGCGCAGGGCGTCAACCAGTGCGGCATCATAGCCCGTGGTGTGTATGGCCCGTTCGCAGAGGTCAAAGGTCAGGGCCACGCGGCGGTCGCCTTCAGGCAGGGCCACGCGGCGGATGATGCCACTTTGCGCGGTGGAAACGGGAGCGGTGGCGTGCAGCGGTGTGGTACGCGCGGGCGGCGAGGTATCCGGCTTGGGCAAAGGGCGTATGTGGCGCTCCGCCTGTGCCTGTGCGGGGTTTAGCGGCTGCGCCAGTTGCTCGGTGGTCCAAAGGTCAAGGGCGGTGTGTTGGGAGCCGGGGGTGCTGGGGCTGCCCGCCCAGGCCAGGCACGCGGTGGTGAGGACGAAGAGGGCCGCAAGGGCCGGAGCAATCCGCACGTGCCGCGTGCCGGGCATGGGAGGTCTACTCCGCAGGCAGGGTAATGGCGGGGCCGTTGAACTCGATGTCGATGATCTCGTACTCCACGCGACCGCGCGGCACCATGATGACGACCTCGTCGCCCACGGACTTGCCCAAAATGGCCTGGCCAACAGGGGAGAGCACAGACACGCTGCCCTTGCAGAAGCCGGTTTCATCCGGCCCAAGCAGCACATAGCGTTTCTGCTCGCCGGACTCGCCGTCCTCCAGCACCACCGTGGCGCCAAAGCACACTTTGTCACCACCTAGGGTGCTCATATTAATAACATTATATCTGGCCATGCGCGATTCGATGAAGTTAATGCGCGCTTCCATCATGCCCTGGCGTTCGCGCGCGGCGTGGTAGCCGCCATTCTCGCGCAGGTCGCCTTCTTCGCGGGCAAGCCGGATGGCTTCGGAAACTTCGGGCCGGGCCTTTTTGAGCTGGTCCAGCTCTTTCTTCATCAGCACGTAGCCTTCTTGGGAAATGGGATAGCTCGACATATCGTTCGCCTCTCAAGGAAAAGGAATCCCACGCGAACCGCGCAAAGCGCGTCGCGCACAGAAGGACGACGGGTGCCGGTACGGTTCAATAAAAACGGCCCGGCCAAAACAAAAGGAAGCCTGCGGGACCCTCCCGTAGGCCGCCTAACGTCGTCATTTGCCCCAATACGGCATCGGGCACAGGGGGTCAAGGGGGCTAGGGGGCAGCCGGTCTAGCAGCTCCGGCAGTCTTTGTGGATGAACAGCAGCAGGTCGAAGAGGTTCTGAGCCATTTCGTCGGCCAGGCCTGGAGGAGTGGCTTCTGACTCTGAGCCGGCAGTGCGGTTGATGATCTTGGTGAAGAGCATGCCCACAAGTTGGTCATCGCCCGGGGTCCAGGGCGAGGCGCTGGAAGGGAACTTCTTATCGAATCCGTGATAGTACATGGGTATGCGCTCCGTATGTAGTGGGGCTTGCAGCCTTGGCCCCGCATAGGTAGAGTCCTTTGTAGCTGTTGAACTTTTCGGCGTAAGCTGGGCAAGACTTTATGGCCGGAGCGTATGTTCACGTCGGCTACAGGAGGTGGGTGTGGAGGCAAAGACTATTCTGGTGGTGGAAGACCACGCGCAAACGCGTGAGCTCATCACCTACAATCTTGAGGCTGCCGGCTACACTGTGCGGGCCGTGGAAAATGGCGTTCGCGCTCTGGAGCTGGCGGCGCGCATACGCCCATCTCTGGTGCTTTTGGATGTGATGCTCCCCGGCGGAATGGATGGTTTGGAAATTTGCCGCACCCTCAAGTCTGATCCACGGCTCAAGGCTGTTCCTGTCATCATGCTCACTGCGCGTGGTGATGAAGTGGACCGCATTGTGGGGCTGGAGCTGGGCGCGGAGGACTACGTGGTCAAACCGTTCAGCCCGCGTGAGTTGCTCTTGCGCGTCAAGGCCGTGCTGCGCCGCGCAGCGGTGGATGAGGCCAGCACCCCGGCGGAAATGTTTGAACGCGAGGGCTTGGTCATCGATTTTGCTGGCCATGGCCTGACTGTGGACGGCGTGGACACGCCCCTTACCGCCACGGAGCACAAAATCCTGCGCGAACTGGTGCAGGCCAAGGGCCGTGTTCTTTCCCGCGACAGGCTGCTGGATACGGTGTGGGAAACGGATTTCGACGGCACCTCTCGTACCATTGATACCCATGTGCGGCGACTGCGCGGCAAGCTGGGCCGCTTTGCCGACTGGGTGGAAACGGTGCGCGGTGTGGGGTATCGTTTCAACCCCGGCGCAATCGCTGAGGCCTAGAAACGCACAGTGTCGATAGGCTATCGGTATTGTGAACGTCTTGAATACCGGTATGTTGACGCGTATAAGCATGGCGTAACAGTTCGACGACGTAGAGTTCCGCGCCTTTGCCTCT
>Ga0183099_1001727_pt1 | contig 12109 bp, 7 predicted proteins | sample Biomet1_FD_127788 | JGI IMG/M metagenome (GOLD analysis project Ga0183099, IMG submission 127788) | Microbial communities from bioreactor (seeded with anoxic lake sediment) at LBNL, California, USA - Biofuel metagenome 1 | ecosystem: Engineered > Bioreactor > Anaerobic > Unclassified ... | reverse complement strand
CACCTCTTCCCATTCCGAACAGAGAAGTTAAGCCCAACCACGCCGATGGTACTGCGCAAGTGGGAGAGTAGGTAGTCGCCCTTTTTAGATAGAAGCCCCGTTACAGCTATGTGACGGGGCTTTCTGTTTTTATTTTCGTCTGGTTCTCTGCTGGTTCTCGTCTGGTTCTCGTTCTCTTTATTTTTCTTCGTTTTTTCCTTTTTTTCTTTAGAAGGTGGGAGCTGCCGCTGTAGCCCACATCCCGGATCAAGCAGAAAAGTTGTGGAGTAAATCGGAGGCTATGTATGATTTGATACTGGGAACCGTAACCGCATGCTTGAACCTTTATGTCAAAGACCGAACGATCTGTTTTTTCTTTGTACCTTTTGCTTATGCCGGGTTCCAAATCTGGTCGAATTTCTGCATGATTCTTTGTATCAAAAAAATCAATAAATTTACCAGCATGTTGTAAAAAACTTCAAAAAGAGGGGAAATCACGAAACATGTTTTTAAACATAAATATTCTCATGAGTAGTTTGGGCGTTTCAACGCTCTTTTAAATAAACCTGAAAACGGGATACAAATGAAAAACGAGGAAAAGAATGTGTATAAAGCTATTCGAAGGGGAGATATTAAGTCTTTCGAAGGTTTCTATATGAAATATCAGCCTCGTCTGTTTGCTTACGGAATGGGCATACTGGATGACGAAGAAGCAATAAAGGATTTGGTTCAGGAAACGTTTATGACCTTTTGGGAGCATAGGGAAAATATCATTTCAGATTATTCGGTGACGGCTTATCTATTCAGGATCTTTCATAATAACTGCTTAAAATACTTGAGAATGCAAGCTATACAAAGTAATTTTTCGCAGCTATCAGACTTGAAGATAAAAGAAATGGAAATATCATACTACAGTCCCGATAAGAATATTCTTGGGTCTGTGTTCATGCACGAGGTCGAAGATTTGTATGAAAAGGCTGTAGGTAAATTGCCAGAACAATGCCGTGAAATATTCATCATGAGCAAACAGAAAGAAATGAGAAGCTCGGAAATAGCTTTGAAATTGGGACTTTCCGTACGAACTATTGAAAACCAGACTTATAAAGCAGTACAGATACTAAGGCAGGCAATGAAGGACTATGCTTTGCCAACTATTGTAATGCTTATCACTCTTTGTAAATTTTTATAACAAAAAGTAAAATGATCAGCGACATCAACAACATATTGCTCATAAAATACCTGCGTAATGAATTAAACGAGCAGGAAAGCAAACAACTGCTTTCCTGGTTGCAAGAGAACGAGGAAAATAAGGATTTTCTTTTTGGCCTCAAAGAAGCATACACATTAAGCAGGTGGAAAGAACTTCAAGTGAGATCTGATACTGCTCAGGAATGGCAGAAGCTCAATGCAGTTATGGAAGAAGCGACCAGGACAAAACGTCCAAAACGACTGATGTCTTTTGTTCGTTATGCAGCCGTTGCAATTTTTGTTTTTGGATTGGGCTTTTTTTTACGTGATGTCGGCCAAAAAGAGGATCTAAGTTACAATATGGTTGAAACCTCGTTAGGGGAGAGTTCCACCTTGATACTGAACGATGGCACCAAAGTCAAACTCAATGAAAATTCAAAATTAATTTATCCAAGTTGCTTCGAAAAAGATAGTAGAAGAGTAAAGCTAAAAGGAGAAGCTTATTTTGAAGCAGCTCACAATGAGAAGCGCCCATTCTTTGTGAATGTAGGGGCATACACTGTAAAAGTGTTGGGTACAAAATTTAATGTAGATGCTTATCCCGATCAACTGTATGTGTACACAAGTTTGAAAGAAGGAAAAGTACAGATTATTGAAAATTCCGAAGATTCAAAAATTATATCTGAACTGAAACCAGGGAATCAATTCAGCTACAACAAACGGTCCGGGGAATTCTTTGTAAAATCCGTCGATATGGACGAAATCGGCGACTGGACAAACGGCGAAGTTGTACTTAAGCGAGAAACCTTGGAAGACGTAGTCGGAAGGCTGGAACAGAAATACGGATATACATTTGATATACAGAATAAAAGTCTTAACAGACTGACCTATAACATAACCATAGAAAATGAATCGTTGGAAGAAATTCTGAGCAACATCCATTTCATCACGCCACAGGTTCATTATACCATACATAAAGAGAAAAAAACAGTCATTTTGAAGTAAAAAGATTGGTTTCATCAATGGAAAATTCTGTTGACAGCCATAACTATGCCCAAAAAAAGCAAACTCCTTAAGAAATATACTCTACATTTATTAACCTTAAATCGTAAAATTATGATTTTCAAACCAAAAGTAATTAGAATGAACACCTCGCTATGGTATTCTGCCGTCGTTTCTAATGTTGGACGTGCATTTTGCAAGCGGATGTTTTTGGTCGTCGTTTTGATGGGCTGTGTCAGTCTTTCAAATGCACAGGATAAAAAAGTGACATTGCATGCGGTGAATGAACCTTTGTCAGTCGTCTTGGCCGATTTGAGCAAGCAGACCGATTACAAGTTTTTCTACAGTGACAATGTAACCGATTCCAATCAAAAAGTAACCTTGAATGTGACCGATCAGCCCTTAAAATTGGTCTTGGAACAAATATTCAAAGGAAAGGAAGTCGGTTTCTTGCTGAAGAAAAAACAAATTTTGTTGTTCAAAAAAAACGAAGACCCCCTTCAAAGTGCAGAAAGCGGCACGAGGAAAGTTAGTGGGACTGTAACGGACAATGACGGAAATTCGATTATCGGAGCCAGCGTCATCCTAAAAGGTACAGGTAAAGGCTCGACAACCGATACGGATGGAAAATTCAAAATGGATGTTCCTGAAAATTCAGTATTACAAATTTCCTACATCGGTTTTGAAAACAAGGATGTGCCTGTAAAGAATAGCTCTGTCATTGACATTCGAATGAAAGAGACCAGCCGGGCTCTGGACGAAGTGGTTGTTGTTGGCTATGGTACTCAAAGGAAAAAAGACCTGACCAGTTCCATCGCTATGGTAAATGCCAATGAGATTGCCAATCTTTCTGTTTCAAATGTAGCTTCAGCCTTGCAGGGAAGAATGTCTGGTGTTCAGATAACCAAAGATGGCACTCCTGGAGGCAGTCCTTCCATTCGTATTCGAGGTACAGGATCCATCTACAATTCCAGTCCACTTTATGTTGTTGACGGAATGATTGTAGATAACATTGATTACCTGGGGCCAAACGATATAGAAAATATTGCAGTCTTGAAAGATGCTTCGGCTTCTGCCATTTATGGCGTAAGGGCAGCCAATGGTGTAATCATGGTGTCCACCAAAAAAGGAACGAAAGATGGAAAACTCAATGTTTTTGTTAATTCTTATGCGGGTATTAAAACTCCCTCCAATCTGCTAAAACAAGCAAACGGCGAACAATATGTCACGTTGTACAACGAGAAAATGGAGTATTTGGGCTCTTCTGAAAACAAAGTAAGCTACAGCGATTTCAACACTTCGACCAACTGGGTTAAGGAAGTGACTACAAGCTCATTCACAAATAGCGATGATGTCAGTATTCAAGGTGGAACCGAAAAATCCTCCTATAATGTTGGCGTCAACTACTTGAAAGAAGACGGCTTGATTAAAGACAATACGTATGGACGTTTGGGCATGAGGGCCAGCTATGACTTTAAAGTCAGCAAATATGTCAAGACTGGTTTAAACATTGCTTTTACAAGTGCAACATCGAAACCCTATAATGGCGATTTGTTGCTTCAGGCTTTTAAAGGATTACCGATTATGGCTGCCAAAAATGCCGATGGCACTTTTGTGGATCCCATCAGTCTGGACATTTCAGTGGGACAGTCATCCAATCCGGCAGCAACATTGTATTACAACCATCAATGGAACAATGCCTACAATGCACTGGCAAATTTCTATTTGGATGTAAACCTTCTCAAGAATCTGTCTTTGAAGACAACATTGGGATTCAATCCTAATCTGAACAGGTCGGTCAGTTTTACACCAATTTACGATGTGGGATCCTTCCAAAAAAATACCACCAACAGTATGTCAAAATTCAGGACGGACAATCTTAACACTTCTTGGGACAATACCTTGACCTATGAAAAGACCATAAATGATGACCATAATTTCAAGGCTATGGTGGGCTATTCCTACCGTGTTCAAACCACTGATTATTTGAATGCATCTGCCAGTGGATTGGTGGACTTGCCTGAAATAAATCAAAGCTATCTTTTTTTAAGCCTTGGATCAACGGATTCTTATGCTGTTACGGCCTCCGATGGTGGTAGCAGAACTGTCCAGATTGGTTATATGAGTCGCCTGAACTACGATTATAAGCACAAATATCTGCTGAATGTTACGATGCGTGCGGATGGTTCATCCAGATTTCCGAGCAACAACCGTTGGGGCTATTTTCCATCAGTTGGTATGGGCTGGGTCCTTTCTCAGGAACCCTTCCTCCAAGCTGTTCCTGCAATTAGTTTCCTTAAATTGAGAGCTGGATGGGGGTTGCTGGGAAATGACAATATTCCATCTAACATTTATAATCCACGGATCGATAATTCGGATTACCGGTCTGTTATATTTGGATCAAGCCAAAATTCCGGTAACGGAGCACTTTCTCATGCTGTTACGGTAACTCAGTCGTATAATCCAAACCTGAAATGGGAGACTGTCAATGAAACCAATATTGGGTTGGATATTGCCACACTCAACAACCGTTTGACCGGATCCATGGACTGGTACCGAAAGATGACCACCAATGCCATTTTCTCTACCACAGCCTTAGGTAGCTCTGGTATTGATCCTAGCGGTGTATGGGGAAATTATGCGGATATTCTGAACACCGGTATCGAACTGGGGGCAGGATGGCAAGATAAGGTGAACGACAAATTCTCGTATTCCCTCAATGCCAACTTTACGTACAACAAGAATAAGATGGATCACATCAATGCAGCCGGTGCCAGCTATTACGATGCTTCATACAGTGACTCTCCGACGATAACCCGTACGGCAGAAGGCCATTCCATTGGTGAATTTTTCGGGTATAAGGCTGTTGGTGTTTTCCAGAATGACGATGAGATTTCAGCCAAGCCCCACTTGTTGGGAGCTATCCCAGGAGACCTTATCTTTCAGGATGTGAATGGTGATGGGGCCATTGATGCTTCAGACCGCACTTACTTAGGAAATCCGAATCCTCCGTTCATTTATGGTTTTAATATTGGTTTTCAATATGAAAACCTTGATTTCAATATGTTCTGCCAAGGAGTTGCGGGCAACAAAATCTTCAATGCCAACCGGATGCTCCGTTATCAAACGGAAAACTACGATTTGGATTTCTACACCAACAGGTGGCACGGCGAAGGAACATCAACCTCCTATCCGTCTGCTGTTATGTCCAACCCGACCACTCCTAATTCTTTCTATGTGGAAAGTGGCAGCTATTTTCGCTTAAAGACCATCCAGCTGGGTTATACTTTGCCCGTTCGTTCCATCAAAGCCTTGGGGATGCAAAAGGCCAGGGTTTATATAAATGCTGAGAATCCACTGACCCTTTTCGGCTACAACGGCTATTCTCCTGAAGTTTCTTCTTCGGATCCTTTGATGAGTGGTGCTGACAGAGGGGTATACCCGCTTTCATCCATCTATACGTTCGGTGTTAACCTTGTCTTCTAAATCTTGATATTATGATGAAAAAAATTGTAAATACATTTGTTTTGATTGGGGCGCTTATCCTGGTTTCATGCAACAACGATCTGGATTTTGATGCATACAAGACATTGCCTCAGGATGAATTCTGGCAAACCCAGGAAGATGCTGAATCGGCCATTTATGCCTGCTACGGAAAATTATCAGACTGGCCTTTTATTGAACCAACCACTTTTGCACCCGAAGAAATAGCCAGTGACAATACTGCAAAAGGCAGCTCTACCGATGATCAACCGGAAATTAACCAGTTTAAAGCCTTTTCGTTTACGCCCTCACAGACCATTTTCAATACGTTCTGGAATTCTCGTTATTCCCTGATCAACATGTGCAATCAGGCCATTACGAATATTCCAAACATTACTATGGATGAAACGTATAAAAAACAACTTCTGGGTGAAGCTAAATTTATCAGAGCCTGGACTTATTTTGAATTGGTCCGCATGTTTGGCGAAGTCATCATTTACGACGGGATTCCCAGTGATGGAAGTTATGATATAGCGAAATCCTCTGTGGAAGATGTTTATAAATTTATTTTAAGTGACCTGGAATATGGATACGCCAATATGTATAAGACAGCGTGGCCCGATTCGGGCAAAGGTCGTGTCACTGCTTGGGCTGCCCGTGCACTGGAAGCAAAAGTTCTGATGTACATGGCTTCGGGAGCAAACTTTATGGAAGATGGAAAGGCCATTGGTGGGAAAACCTGGACCGATGTAAAAACAGTGACAGAAGATGTAATTGAACATGGCCCTTACAGCCTTTATACGGCAAAAGGAGATTCCAGCTTTTTCTATATGTTCCGTCTGCAAAATGAGAACTGTGATGAATCTATCTTTGAAGTGCAAAACGGTGCGTCCAAGAATTACGGAGATATCAACCGTTGCGCTTATGCCGTGTATCGTTGGGTAAGAGGATCCAATGACAATGGCGATGGTTGGGGGCTGGATGTGCCTACAGATGGACTTGTCACCGACTGGCAAGCACGTACCGATGATGCCATCCGATTGCACGCTTCAATAGCTTTTCGTGGTGACAGGCTAACCGATGGCACCTTTGTAGGTGGACTGACAGAACTGGCAGGGACTAACGCCGGCAAGAATGGGTATCCGGTGGCACGCTACAGTATGAAATCCTATGTGCCGTTAAACGATCAGACCAAACTTTCCTGGATTTACGGCATTGAGCAAAATATTCGTCTGCTTCGCTTCGCCGATATTCTGCTCATTGATGCAGAAGCTAGACTTAACCTTTCCGATAAGGATGGGGCCAAGCTCTCCATCAACAAAGTGAGAAGCCGTGTCAAGGAAACACCTTACGAAGCTTCCGAGATTACGTTGCAAAAAATCTGGGATGAACGCCGTTTCGAACTTGCCTTTGAAAACGATCGTTTCTTTGATCTGGTACGTACTGGACTTGCCAAGACGATTTTAGCCCCGAGTGGATTTGTCTATCCGAAACACGTTTTCTATCCGATTCCTCAGGCTCAAATTGATTTGTCAAATGGTATCCTGACTCAGAACAAAAATTATTGATTCGACCGAATTAATGTATGGAAAGAGGGTGAACAAATAGTCGTGCACCCTCTTTCTTTTCTTTGAAAATAGAACATGATGAAATATAGAATAACCTTGTTTTTTGCAATTTTGATGGTTGGCACTTTACAAGCTCAGCCTCCTAAGGACTATCATCTGGTCTGGTCGGATGAATTTTCAGGTACTCAAATAGATACAACATCCTGGAGCTTTGAAACGGGCGATGGCGGATGGGGAAACAATGAAAAGCAGTATTATACCGATGGAAAAAATGTGGACGTCCGTCGTGGACTTTTGTCGATCGTTGTACGCAAAGTTGGACTAAAGTACACCTCAGCCCGAATGGTTACAAAGGGAAAACGGATATTTAAGTATGGGTACATGGAAATACGAGCCAAGATTCCTGCAGGCTTGGGTACATGGCCTGCTATCTGGATGCTTGGTGAAAATATAACTGAAAAGGGTTGGCCTGCATGCGGAGAGTTGGATATCATGGAACACGTGGGGAAACATCCCGGTTATGTACACTGTTCCGTACACAATCTGGCAGGATACGGAGAAACGCCTTATACGGGCATCGTTCAGATAGAGCATCTTTTTGATTCGTTTCATACATACTCTCTGGAATGGACTGAAGACAAAATATCTTTTGCTGTTGACGGAAAAACAGTTTATAGGTACACGCCAGAGCGTAAAACCAAAGAAAACTGGCCTTTTGACCTACCGATGTTTTTTATATTCAATGTGGCTGTTGGCGGTAATTGGGGCGGCCCAACAATTGACGATTCTGTTTTCCCTCAAAAAATGACTGTAGACTATATTAGGGTTTATCAAAAGAAATAGTATAAAATTTTATGACAATGAAAAAATCGCTGTTTGTGTTTGGCCTTTGCCTATTGTCTGTGCTGTGTTTTGCTCAGACAAAGGCGGAGCTGCCCCAACTTGGGAAAGACAAAGTAGAGGCTGTAATTGCGGCCATGACTCAGGAAGAAAAAGTATACATGCTGATGGGTCTGGGAGATGCAAATTGGGCCAATCCACCGTCGGGTGAAAAGACTGTAATCATTAGCGGTTCGTCCGGTAGGACATGGAACATTCCTCGTCTTGGCATCACTGCGGCAGTGGTGTCTGATGGTCCTGCAGGTTTGCGTATCGATGTCCATCCTGGAGATCCGGATTTTTTTTATTGTACAGCTTTTCCCACAGCGACCGCCCTGGCTTCAACCTGGAACACCGGACTGGTTGAAACTGTAGGTAAAGCCATGGGCAATGAAGTGCTGGAGCATGGCGTGGATGTTTTGCTGGCTCCTGCGATCAACATTCATCGCAATCCTCTTTGCGGGCGCAATTTTGAATACTATTCTGAAGACCCGTTGATTGCCGGAAAGATGGGGGCAGCTATGATTCGTGGCTTGCAGTCCAATGGGGTGGGCACCTCACTCAAGCATTTTGTAGCCAACAACATTGAAACCAATCGAACCAGCATCAATGCCGTAGTTAGTCAGCGAGCCTTACGTGAAATCTATTTGCGTGGCTTTGAGATTGCCGTCAAAGAAGGACAACCCTGGACAGTCATGTCCTCCTATAACCGTTTGAACGGTTTTTACACCTCCGAAAATCGTGATCTGATTACGACTGTCTTACGTGATGAATGGGGTTTTAAAGGCATTGTAATGTCTGATTGGTGGGGGGGAGCCGATGCAGTTGCCCAAATGAATGCCGGTAACGACTTGCTGATGCCTGGTTGTGCACAACGTGAGGAACTATTGAATGCCTTGAAAAACAAGACTATTGATGAGAAGATCATTGACCGCAATGTGGCTCGTATTCTGAATTTTATTCAACAAACGCCACGTTTCAAAGGGTATACCTATTCCGGTCATCCTGATTTGAAAGCTCATGCCCAGGTATCGCGCTGTGCTGCTGATGAATGTATGGTTCTATTGAAAAATGAATATAACACGTTGCCTCTGAAAGGCGTTAAAACAGTTGCCTTGTTTGGTAAGACCTCCTACCGTTTTATTGCAGGAGGAACCGGAAGTGGTGAAGTGAACTACGAAAAGGCTATATCCATAAAGGAAAGTTTTACGGATGGAGGCTATCAAATAGCGAAACCGTTGGATGTCCTATACACCCATTTCATTGATACCTTACTTGCCAATTCCAAAGAAGAAAACAAAAAACAACTGGTGGATTTTCATGCAGAATTACCCTTGAGCAAACGTTGGATTGAATCGCAAGTAAAGGGCTCTGATATTGCGGTCATAACCATTGGGCGCAATGCAGGTGAAGGCTGGGATCGAAGTGTTGTCGATTTTTCATTGACAGCAGTCGAAAAAAACTTAATCAAGGATGTCTCCGCTGCATATCATGCTGTCGGGAAAAAGGTTGTGGTTATCTTAAACGTAGGTGGTGTAATTTCAACGGCCGATTGGCGTGATGATCCTGATGCCATCCTGTTGACCTGGCAAACAGGGCAGGAAGGAGGACGTTCCTTGGTGGATATTCTCAAGGGAACAGTCAATCCATCTGGTAAATTGCCTATGAGTTTTCCATTGACATATGCCGATGTCCCTTCTGCAAAAATATTTCCTGGCGAACCAAAAGAAAATCCCGTGAACGCCCCTTACGAAGAAGGTTTCTATGTTGGCTATCGTTATTACGATACATTCAAGGTTCCGACAGCATACGAGTTTGGTTATGGTCTTTCTTACACCCAGTTTCGATACTCAGACCTTCGGTTGAGCAGTAACGATTTCTCTGACAAGATGACTGTGACTTTCACGGTTAAAAACATCGGTAAAGTCGCCGGAAAAGAGGCTGCTCAGCTCTATTTGAGTGCCCCTCAGGCTGAGATGGAAAAACCGGAGCAAGAATTGAAAGCTTTTGCCAAAACCAATTTGCTAAAGCCTGGTGAAAGTCAACAGCTTTCTTTTACACTGGATGAACGCCTGTTGGCTTCGTTTCGAAGCGGCATCAGTGCCTGGGTGGCGGATAAAGGGATCTATGAGGTTCGTGTGGGTGCTTCATCCAAAGATATTCGTTTAAAAGCATCCTTCGGTGTGCCCCAAGCCATTCTGGTAGAAAAAGACCATAATGTGTTGTATCCAAACCGGGTTTTTAAAGAATTGAGTGTATCGAAAAATCTTGAACCATGAAAAAGTTGTTTTTATTTATTTTATGTTGCTGTGCGTTTTTTGTCGAAGCACAGCAACCGTATAAACTGTATACTTTCAATAAATATTTTGCGGAAAACAGTTTTGTAAAAGCACTTCAGGATACCAGTACCCCTCCTTCGTTCCAGCAAATCAGGGAAAAGCTTCCACATCCTTTTTGGACAGGAAATTCCGACGCAATCCGCTGTTATTGGAAAGCGTGGGAGATTGCATTCAGCCACTTGAAAAAGGTGACACCCGAAAACAATTTTGTATCTCCTTACATTGATGCTGCTTTCAATGGCAATATTTTCATGTGGGACGGTTCTTTCATGACCATGTTTGGACGCTATGGCTCTCGTGCTTTCAATTTTCAGGGAACGCTCGATAATTTCTACCGTAAGCAGGTTCCGGATGGCTTTATTTGCCGTGAGATTTATGGTGCCACCGGTCAGGATTGTTTTGAACGTGTTGACCCTTCCAGTACTGGCCCTAATATTATGCCATGGGTGGAATGGGAATACTTTATGAATTTTAACGACACGACCCGTTTGAAGAGGGTTTTTCCACCATTGCTTGCCTATTATAATTGGTTTGCATTAAACCGTACCTGGAAAGACGGTTCCTACTTTCTGAGTGGCTGGGGTTGTGGGATGGACAACCAGCCTCGTGTGAAGGAGGGCTATGATGTGCAGTGGAGCAATGGCCATATGTCTTGGGTGGATGCCAACATGCAAGCACTCTTTGCTGCCAAAACCCTAGTGAAAATGGCCTCCATTTTGCACCGCGATAGCGATGTTGTCGGGTTGAAGATGGAGATCAAGCAACTTACCCGGTTTGTCAATAATGAGATGTGGAACGAAAAACTGCATTTCTATACCGACAAATTCCGTGATGGTTCTCTTTCAACCGTTCAAACCATCGGTTCCTATTGGTCGCTGCTGGCAGGAGTCGTCCCTCCTGAACGAATGAAGGAATATGTAGGCCAATTGTCCGATCCGAAAAAATTCAATCGTCCCCATCGTGTCCCCTCCCTGTCCGCTGATTGTCCACTTTATGATCCTAATGGTGGTTATTGGTGTGGAGCTGTTTGGGCACCGACTGCCTACATGGTTTTACGTGGCCTTACCGAAATCGGAAGAGACAGTCTGGCACATGCTATTGGTATGAATCATCATCAGAACGTGGTGGAAGTGTTTAAACAAACAGGAACATTCTTTGAAAATTATGCCCCGGAAAAAGCCCAAGGAAACAATCGTGACAATTTTATAGGCTGGACAGGACTGGCTCCCATTGCCGTATTGTTCGAATATGTATTCGGCATTCAGGCCGATGTCCCTCATAATCGTTTGGTCTGGAGAATTGATTTGACGGATGAGTTTGGCGTAAATCAATATCCCTTTGGTGTTGACGGCGTTGTTAATTTGCGATGCAAAGCAAGAAAAAACAGCAAGGAAAAACCCAGGATAGTGGTTGCTTCCAATAAGGACTTTAAATTGGATGTAATTTGGCCGGGAGGGAGCTATACCATAGCTGTTCACGGAAATTTACGGTAGTTGTTTGGCCATCAGCTCTATTTGCCGGGAATAGACTGGTTCCGAAAACTTAATTTTAAGTGATGAGAAAATCTTCTATTCAAAAAAGAAGAAAAATAAAAACATCATTAACGTTCATCTTTAAAGGGTGTTGCCTTTATTCATGTTTTTTCTTTTGAAAAAAGATTCAAAAATATTT
>Ga0183099_1001726_pt1 | contig 12113 bp, 13 predicted proteins | sample Biomet1_FD_127788 | JGI IMG/M metagenome (GOLD analysis project Ga0183099, IMG submission 127788) | Microbial communities from bioreactor (seeded with anoxic lake sediment) at LBNL, California, USA - Biofuel metagenome 1 | ecosystem: Engineered > Bioreactor > Anaerobic > Unclassified ... | reverse complement strand
GGAATAGTGGGATGTTTATATAGGAAACTCATACAATTATAGATAATATTAAGAAATATATGCAGAACACGGAGAAATAATTAGTAATTTGGAATTAGTAATTAGTAATAGAAAAAATAGAAAAAGAGGAAAAGAACAGACAAGTTAAAGAAGAATTTAATAAGTTTGAAAAAATATCTATAGATTACGGAGTTATGGAAAAATCGGATAAGATTGAAGTTATTCCTATAGATATTGGATGGAATGATATAGGAAGCTTTCCTTCATTGGAAGAAGTCTTTAAGAAAAATAAAAATGGAACTGTAATAAAAGACGCTAGATGTATAGAGATAGATAGTGAAAAAAATATAATTATTGGAAATGAGAAAAAGGTTATTGCTACAGTTGGAGTAAGAAATCTGATTATAGTAGATACGGAAGAAGGACTTCTTATTTGTAATAAGAATGATGCTCAGCATATTAAGAAAGTTGTGCAAGAGTTGGAGAAATTATAGGGGCGGTTAACTAGGTAATAGTTGATGACATTGGAAGGAGATATCTCCCTACTGGTCGATATGACAGTTTTGAGTGTCTCGCAAACAAATTGTCATTTCGAGGAATGAGGAATCCAAGTTTTCTTGTGTCGTAAAGAAAAAAATGAAAACATCAAACTCCTTTCTTCTTAGCGTTTCCTCTTGTTCTAAGAGGAAACTATTGTAGAATTGAAAGTTAAGCTAAAAAAATGAAGGCATTTTTAAGTTGTTCTTTTTATCTAGGTATTCCAAATAGAAGTGATAAAAAATGATTTTATTTGGTTTATGTGACATGTTTTAGGAAAAATCTATAATTTATTAGAATTTAAAGTGTACTGATTTAAGAAACTCTCCTATAACATAAACACAATAAATTTTACAAATTTATTCATATATGATAAAATGTATAAGGAATTACCAAAAGATTAAGGGTTGATAATTGGGATTAACAGAATGGGGGAATTATGAAGAAATTTATAGAAAATTTCTTTCTTAAGGCAACAACAAAGTTGTCAATTGATTTATTAATGTTAACAATTTCGTTTATATTCGTATTGGCATTAAAATATGATGTAAACTGGAATTCGTATTTTACAGTTCAAAGTTTTTTACCATTTATACTTATTTCATTTTTAGTTTTGGTTATGAGGAAAACAAATTATAAAAGTTGGGTATTTTTAAATACAAAAGATTTGTTTTTTACAGGGATTGATATTGTTTTGATTAATATAGTTTATTTTAGTTATACAATTATAAATTTTACAGGATTTCCGAGACATCTTATTGTAGGAAACCTTATTATAGGGTTATTCTTGACATTTTTGCCTAGATTTTTTTTGAGGGCTTTGTTTGTATTGGAAAATCAAAAGAAAATAGATGGTAAAAATTGTTTGATAGTAGGAGCTGGGACAGCGACAGACTCACTTCTTAGAGAATATAATAGAAATTCTAAAATGGATTTTAGAGTAGTAGGTTTAGTGGATGATAATCCTAAGAAAAAAAATGCAATTATGCACAATTATAGAGTTTTAGGAAATAGATATGATATCCCTGATTTGATTAAAGAAAATGGAGTAAAGATAATTATTATATCGATACCTTCTGCTTCTGGAAAAGATATAAAAGAGATTTATTCGTTAGCGAATGAAGATGGAGTAGAGGTAAAAATACTTCCAAACTTTAGTGAACTTCTAGAAACAAAATCAATGAGTAGCCAGTTAAGAGATGTTGGGGTAGAAGACTTATTGGGAAGAGATGTAATAGAGGTTAACACGAAAACTATAAATAATTATTTGGAGAATAAAGTAGTATTTATAACAGGGGGGGCTGGATCAATTGGATCAGAGCTTTCTAGGCAAATATCAAAATATAATCCAGAACTTCTAATAAATATAGATGTAAATGAAAATTCTTTATATTTTCTTGAGCTTGAAATAAAAAGAGAACATCCAAATGTAAGAATAGTAAGTGAAGTTTGTAATATCAGAGAAAAAGAAAAATTGGAATATCTTTTTGAAAAATATAAGCCACAGATTGTATATCATGCAGCAGCTCATAAACATGTGCCACTTATGGAACACAACCCTGAAGAAGCTATAAAGAATAATGTGTTCGGAAGTAAAAATGTTCTTGATTTAGCAGATAAATATGGGGTAGAAAGATTTGTTCTTATATCAACAGATAAGGCAGTAAATCCTACGAATATAATGGGAGCGACTAAAAGAATTACGGAACTGTTATTGGAGAAAATAAATAAAAATAGTAAGACTAAGTTTATGGCTGTAAGATTTGGGAATGTTTTAGGAAGTAATGGGAGTGTTATTCCAATATTTAAAAACTTGATTAATGCTGGAAAGAATTTAACTGTAACTCATCCAGATATTACTAGATATTTTATGACTATTCCAGAAGCATCTCAACTAGTTCTTGAAGCAGGTGGATTAGGTAATGGAGGAGAAGTTTTTGTTTTGGACATGGGAGAACCTGTAAAAATTATGGATCTTGCTAAAAATCTTATAGAATTATCAGGGTTAACATTAGGTGTTGATATAGAGATAGAAATAACAGGGCTTAGGTCTGGAGAAAAGCTATATGAAGAGCTTCTTTATGACGTAAATAATGCAGAAAAAACAGAAAACAAAAAAATATTTATAGCTAAATTAAAAGATGAAAACGTAGATATTAATTGTTATTTGGAAAAACTTAATGAAATAGTTAAGAATAAAGAGTTTGGAAAAATAAAAGGGATACTTAAAGAGTTTGTTACGAGCTATAGAGAGCCTGACCACCATAAATGCAGTTAATAATTAAAAGTTAATAGTTAAGAATGGGAAAAAAAATTGAAATTAAAAAAGGATAAAAAATGAAGAGATTATTTGATTTTATAATGGCACTAGTGGGAATAACAATTACATCACCATTTATGATAATTGTAGCGATTTTGATTAAAATTACGTCAAAAGGACCAATATTGTTCAAACAAAAAGATTAACGATTGGGATGAAAGAATTTGAAATTTATAAATTTCGCTCTATGAGAACAGATTATGATAAGGATGCCAAAGGGATACAAACAAAAGGGAGTAGCTCTGCAATAACTCCTGTAGGAAAATTTATTAGAAAAACTAAACTTGACGAACTTCCACAGTTTTTTAATATAATAAAAGGAGAGATGTCTTTTGTAGGGCCAAGGCCAGAACTTCCTAGAAGACTTCAGTATTATACAGAAATTCAAAAAGAGATGTTTGCAGTAAGAAGCGGAATATCTTCTCCAGCAAGTATAGTATTCTCTGATGAAGAGTATCTAATGAATCAAGTACAAAATCCAGAGAATTTTTATATTGAACAAATAATGCCATATAAGATAGAACTTAATAAGTATTATGCAAAAAATCAAAGTTTTATATGGGATATTTGGATAATTATTGCCACAATTCTAAAGATAATAGGAAAAGTCAAAAATGAAGATGTTGTAAAAGACGAGAATCTATTAGCAGGACATAAGAACTTGCTGGAAGCAGTGGGAAGATATTAAAATTAATTGAAAATTTAGAATTATAATTGACAGTTAAAAGATAATGTACAATGTAAAATTAATAATTGAAGAAGGGGGAACATTGCATGTGCCCAATAAAAGATTTGATACGGATAATACAGCAGACAAACACAGAAAATAAAACGTCAACACAGAGACACAAAGGACACGAAGCTCATAGAGAAAAAGAAATAAAAAAATCTTAACCACAGGATGAAGGCAATAAAATCTTGTAATAAGGGCTGAAAAAATCTTTAAATCCTGTCAAAAAAAATTTAGAGGGAATTAACAAATAAACTAAAACTAAAAACTATAAAATAAGTTTGTTTATAATAATAAAAATTGAGGTTCAAAATGAAAAAAATAGTTATAGTTGGTGCAGGGGGACACTGTAAAGTAGTTATTGATACTATTGAAGAGATTAATAAAATAGAAAAGACCTATGAGATACTTGGAATTTTGGATGATAGTAAAGAAATTAAAAAAGTATTAGGATATCCCATTTTGGGTGATACAGAATCATTAAAAAACTTTGATGAAGATGTTGATTATCATATAGCCATTGGAAACAATGAAGTAAGAGAGAAAATATATATAAATAATAAGAGTAGAGAGTTTATAAGCATAAAACATCCTAGTTCAATAGTATCGAAATATGCTATAATAGAAATCGGTTCTTATATCGGAGCAGGAGTAATAATTAATGCAGAAACATATATTGGGATGGGGACTATAGTTAATACAGGAAGTATTATAGAACATGATGCACATGTTGGAGAGTTTCTCATTTATCTTATAGAACTCTTATAGGCGCTAATGTAAAATTAAAGAGTAAAACTTTCATTGATATGGGAGAAATAATAAAAAGAAATATTGATATGTAATGGAGTAGAAAATGAAAAAAACTTTAATGATAACAGGTGCTAGTGGGTTTATAGGAACAAACTTTATAGAGAAATATAGAGATGACTTTACTATTATTCCAGTGTGCCTTATAGAGAACAGACCTGAGGATTTGGATTATAAAGGGGTTGATTGTATACTTCATCTAGCCGCTCTCGTTCATCAAATGAATGGAGCACCTGAAGAAAAATATTTTGAGGTGAATACGGAACTTACCAAAAGGCTAGCCAATAAGGCTAAAGAGGCTGGGGTAGGTCATTTTGTGTTTTATTCAACTGTAGCAGTATATGGTACTCATGGCTCTATAGATGAAGAAATAGTTTTGAATGTGAGTTCGCCTACAAATCCAAAAGATGCTTATGGTAAGAGTAAACTTCAAGCAGAGAATATCTTGAGGGATTTAGAAGATATAGATTTTATAGTTTCCGTTATTAGACCTCCAATGGTTTATGGAGATAATTGTCCAGGAAATATGGCAAGACTAGAAAAATTAGTAAAAATCTTTCCAATTTTACCCTTTGGCAATGATGAGTTTAAGAGAAGTATAGTACATATAGATAAATTATTAGAAGAAACTAAAAAAGTTATTGATAGTAGGGGAAAAGGGATATTCATTCCAAAAGATGATAAGGATGTTAATATAAAAGAAATAGTGGAAAGTTTGGCATTGAAGAATTATAGAAAAATTTTTCTTATAAAAATACCAAAGTATTTTTTGAAGATGATGTACAAAATAAAGCCAAGCTTAGTAAGTAGCTTATATGGAAGTTTAAGATTTGAAAAGAGGCGTTTTTATGAATAAAGTTTTAGTTGTAGCAACTGTGGCCTCTATGATAAGGAATTTCTGTGTTAATGATATTAAAGTGTTACAAGAAAAATACGAAGTGCATATAGCTACAAATTTTATTTTTGGGAGTACCAATTCTAAAGAATCAATTGATGAATTTAAACATGATTTAGAAAGTCGGAATATAATATGTCATCAAGTTGATTTTACAAGAAGTTTAAGCAATATTAAAAAAAATATAAAAGCTTATACTAGAATAAAAAGATTAATAGATAAAGAAAGCTACGAATTTATACATTGTCATACACCTATTGCAGGAGCATTTACAAGATTTGCAATAAGAAAAGGGAATACACCAATTATTTATACTGCTCATGGGTTTCATTTTCATAAAAGTGGTCCATTAATAAACTGGTTAATATATTACCCGATAGAAAAATACTTATCTAAATATACAGAGATACTTATTACTATTAATAAAGAAGACTATAAATTAGCTAAAGAGAAATTTAAAGCTAAACTGGTTAAATATATACCTGGAGTAGGAATAGACATAAGAAGATTTTGTAACATCAATATTTCCAAACAAGATAAATTACGAGAATTGGGAATTCCTTTAGATTCTTTTATTATTCTTTCTGTTGGCGAATTAAATAGAAATAAAAATCATGAAATAATAATTAAGGCATTAGCAAAAATAAATAATAAACAAATTCATTATGTGTTATGTGGACAAGGAAATTTAAAAGAATATTTGATGAATTTAATTAAGGAGTTAGGACTTGAAAAACAAGTTCATTTATTAGGTTTTAGAAGAGATATACCTGAAATATGTAAAATATCTCATTTATTTGCCTTTCCTTCTCATAGAGAGGGTCTTGGTTTAGCAGCTATTGAGGCAATGGCTTGTGGTCTTCCATTAATAACCTCAAATGTCCATGGAATCGTTGATTATTCTAAAACGGGAGAAACAGGAACTACTTGTAGTCCTAAGAATATAAACCAATTTGTTAGAGCAATTCTGGAGTTGTATGAAGATCCAGAGAAAAGGAATAAGTATGGAGTTAGCAATATGAAGTTGGCCGAAAAATATGAGGTTACCAATATTGAAGCGATAATGAAAGAAATTTATGATTTATTAGGAGAGAAATATGAAACCACTAGTTAGTATAGTTATGCCTATTTATAATGGAGAAAAATATTTGAGAGAAGCGATAAATAGCATATTAAACCAGTCGTACAAAAATTTTGAATTAATAATAATAGACGATGGGTCAAAAGATAAGAGTGTCGACATAATTAAGTCATATTTGGATGGAAGAATAGTTTTGTTAGAGAATCTCCAAAATATAGGATTAATCAAAACCTTGAATAGAGGTTTAGAAGTTGCTAGAGGAGAGTATATTGCTAGAATGGATCAGGATGATATTAGTTTAAAGAATAGACTAGCTAATCAAATTGAGTATTTAGAGAAGAATCTAGATATTGCACTATGTAGTACTTATGCATATTTCTTTAAGGATTCAAATAGTCATATAAAAAAAAAATTTGGTGGTTATTTAGACCCAAAAGCTATTCAAGTTCAATTATTGTTCAAATGTTATATTCTTCATCCTACAGTAATGTTTAGGAAGAGTATTATTGATAAATATAAATTAAGGTATAAAATAGAAGATAAAAATGTTGAAGATTATGGTATGTGGATAAAAATTTCAAAGTTTGAAAAAATAGTAACACTACCTTCAGTGGGTTTAAAATATAGATGTAGCAACTCAAGTATAACTAGTTCAGAAACATTAAAAAAATCAGAGGAGCATAAAGACAAATTGAAAAAACTTTATCAAAGAGAATTTGAGTACTACTTTGGAATTTTAAATGATACTGATTTAGATATACATGTTGAAATAGCAACAATTAGTAATTCAAAAGGAATATTTAAGTATAGTCTTTCTAAAAAAGAAGAGTACTTAAATAGGTTAATACTAAAGAACGAAGAAATAAAGAGATTAAATTCAGAAATACTTAAAAAAGAGTGTAAAAAAAGATTTAAAGAATGCATTATATTTCAAGGAAATTATAAAGATATGTCTGAAAGCTATTTGTTTAGGGATGAAAATTTTTTGTTCTTCAAATATTTTTTAGGCTTTGTAAATAACAAAATAATACAGTGGAGCAAAAGATATTTAAGATGATTTAGGAGCTGATTTATGATAGCGTTTTATATATCATCACACGGGTTTGGGCATTTGACAAGAACTTTGGTGCATATTGAAAAATACTTAAATGAGACAGAAGAAAAAATTTATTTAGCTAGCGGATTTAAGCAAGTTGAATTTGCAAAAGTTTATCTAGAAAACTATGAAAAAAGATTGACATACGAGGAATTAACTACAGATATTGGGTTAATCAATAAAAAAAATTCATTGGAAGTTGATAAAGCGGGGCTAGAAGAAGAACTTCATAATTTCATAAAATCATGGGATGAAGTTGTAAATCAACAAATAAAGGCTTTAGAAAACAAAAAAATAAAAAAAATAGTTGTAGATATTTCATCAATTGGAATATTAGTTGGCGACAGAATGAAAGTGTCTGTAGAAGCAATATCAAACTTTACTTGGTATAACCAGTATGATTTTTTAAATTTAGATGAGAGCATAATACGAAAATTTTATGAAGTAGACCAAAAGATAACTAAATTTTTCGTTTACCCATTATCCTTAAATTTATCGCATTTGAAGTGTGAAAAAGAAAGTATTGACTATGTATGTAGACCTTTTGATTATACAAAGATTAATAAAATTAAAAAAGAACATAAAAAAATAGTGTTTATAGGCTGTGGCAAATCGGCGCACCTTGAACAAATTGAAGTTAAAAATTTTGAGGGAACAATATTTTTTACAGATGGAATCAAAATCGGGGGAGAGGGCCGTCACATTTTATTACCTATAGAAACAAAAGATACTCAAAATTATATAGCTGCAAGTGATTTTATAATCACTAAAGCAGGTTGGGGAACAGTTGCTGAAGCATTTTTATCAAAAGTTCCTATGGTACTAATTGAAAGAGAAGGGGTCCTTGAAGATAGTTATACAATAAATGAACTCAAAAAACAGAATAAAGCAATGTCTATAAAATTAGAAGAACTGAAGATTTTGGATATGGAAATACTGGAGCAAGAGATAATAAATTTAATTATATATTAACATGAAAAATTACCAATAAGAAAATCTAAAAAAAATCCTATTTCCTACCACTTAGATAAAGAGAAGACTAGGATGAGGTTGAGTTTTAACCAAAAAGGACACAGAAAGACGCTGATAGCAAAACTAAAAAAAATTCTAAATCTGTGAATATCCGTGTCAAAAAAATATAAAGTTTGAAAGGGGCAAAAATGTCAAAAGTAGCGTTAATAACAGGGATAACAGGACAAGATGGGTCGTATCTTGCTGAATTACTATTGGAAAAGGGTTATGAAGTACATGGGATTATAAGAAGAAGTTCTAGCTTTAATACAGGGAGAATCGAGCATTTATATATAGAAGAATTAATTAAAGATATGCATAGCAAAAGAAAAATTCAACTTCATTACGGAGATATGACCGATTCTACGAATCTTATAAGAATTATTCAGCAAACGCAACCAGATGAAATATATAACCTTGCGGCACAGTCTCATGTAAAAGTATCTTTTGATATGCCTGAATATACAGCAGATACAGATGGAATAGGAACACTTAGACTTCTTGAAGCAGTAAGAATATTAGGTATGGAGAAAAAATGTAGAATATACCAAGCATCTACATCAGAACTTTATGGACTTGTACAAGAAGTACCGCAAAAAGAAACAACACCGTTTTATCCTAGAAGTCCATATGGAGTAGCAAAACTTTATGGTTTTTGGATAACAAAAAATTATAGAGAATCATACGATATGTTCTGTGTAAATGGGATATTATTTAATCATGAATCAGAAAGAAGAGGAGAAACTTTTGTTACGAGAAAGATAACTCTTGCAACAGCTAGAATAGCTCAAGGAAAACAAGAAAAATTATATCTTGGGAATATGGATTCATTAAGAGATTGGGGATATGCTAAAGATTATGTAGAATGTATGTGGCTTATGCTTCAACATGATAAACCTGAAGATTTTGTTATCGCTACAGGAGAATATCATACAGTAAGAGAATTTACTACACTTTCTTTCAAAGAAGCAGGGATAGAACTTAGATGGGAAGGAACTGGAGTAGATGAAAAAGGGATAGATGTAAAAACAGGAAAAGTCCTTGTTGAGGTGGATCCTAAATACTTTAGGCCAGCAGAAGTAGAGCAATTATTGGGGGATCCAACAAAAGCAAAAACAGTATTAGGGTGGAATCCAACAAAAACTAGTTTTGAGGAACTTGTAAAAATCATGGTAAGAGAAGATATGAAACTTGTGGAAAAAGAAGATAGAATAAAAAAATCTTTTGATTAAAAAACTTGGACATAGACTGGACAGAAAAATATAGATAAAACAATGAAATAAATTTAATAGAGTTAAAATCTTAATTAAAAAACAATCTGTCAAAATTCGTGGTAAAAATTTTTATTTTAAATTAACAAATAATATAAATAATTTGGAGGAAAAATGATTTATAGATTATCAGATGATACATGGGACAATAAGGAGCTTGAAGCGATTGAAAGAGTAATAAAATCTAATAGATTTTCTATGGGGCAAGAAGTTTTAGAATTTGAAAAAGCATTTGCTGAAAAATTCGGAAGCAAGTATGCTGTAATGTCTAATTCAGGTTCTTCAGCTAATTTACTTGCAGTTGCGGCTTTAGTTTACTCAAAAAGATTAAAAGCAGGAGATGAAATAATTGTTCCTGCAGTATCATGGAGTACCACATATTTCCCATTAAGCCAACATAACTTAAAACTTAAATTTGTAGATATAAATAGAAATACTTTAAATATGGATGTAGACAAATTAAAGAAAGCAATAACAAAAGATACTAAGGCTATATTTGCAGTAAACTTATTAGGAAATCCAAATCAATTTTCAGAATTAAAAGAGATGTGCGAAGAAAACAATATTATTTTATTTGAAGATAACTGTGAATCTATGGGTGCTAAGTATCAAGGAAAACAACTAGGAACTATTGGAATCGTGGGAACTTATTCTACATTCTATTCACATCATTTATGTACAATGGAAGGTGGAGTTACAGTTACAAATGATGAAGAATTATATCATTATATGCTTTCTATAAGAGCTCATGGATGGACAAGAAATTTGCCTGCAGATAGCAAAATTTATACAAAAAAAATAGATGAATTCTATGAAAGTTTTAATTTTATAATGCCAGGATATAATTTAAGACCTTTAGAAATGGAAGCGGCTATAGGGAAAGAACAACTTTTAAAACTAGATAGAATTATTGAACAAAGAAGAGAAAATGCCAAATATTTTCTAAGTAACGTAACTAATATCGAAGGAATAAGAGTGCAAAGAGAGATAGAAGAAAGCTCATGGTTTGGATTTGCAATTATATGTGAGGGTATATTAAAAGGGAAAAGAAATTTACTAGTTAATGCTTTAAAAGAAAATGAAATAGAAGTTAGACCAATAGTGGCAGGAAATTTTACAAGAAATAAAGCTATAGAATTTATGAATTATGAAATTTCAGGAAATTTAGATGGGGCAGACGATATTCATGAAAATGGCTTTTTTGTAGGAAATCATTCTACAGAAAATAAAGAAAAAGTTGATTTGTTAATAAAAATTTTGAAATCAGTAGAGGTATAAAATGATTAATTTAGCAGAGAAAAATGTAATAGTTACAGGAGGGGCTGGGTTTTTAGGTTCTTTTGTAGTAGAAACATTAAAAAATAGAGGATGCAAAAACATATTTATACCAAAATATCCTGAAATAGATTTGACAAAATTAGAAGATGTCAAAAAAATGTATAAGGATTTTAAAGCAGATGTAGTTATTCATTTGGCAGGAGATGTAGGAGGAATTGCTTATAATAGAGCAAATCCAGGTTCTGTTTTTTACAATAATCTTATGATGAATATTTTAGTACAAGATGAGGCCTATAAAGCTAGAGTGGAGAAGTTTGTAGGGATAGGTTCTGTTTGTGCTTATCCTAAATTTGCTCAAATACCATTTAGAGAAGAAGAATTATGGAAAGGTTATCCAGAAGAAACCAATGCAAGCTATGGTCTTTCTAAAAAAGTGATGTTAGAAATGTCAAAAGCATATAAACAACAATATGATTTTAATGCAGTTCATCTTTTAATGATAAACCTTTATGGGCCAAGAGATAACTTTGATTTAGAAACTTCTCATGTTATTCCAGCATTAATTAGAAAATTTGTGGATGCAAAAGATGAAGGAAAAGACACTGTATATGCATGGGGAGATGGTTCTCCTACTAGAGAATTTATATATGCCGGTGATGCAGCAGAAGCAATAGTTCTTGCAGCAGAAAAATATAGTAGTCCAGCACCAGTTAATATAGGTTCTGGAATGGAAATCTCAATAAAAGCTTTAACAGAAACAATAGCTAAGTTAGTTGGATTTGAAGGTAAGATTGATTGGGATACAACAAAACCCAATGGGCAACCAAGAAGATGCTTGGATGTAAGTAGAGCAAAAGAATATTTTGGTTACGAAGCAAAGGTAGATTTTGAAGAAGGATTGAAAAAAACTATAGAGTGGTATAGAGGGAGATTGTAGAAATGGAAAAAACCATTTTGATTTCAATGATAATGCCAAATTTTAATGGGGAAAAATACATCGAAGAAACTATATTATGTTTTTTAGAACAAAAATATACAAGAAAAGAATTAATTATTATAGATGGAAAAATCTGTTGACAATTCGCAT
>Ga0183099_1001723_pt1 | contig 12116 bp, 4 predicted proteins | sample Biomet1_FD_127788 | JGI IMG/M metagenome (GOLD analysis project Ga0183099, IMG submission 127788) | Microbial communities from bioreactor (seeded with anoxic lake sediment) at LBNL, California, USA - Biofuel metagenome 1 | ecosystem: Engineered > Bioreactor > Anaerobic > Unclassified ... | reverse complement strand
CCGCCCCGGACGGCCTTGATCTCTCGGCTGTCTCCGGTGATGGTACTGATTTTCAGAAACTCCCGAAGCTCGGTTCCGTCGCGGTAAGAAAAGGTCACCGTAGACTCCTCTGCGTCGGGCTCCCGCTGCACCAGTACCCGATCCCGCCAGCTCTCCGGAAGCACCAGATACCAGCCGTCTTCCACATCGTGGTAGGTGGACTCCACCCGCGAGGGCGTACCCGTGGCATCATAGCCCCGCCACTCGATGCGGTAATAATTCTGGGTCTCGTTGGACCCCGCCAGCAGAACCGGAACCGGCACCTCTGTGGACTTATCGCCGTTAATGTCCGTGGGATACAGTGACAAAAACCGGGCCACCTCCGTGGATGTGCCGGTGATGCTGGACAGTACGATATTACTCAATCCCCCATCCCGCGCAATCAAAATGTCTGTAACCTCCGTGGAGGAATCCACCACGCCCACTACGAATAGCGCCGGTGTTCGGTCCTGAATGGCACCGGTCACAACCCGTCCAAGATTGCTCAGTTCCGCCATGGTAACGGATATTTTGGACGAGGATTCCAGCGCCATGGTTCCATCCTGCCAGGTGTACATCTCCGCAATACCCATTCCCTCGGTGTCGGCGTGGAAGGTCACCAGTTCGTTGTGGCCGTCGCCGTCCAGATCGGTCAAAGCGTATTTGACGTAGGTGGTGCGCAGCAGTTCTTCCGGCTGGCCGTTTCGCAGGGTATAAATAGACAGCGCCTGCATCTCGGAGGCAGTCTTCCAACCCACCGCCAGCTCTATGTGGTCATCGCCGTCCAAATCGCTGTATACAATACTGAAAATTGCGCTGCCGCTTCCCTCAATCACCGCAGACTGCTGATACCTGCCGCTCTTTGCACTGAAAATATAGATTTTCAGTGGCTTTTCCTCAGAGGGCTTGCGCATAAACGCCAGAGCTTCCTCCTGTCCGTCTCCGTCCAGATCCACCAGCTGCACCGGCTGGATATTGGAGCCAGATGACGGCGCGGCATATTCGGCTCCATCCTCGATTAGAGCGTTGATGCTGGTCTCAAGATCCTGATATTCACCGGAAGGCTCGGCAGACTGTAAAGATCTTCCACGTCCCCAATCTCAACCCGGCGCAGCCGCTCAAAAGAGGCAGAGCGCTGACAAGAGGGTCAGCGCGGCTGTCCGCCCCATCTCTTTTTCAACGCGTCCTCTTTCCTTTCGCTGTCCCGGACGGACGCCGGGACTTTTTATTCCAATCATTGAAGTATACCATAACTTTTTTGGGTTTGGTAGTATTTTTGTGTTTTCTTACACAATTTGCCTGCTGTGTACGTTCTGCCAAGCCGTCGGCGGCGTTTTGGGAGGGTTTTCTCAAAATTACACTTTACATTTTTTAAAATCATGTTATAATATCATTTGTCTCTAAAGCCCAGTATATTTCTTGATATGCTGAACTTTTTAGTCGGAGGCCGCGGTTTGGCCGCACATGCAAAGCAAAAGTTCTACAATATGGGGGCGTAGCTCAGCTGGGAGAGCAAGCTATCCGCAAAGCGGGCCCTGACCACCTGACAACTTGCACAAAGCGAAATCCGAAAATTGAACAGATTCTACAACTTGGGGGCGTAGCTCAGCTGGGAGAGCAAGCTATCCGCAAAGCGGGCCCTGCCCACCTGACAACTTGCACAAAACGAAATCTAAAAATTGAACATATTTCACAACCTGGGGATGTAGCTCAGTGGGAGAGCGTTCGGTTCGCATCCGAGAGGTCGAGGGTTCAAGCCCCTTCATCTCCACCAAGAAAACGGCTAAATCATCTGATTTAGTCGTTTTTTCATAACTATTTTGAGAGGATCGAGGGCCTGCGAACCGAGCGTTTCCACTTTTTTAGGAAAAGAGCCATCGCTCGGTTCGCATCTCTTTTGTATGTAAATTATTGACCTCATTATTCTGATTTTGGTCGCGCTTCCAACCTGCTTACGGCAAAGCTTAAAAATGAGGAAAAGTTGCGAACCAGACCCGGCGCACGGTTCGCATCCCCGCTCCAAGCAAACATAAAGCCATCTATTTGGAAGTATAGAATTGTCGTTTCAAAAGAAGTCTATGAAGAGATTTCGCCATGCGATCCGCAGACAGTACCCAGCAAGCAATGGAATGTGTGTCAGTTTTAGCATAATTCGCGGAAGACAATTTTAGGGTCTGTGCAACTGCTCACCTCCACGCGTTCAATCAGTTGCCCTGCAATCATCTTTTGCACAGGTAATTCCGACTGCTCCCACTCCTTTGCAAGTCTACAAATCTGCGGCATTTTCTTATTGAGCTCAAAATACTGTTGGAGTTCTTTCTCGACCTGCTCATCAATCATCTGCGCCCGATAGGAGGTTTTTCCCGGGCAGTGCCCTTTATACTGCGTTCGGTTGTAGCATTTGTAAATTGCAACGCGCTCAACGTGTTTGTCACTTGTATGATGACTTTTTCTTGTGGTGGTAGCAAACATTCGTCCTCCACAATGAGCACAATAGATATTCCCGGACAAAAGAGCTCCACCTGTCACTTTACGCGGGAGCTGACCGTTTTTGCGCAGCTGAATGTTTTGCTGTACGGTACAAAAGATCTCCGATGTGATGATTTGTAAGTCTGGAATCAGCTCTGAACGACTGTCGCCTCTGATGAAAACACCTGTGTACTGTTCTTTTTGAAGCATATTCCGGATGCTGCTATAATGAAACTTTTCTCCATCACGATTTCGGATACCTTCTTCCGCCAGAGCCGATGCGATTTGGCGCCCACCATATCCATACCGGATATAGTAATCAAATATTTTTCGAACAACCACAGCCTCGTCCGGTTGCACCGCCAAATCGTGGATCTCATATCCACGATTATTTTTTCGACCAGTTTTTATGAGTTGGTACCCATATGGGCATCGGCCCCCGCAAAACTGCCCCTCCTCCGTCAGTTGACTCATGCGAGTCTTAATTCGCTCGGAAGTTTTCTGGCTTTCTCCAGATGCCTGCCAGTAACGAATATAGTTGATGAGCTTATCCGCATGGCTCTCAAAGCGCTGTTGCCCTTCTTTGACGCTCCATATCTTTATGCCGTGCATCGCCAGGTCTTCTACGAAAAACGGCGTTTCCGAATCCCGCCGGCCAAGCCGGTCAAACATAAAGACAAGAAGGATGTCGAACTTTCCCAGCTCGGCATCCTTCTTGATTTGCTGAAGCACCTTACGATTTTGCGTCGGTGTTTTAAATCCTGAGATCCCTTTTTCGTAGAATTCCTTGACGATGGTCCAGCCTCGTTCATCTGCAAAGGTTCGGCAGGCCTGTCGCTGCATGGGAATGTCATCCTCGTGCAGCTGCTGGTTGGTCGATACGCGGTAAAGGCAGTAGACTTGATTCATATGTTGTAATCCTCCTATGTGTGATAGGAAGATTATAAGGGATAGATCTATTGCCGCTTTGCCAAGTAAAACTGTGGTTATAGGCGAACTGCGAAGTTAATAGACAAATAGTTGCGATAGTATTTCATCTGTCCGTATTTATTGAATAAGGGTACTTGGTTTATCGTATCACCGTTAGCTCTCCTTTCTTTGTCTTAGAGCTATTTTCAAGCTATTTTTTTAGATCGATTTTAAGATGCTTGTCTACACAGCGTTGCCATAATATTATTTCGTCCACCAACCAGGTTGGTTCTTAGTTGCCCGACCTCCTTCTTTCTTAAAGTGGAAGGTATAGCCCAGTGCTTTGGCCTTTTCAATTATTTCAGAAAGCTCTTGTCCGCCAATGATCCAGAGGCTACCACCGTTAGAACGCTTATCCACATACCGGGTTCCGGTAGCCTCAAGCAGTCCAATGATCTCTGTATCATCCGATCTGGCATCTTCCATGCCGGGGAACATCATTTGCTCTGGCTCTGTAGGGGAATTTGGGGAATTTTGGGGCTTTATCACCTGTTTTTGCGCAGGTTTTACAATAACTGTAGGCTTTTCCATCTTCTTGACAGGAGTTGGGACCGGTTCTACTTTGGACAGTGTCGCCGCTTCATGTATCAGCCCAGTATTGGGAAGTAACTTTGTTTCTGAAATCACTTCAGTTTCTGGAACGACCAAGTCTCCCGGACCTTCGAGCACAGCCCCAATCACATCGTTTTTCGGATCTAATGCAGCTGCAATCGTACTGGCATCGGGCTTAGAATCTTCTTCATTATCCTTATGGATGATGTCATAAGCACGCCGTTTTACTCGCTGCAGAAGCTCAGTTTCTCTGCCGTAAGGTGCCCGAATCACATCGGTTTCCTTCGGTTCGATTTCAGCCTCCTTTAGCTCGGCCACCACTCGTTCCATTGCCTTATCCGGGTCACGGTAGTATTCACTGCCTCGGATGCGGATGAACCGCCAACCCAGACGCTCAAGAATCGTCTGACGCTCCATATCTTCACGGATCTTATCTTCTCCGCTATGGTAGCGTTCACCATCGCACTCGATGGCAACTTTCTTTCTGCCGCATACTGCGACCATATCCAGACGGTAAGCACCAACCGGCCACTGCTGTACCAGATAGTATCCCCTGACCACAAGATAATGGGCTACGGCGGATTCAAACGGAGATTCAGCTTTTTCCTCGATCTTGGCATTCAGAACATGAACCGATTCCGGATTCAAAGAATAGTCGATCAGCATCCTACGGATATCGTCCGCCTTCAGGTCATTTGCAGGGTCGAGGGAGTCTACGACCCACAGCTGATCCTTGGCGCGGCTGGCAGCAACATTGTATCGTTTTCGATAAGCATCATCTACGCCGAAGCCCTGCTTCGGCACAGGGCCTTCACCATTTGCACAATCAACCACACTCAGGAAAATAACATCTCGCTCATCGCCCTGAAAGTTCGATGCATTGCCACACAGAATCCTGCGCTCGCTGTATTCTTTTGCATCGATATTCTTATAGATCTCTTCCTGTAGTTTCTTGACCTGCTCATCACCCAACAGAGAAATGATACCAAAAGACTTACCTGAATACTCTGGCTGTTCCATACAAGCCTGCATCAATGCAACGATTGCTTTTGCCTCGTTGGGATTGGTCTTTCCAACTCGCTCGCCATCTGCGACGCGATAGTTTACGACCGCAGGGAGCAACACGCTGTTGCTGCAATCTCTCAAAGGCTTAATTTTAAAATCATAAGAGAGCCAGTTGGAAAAGCCAATAATCTCAGGGACACACCGGAAATGCTCATGAAGCATTAGTGGCTGGAATGTTGTGGCTGCAATATCATAGATGGATGTTTTGGCGTCGTACAAATGGTCATTCGGAATCTTACCGGCAATATACATTTCCTTCAGAACATTCATCTTGTCAATCTGAACGCCTACAGCCATGGGGCTGACCTGCTTATCATCGCCAACAATGACCAGCTTCTTACCCATATACAGGATGGCCAGGGAAGAAATATCAGACTGACTCGCCTCATCAATAATGATAATATCAAACTTGTTTGTACGAGGATTGAGACTTTCCAACGCCTTACCGATAGGCATAATCCAGCCCGGAACTGCACTCTGGCATTTGGCCATTAGTTCCCGCGCTTTAGCTCGATACAGCGGAGCATTCTTACCGGTGCCTTTTCCAATTTTTTTGACTGTCTGTTTCCAACCAATCAGAGCCTGCTTCATGCTGATGTCATACTCTGTTCTGGACAGCAAATTATACCAAGCCGACTTTTCCGCAAATTTTGCAGTTGTTCTGCGATACTCTTTACTGAGGGAGAGACTTCTCTTCTGCAACTCTGGGAAGGGTACTGCCGTGATTTCTTCAATAATTCCGTAGTATTGCTTCCATTTCCATGCAACATCAATATCTCGGGGGACGGAGATGTCACCATGGATACCCTCTCGGCTGCGAATTGCTTCCGCCCATTGCGGTGCAACCGGTGCCAGCTGGCGCAAATACTCTTCTCGCTTATGCTTCACTCTGGTTTTTGCATAGGTTTCTTCCAAAATTGCGTAAGCATCCCGATACGCATTTACATCATATAACTCTGCAGCAAGAAGAAGTGCCTTGCAAACTTCAGAATCCATTCGCTTTCCCATCTTAAGAACATTGCGGTTTAGCTCCAGCTCGTCATGGGTCTCCGAAATAACTTCGACAATATCAAAGACATCACAAATTACGGGAAGTTCCTGTCTCAGTGCCGACAAAATCTTTTCAGCAGAAGTGATTTCCGAATCCTGCGTACTGCACTGAAAAATCACATCACAAGGTAATCCCGCAGCCTCCATTCGCGTGGTCAGGTCTTCGTATTCATTCTGGAACCAGTCCAGATAGCGCCGAATCAGCGGAATATAGTTGGAAGCAACACGTTCCGGATCATCCTGATCAAGGTCATAGAACTGCGGAACTCCATGCCTAGCGATCAGGTCATTCCAGTAGGAAGCGCACTGATCTCTCATAGCCTTCATTTCCAAAACATAGAGGATCAGTTGACAGTCCTCCACGCTCTCCGGCTGCTGGCCGTTGATTGTGGCTCCGTTCAGTGCGACTTCCAGTTGCTTGTTAAACAACAGTGCAAGCTTGCCAATCTTGCCACCTTGGCTGTACTTATCTAGCAGCTGTTCCATGGCGTTGGCAAAATCCACCTCTTGATTGAAAATTCTGATATCCTTGCCGAATTTTTTAACAGCCAGTTTTTCTGCATATGCACAGTTTTTCTGGATTTGCTCGATTAATCGCGTCCAAAGCTGCTTATATGTATCGCCCTTCTTGCCGTCAACTGCACAATACTGCATCCATGTTTCCACCTTCGGGAATGCAGAAACATATCCTTTCAGATGTCCTGCCGCTTCCGCAGAAGGATATTCCAACGCGAGCTGTCCAAACGGAGCATGAATCAGAATCTTGCTTTCAGCAGGCAAATTCTGAATTCTCCAATGGTTATTTTCAGAAATAGATTTCAAATGCACTGCTGCGGAATTCAGAGCATTGCACTTCTTCTCAAAATCAACTGGCGACATCAAATCGTCGGGGTTCGGAATGTCATGTTCAAATTCAGACTCATCTTCTATACTGATCACGCCGTTGCTTTGATACAAGTCGGACAATTCTGAAAAGCTAAGCGGCAGCGGTTCATACAGCCGAACAGTGCCAGGAATATAGGACAGCGTCTCACTGTTTTCCTGAACATAGGCCGCTGCAGCAGAGGGAGAAACCTCCTCACCATTGTAGACAATGCAGTTGCACTCTTGATTAATAATGGAAAACATTTTTTTTCGCACGGATGAAAGATCACGGATGATCTGCTTGCGTTCCTGGCCCAATGCTTCCATTTCTTTCTTTACTTCAAAGGAAGTGTACTGGGACATATAGCTGGTAATTCCGTCGATGGACTTCTCCATGTCCACATTGGAATCGTCCAGCATGGAAACGCACAGGCTTTGCAGGCCGGGAGCAACTTTTTCTTTCAGAACGCTCAGAGCTTTTTGTGTATGGCTGGTAACCAGAACACTCTTGCCCTGGGCCAGAAAATGTCCCATCAGGTTTGCGATGGTGTGTGTTTTGCCTGTACCGGGAGGGCCCTGTACCAAAACTGCATTATAGCGCTCAATCCGGCGGGCAATCTCCAGCTGTTCCTTGTTTGCTTCTTTGGACAACAGAATATCAGCACTTTCACCGCCAACTGCAGCAAGCTGCTCTTCGATGGAGGTTTCTCCTGTATTTACTGGAATATCGATTTTGCCGCCATCTACGATGTCACCGATGGGAGCCGGGACTTCACCCGTTTCTTCAACATGCTCAATAATCTGCTCAATTGCTTTTAATGCACCATCCATGCGCTTACGCAGAATATAGCAGGGATTGCGATAAAGAAGGAGGCGTTCTTTTTTCTGCCAGCTATCGGGGATACCGTCTTCGGAATAAACGCTTTCCGAAGAAAGCTGATGAACAAAAATCTTGAAGAACACCGGCAGTTCATTCCGATCCAGTGGGTGATAGTCATTCTCATGGAGCTCATCACGCAAATGGTTAATGGAAGCCAGATTGATATCTTCCATACTCTGGAACATGACTGTATACAGCTCTGTTTCTACATCAGTATCTTCAATGTAGATGGTGTTCTCTACTGCGTCGTGCCGGATTTTTACACGGCGAGTTAAAATCGGGTGGTCGACTTCTGACATCTCCCGGTCACGGATAAAGCCATCGGCCACCACCAATTCCAGCGTTTCAGATTCGCGCTCCAGATCGATACTTATTCTGTAAAGTTCCGAAAAGAAATTCCTTGTCTTGTCGAGCAGTCTCTGCTTTTCTGCCCAGACATTGCGCTCTGAAATCCATGCCTCATATGCTTCAACCCGTTTTGCTTCGTCGGTGAAAAATTCCTTAAATGTCCGTTCCTCTTCATCGATCCGCTGTTGATTCACTTCCAAAAGTTCTTCCGAGAGTTGCATCTGGTCAAGAGGATGGAGAATAAACCCTTTAGTTTTAGCCTTGTAACGATAATCATTCCAGCCCTCATCCAGCCATTCTGCAAATATGGGATCAGGCTCGGAATATCTCTGAAATGCGGGCCTGTGCACAGACAGCAGAATATTGGTGGTATTCTCCGAGTCCTCTTCTTCCACACGATCCCGATAATAAACTTTTATATTTTCAGGATCATTAGGAAGAGAGCCGATGGAATGCCACCACGGATAATCAGATATCTGAAGCACTGTTTTCTGCTTCAATTTATTTAGTTCTTCAATAAATTTAAAGAGAGAAACGACCTTTTCCTGTTTGGTAAGTTCTCGGTTAACCTCACCGGTTGTAATCTTATCCGCCAAGATTACACCTCCTTTTTCGCCATCGCGCTTCTTGTTTTAGGGCTGATACAACTTCCATAATATCGCCTATGCCATAATTCAATCGGAATTGCCATACTATAAGTTCATCATTTGGACGCTCATGCAGTGATCTGCAAATACAGCTCCAGCCGATCTTTCAATGCATCCGCAACGATTTGAACCATCGCTCCTGCATTGCTGTCACGGTAATATGCATCAAACGCTTCATAATAGCGCTTCCGGTCGGCATATTTCACATTGATAGGAGGATACCCGTTTTGCATAAGAAACAAATTCAAAATCAGCCGCCCGGTGCGGCCATTACCATCCACAAAGGGATGAACTCCCTCAAATTTCAGATGAAACAAAGCGGCACTCTCAACAGGGTGCAGGTTTTTGTTTTTAAACTCCGCCACCAAATTTTCGATTTGTTCCGGAACAAGAATCGGGTCAGGCGGATCGTGATAAGCACCCATGATCCGCACTGGAATGCGGCGATAGACACCCCGATCCTCCGGTCTGTCCATCAGCACTAATGTATGGATTTGTTTGATAACGGCTTCTGAAAACGGAATTTTATTCTGCACCAGATCCTGTACATAGAGGAATGCGTCCCGGTGGCCCACTGCTTCCAAATGATCCTTCAGCGGCTTTTTATCAATGGTGACACCTTCCAAAACCAGAGCCGTCTCACGCAGCGTCAGCGTGTTGCCCTCGATGGCGTTGGAGTTGTAGGTGTAGTCCACCAAAAATTCTTCCTGCAGGCGCTGAAGCTCCCCCTGCGTGAGCGGGCGACGATGGTCCAGCTCCGTTTTTAGCGCATCAATTTGAGCAAAGGCATCCGCATAGATGCTATTGTTCCGCTGATACCGAAGGCTACGGCCATCCAATGGTTTTTGCGCATCGCTTGGAATCAACCACGCACGACCTTTACGCAAAGCGCCGTCAATTTTTCCCCGTTGGCACAAAACACGCACACGTCGGTCAGAAATTCCCCACTGCTCTGCCATTTGTGCAGCATTCATATACTCCATGGTCGATACCCCCCTTCGCTTCATATATCCTCAGTATACCCACTTATCGGAATAATATCAAGTCAAACTTCAACGATATCGGAATGATTGCTTCGACATAAACATATAAAAGAATGCGAACCGAGCGGGGAACCCCCCATCGCATAGTTCGCATCCAAATCAAAACCATGGATTTTTTCAATTTCTGCACTTGCATTTTGAGGATGCGAACCGAGCGTTTCCTCAGAAAGATGCGAACCAGTCGATTGAAAAATCGGTCGATTCGCAGTTTTTTGATGTTTGCGTTGCCCAAAAACCTTGATATTACTGGCTTTTTCCAAGGGTCTGCGAACCGAGCGGGAGAGCAAGTGATCCGCAAAGCGGGCCCCACCCACCTGACAACTTGCACAAAGCGAAATCCGGAAATTGAACAGTTTCCACAACTTGGGGGCGTAGCTCAGCTGGGAGAGCGTACGGTTCGCATCCGTAAGGTCGAGAGTTCGATCCTCTTCGTCTCCACCATGAAAACGGCTAAATCGAATGATTTAGCCGTTTTTTCATAACTTTTTTTGAATATTCAAGGGCCTGCGAACGCGTCGTTTCCGCCTTTTTCGGTAAAACGGACCTCGCTCGGTTCGCATCCCAGTTACACTCACTGAATAATGAGATGTGAGACCATCCGAAAATTCACAATTCGGTGTAAAAGAGAAATGCGCTGAAAAGGCCGAAAGATGCGAATCAGACCCAGCAAGCGGTTCGCATCCTTTCCTTGAAAGCCATTGGGAATTCAGAGTTTTCACAAATCTGCAAGTTCAGGTCCTGCCCCCGCAACCATAATCAGAGTCGTCATGTTTGACGGCTCTGATTTCTTTTTCTCTCGTTTCCTTTAATTCTCTCTATTATGCTCACTTTTTGAATGTGAAAATGCTGTAAGAACACTCGCATTCGAGGAGTGAAAGGACTTTTTAGTGCATACTTATGCTGATTTCTTTTAGTGATAAGTCATGTTTTTAGCTTGCAACGACGTTAGCTATATGAACGGTAACGGTTCCTGTATTTCGCAGCGTAACCATTGAAGTTGGATAAGGCGTGCCTAGAATAAAATTAAAACTAGTTGGAGTTTCAGTAATCGAGCTTGTACTCTCCAATTCGTCCCCATCAACAAATGCCGAGATTGTCCCCCCTGTAACACCAATATCAGTTTTTGCAATAAAAATTATAGTCTGAATATTGGGACTTTGTGATGTCACCTGATACGACGCGCCGGGGACAAGCGTAATCCACTCTACTGGCTCTTCAACTATAATTTTGCTGATTGCTTCGAGTACAGCCGCCAGCGCCGCTTCCTTTTGGGCGGCTGCACTGATCATATCCGAAGCCAGTTTTACTTTTCTTTCGGGGGGCATACAGTTCTCGGCTGATATCTCCTGCAGAGTTTTGCAGAAAAACATCTTTAAGCAGCGCACGATTTGTGCCTCGTCCGCCAATATATCTAAAACCAATTCTTCTATGGTCTGCGGTTGGTTACATGTTCTTCGGGCATTTTCATTCGCCTCCTGCTATATGTTATTATTTTGCAGGAGGTTTTGCTATTCTGTTTATTCTTCGAATTTGATAGTTGCATACATTGCGGTCCAGTTTTAGGCGTAAATACTGCTTCCCGATTGCCATCAAACCATTGATATTACTTGGGTTTTCGTTTAAATGCTGTAAGAACACTCGCACCACCATCAGAGTCGTCGAACTTGACGGCTCTGGTTTCTTTTTCTACCGTTTTCTTTGATTTTCTCGCTTATGCTACCTCATCTGATGAAAAAATGCTGCAAGAACAACACTCGCGAGCAAGGTGCGAAGGGAAGAACTTTCCCTTTTTCACTAAACCAATTTTCACTCTTTTAAGTATACGTTGTTTTTACTTTGGCTTCTGGATGATTTCGGTTAGCCCCGTTGTTAACGGCTTTGTACTCTTTTAAAATGTTGGCATTCTCATATGATACGTTATAATTTTTATTGAGACTATATTGACTCATAATATGCTTTGTGATATCATATCTTTAAGGGAAGTGAGAAAACACATGAGTACAATTACAAATGAAGATAAACTCCTTAAGCTGCTGGCGGTGGCTGTTGTCGAAAACCCCAGGAGCACCATAAAAGAACTTGCCGAATCTGTTGGCATCAGCAAGGCTACCTTGCATCGGTTCTGCGGAACAAGGGAGAATCTCGGAATAATGTTGGCCCAGAAGGCCGAAGAAGCTTTGAACAATATTATTTCCACAGCGGAAAAGGATT
>Ga0183099_1001722_pt1 | contig 12119 bp, 6 predicted proteins | sample Biomet1_FD_127788 | JGI IMG/M metagenome (GOLD analysis project Ga0183099, IMG submission 127788) | Microbial communities from bioreactor (seeded with anoxic lake sediment) at LBNL, California, USA - Biofuel metagenome 1 | ecosystem: Engineered > Bioreactor > Anaerobic > Unclassified ... | reverse complement strand
GATATGTGCGCCGCATGACCGCAAACCTCCATTGTCTTGCGCAAGGGCATCGCCCTCCGGCTCTGGCCGGAGCGGCCCTTGGGTTCGGCGATGTCGCCGGCCTGGAGCGATACTTTCCGCCCCGCCGTCCGCCCCGCTCCATTCGCCCGGCCGGCCTTCATTCTCTGCGCCCACACTAGGCGAAAGGGCCTGGACTGAGCAAGGCTCTGTCCAGGCCCTTTCGCCTCACAATGCGGGGCCGGGGGGAGTTTTCCCCTCCGGCCTGCATGCTTCTGTTCTTACAAACCCTGCTTCATCAAGTCGGCGTCGCTGGTCGAGGCGGCGCCTCCGGTCGAGGAGGCGGCTCCCACGTCCGTCTGCGCGGGCTGCGTGCCTTCCATGAAGGGCAGGAAGTAGCTCTCCGGCGCGGGCTGCCCCTTGGAGCCCACGGCCTGGCTGTTCTCCACGCGGGCCCAAACGATGCCCTCGGGCGGCAGGAAGTCGTCGGGCGGGTAGCGGTCCTCAATGGCCTTGCGATACTCGAGCCATATGGGCAGGGCTGTGTGGCCGCCAGAGCCCTCGCGTCCCATGCTTTGCAGCTGGTCGTAGCCGACGTACACGCCGGTGAGCAGATGCGGGGTGAAGCCCATGAACCAGGCGTCCTGCTCGTTGTTGGTGGTGCCGGTCTTGCCCGCCAGGGGGCGGCCCAGGGCCTTGGCTGCGCCGCCGGTGCCCACGTTGATGACCTCCTTCAACATGGAGACCATGAGGAAGGCGTTCTGCGGGCTGATGGCCTCCACATATTCCGGGTGGGACTGGTAGATTGTTTCACCCCAGGCGCTTTTGACGCTCAAGACCAGGCGCGGCTTGACGTAGGTGCCGCCGCGCGCAAAGGCCGTGTAGGCTTGGCACATGTTCATGAGGGTGACGGCCGAGGAGCCCAGCGCGATGGACAGGTTCTCCGGCAGTTCGGACTCGATGCCCATGGCGCGGGCGCGCTGGATGACGGTCTTGACGCCGATCTTTTGGGCCACGCGGATGGTCACGAGGTTGCGCGACTTGGCGAGGGCAGTGGCCAGCAGCGTGGGGCCGTAGAAGATGTCCTCATAGTTTTCAGGCCGCCAGACGGTGCCGGCCTCGGCGTTGGCGAAGACGATGGGCGCGTCCATGATGACGCTGCCGGGGGTGAAGCCGTTGTCCAGCGCGGCGCTGTAGACAATGGGCTTGAAGGACGAACCGGGCTGGCGTTTGGCCTGGGTGGCGCGGTTGAACTGGCTCTTCTCGAAGCTGAAGCCGCCCACCAGGGCCACGACCTCGCCGGTTTCCGGCAGCATGGAGACCAGCGCGCCCTCGGGGCCGGGCTCGCGCTCCAGGGCCAGCACAAAGTGTCCGTTGCCCCGCACCTCGCGTACGCTGGCCCAGATGATGTCGCCCTTGTGCAGAATGCGCGACGGATCGCCGGGCACAGGCGCGGCGTCGCCGGTGACGTCCTTGCGGCCGTTGCGGCACCACATTGTGCTGCTGGCGGGAACCTCGCCGGTGTATTGGCCAAAGCGCACCTGGGCCTTGTCCTTGGCGGTCTCCATGACGATGGCGCGCACCCAGGAGCCGGCCTTGAGCGTTTCAGTGACGCGGTTGTCCTCAAGAAAACGGTTGTACTCCTCGGGCTTGAGGCGGCCAGCCGGGCCTTCCCAGCCCTTGCGCTTGGCCACGTCGGCCAGGCCGCGGCGCATGGCGTTGTCCGCGGCGATCTGGTGCGGAATTTCGCAGGCGGTCTCGACGGTCATGCCGCCCTGGTAGACCTCGTCCTCGCCGTACTTGTCGATGAGGAAGCGGCGGACCTCTTCAAGATAATATGCGCCCACCTTCCAGGAGTGGTCCTCCATGCTCTTGTACACGAGCTTCTGGTTGATGGCCTGGTCGTGCTGGGCCTGGCTGATCCAGCCCTGGGAGAGCATCTGGTCCAGAACGTACTTCTGGCGGGTCTTGGCGGCCTCGGGGTCGGCAAGGGGATTGTAGCGGCTGGGCGCCTGGGGCAGACCAGCCAAAATGGCGGCCTCGGCCAGGGTCAGCTCCTTCACGTGTTTGCCGAAGAACTCGCGGCTGGCCGCCTCCACGCCGTAGGACTTGGAGCCGAGGAAGATCTGGTTCAGGTAGATGGTGAGGATCTCGTCCTTGGTGAGGTAGTTCTCCAGCCGGTAGGCCAGCACCGCCTCCTTGATCTTGCGCTCGAAGCTCTTTTCCGGCGAGAGCAGCAGACGCTTGACCACCTGCTGGGTGATGGTGCTGCCGCCCTGGCGGATGCCGCCGGCCTTGAGGTTCATGAGCGAGGCGCGGAAAATGGCCCAGGGGTCGACGCCGTCGTGCTTGTAGAAGCCGGAGTCCTCCGCCGCCAGAAAGGCCTTGGGCAGATAGGCGGGCATGTCCTGCAAATGCACCAGGAAACGCTTTTCCTTGTAGAAGTAGCCCAGCACTTTGCCGTCGCGCGAGAGCACTGTGGTCACCAGGGGCGGCTTGTAGTCCGTGATGTTGCGGAAGCCGGGCAGATCGCGCGAGTAGAACCAGAAGGCCAGCGCGGCGCACAGCACGGCGCCCACGGGCATGGCGATGATGATCCAGAAAATCTTGCGCTTGAACCGGCGGCTCCATCTCATGGAAGATTCCCTTTTGGTGGGCTTTTTCGCTGTGTTGCGTGTGCGTGGCGGCATCTATTTTTGCTCCGGCAGGCCCCAGGCCTTGCGCAGTTCTCGGTAGGTTTGTCGAACGTTTTCACTCGTCATGCCCAGACGTCGCATCAGGCTGGCGCCGCCGCCCGCCTCGTGCTGGGCCTCGCATTGGCCGAACTCGAAATACAGCTCCCGCCCGGCCCTGATCCAGAAGGGGAACAGGCGGCAGTAAAGCGGCCTGGCCGGGCGCGGCAGCAGGCAGCCCGCAGGGCCAAGGAGCATGCACGCGCCGTCATCGGCTATGGCCAGCCTGTCGTGCGCCGCGCCTGGCGGAAATAGCGCGATGATGGTCTTGGCCTCGCCCGGAAAGAGCCGGCACACGTTGTCCACAAAGGCGTCGGTGTTCGCTTGCCGGGCGAAGTGCTCCTCAGTGGCTCCCGCGGCCTCCATGTTGCTGCGCTCCAGGGGCGAGAGGGGGAAGCAGTGCTCCTCTTGTCCGGGCTCCAGAGTACAGCAGGTTCCGCTGTGCTGGGCGCACCGGGCGCAGACATTCGAGCCGTCGTCTTTCGGCATGGGTCAACCCGGCGCGAAGCGCACGCGGCCCTTGCCGAGCAGGTCGTGCAGGTGCACGAGCCCGGCGAGGGTGCCGTCTTGGCCCAGCACGGGCAGCACGGTGATCTGCCGGGCCTCCATGAGGTCGAGCACCTGTGCCGCGCTGTCCGCAACGCCGACGCTGCGCGGGGCCTTGGTCATCACCTCGGCAACGGGCTGGGCGGCGTTGAAGCCGCTTTTGCACAGCATGCGCCGCACGTCGCCGTCGGTGAGCACGCCGGTGAGCCGGCCAGTTGCGTCGGTGAGGGCGGCCAAGCCGAAGCCCCCGGCGTTGAGCGCGGCCAGGGCCTGGGGCAGGGGGGCGTCCTCGCGCAGCACGGGCAGATTCTCCGTGTGCATGAGCGAGCTGATGGGCTGCGACAGACGCGCGCCCAAGGCTCCGGCCGGATGCACGCGCTTGAAGTCCTTGGTGCTGAATTCCTTCATCTGCATGAGGCACACGGCCAGGGCGTCGCCCACGGCCAGGGCCGCTGTGGTGCTGGTGGTGGGGGCGAGATTGAGTGGGCAGGCTTCGCGCGGCACGCGCACCTCGATGACGACATCGGACAGGCGCGCCAGGGTGGACTCCACGCCGGAGGTCATGCACACGATGACGCCCCCGAGGCTTTTGAGCGCCGGAAGCAGGTTGTTGAGCTCGTCGGTTTCGCCGCTGTTGGAGAGCGCCAGCACCACGTCGCCGGGGCGGATCATGCCCAGGTCGCCGTGGGCGCCCTCGACAGGGTGCAGGAAGAAGGCCGCGGTGCCGGTGCTGGAAAGGGTGGCCGCTATCTTGCGGCCCACCAGGCCGGATTTGCCGATGCCCGTGACCACGACGCGGCCCGTGCAGGCCACAAGCCGTTCCAGCGCTTCCAGAAAACCGCCGTTCAGCTGGCCGCGCACGGCGGTCAGGCCCTCTATCTCGACATCCAGCACCTCGCGCGCCAGTTCGAGCCAGCCGCCAGCGGGCGGCGTGCCGGTGTTTTCACAACGGCTCATGGCGGGCCTCTCAAGTCTTGTCACAACGCAACCCTCCCGGGATTTTGCGCCGGAGCGCAAGCGCCGTTCAGCGTCTGCCCCCGGCTCCTAGCCTGTGACCTTGCTTTCGTTCTCCAGGCACATTTTGCCCTGGTGGCTGCACGGTTCGATGGGGTACTCGCCGTTGAAGCAGGCCAGGCAGTGGGCGTTCTTTTCGGTGACGGAATCGAGCAGGCCGGGGATGGACAGGAAGTGCAGGCTGTCCAGCCCGATGAACCGGGCGATGTCGTTGACCGGCGTTGTGGCGGCGATGAGCTCGCCCTTGCTCGAAAAGTCGATGCCGTAGAAGCATGGGAAGCGGATGGCCGGGCAGGACACGCGCATGTGGATCTCGCGTGCGCCCAGTTCGCGCAGTTTCTTCACGCGGGTGCGGATGGTGGTGCCGCGCACGATGGAGTCCTCGACGATGAGGATGCGTTTGCCCTCGATCATGCTGCGCACGGGGTTCAGCTTCACACGCACGCTGAAGTTGCGCATGTCCTGGCTGGGCTGGATGAAGGTGCGGCCCACGTAGTGGTTGCGGATCATGGCCAGCTCAAGGGGCAGCCCGGACTCCTGGGAATAGCCCACGGCCGCGTAGTTGCCGGAGTCGGGGAAGGGCATGACGAAGTCCGCGTCCACCGGGGCTTCCTTGGCCAGGGTTGCGCCCATGGTCTTGCGGCGCACATACACGCCTTCGTCGAAGACCATGGAGTCGGGCCGGGCGAAGTAGATGAGCTCGAAAATGCACTGGCGTTTGGGCGCGGTGTCGAGCAGGCGATGGCTGGTGAGGCGCCCGCCCTCGATGACGATCATTTCGCCGGGCTCCACCTGGCGGATGTACTCGGCCTCGATGAGGTCGAAGGCGCAGGTCTCGGAGGCGAACACGTAGTTGTCGTTCAGCCGGCCGATGACCAGGGGCCGCACGCCATGCGGGTCGCGCACGGCGATGAGCTTGTTGTTGGCCATGATGAGCAGCGAATACGCGCCCTTGACCCGCGCGCAGCTCTTGAGGATGGCTTCCTCGATGGTGCCGCCGTTCAGGTATTTGGCGATGAGGTGCACGAACACTTCCGTGTCCATGGTGGTCTGGAAGATGGAGCCCTCGTTCTCCAGCTCGCGCCGCAGCTCAAGGGTGTTCACCAGGTTGCCGTTGTGGCCCACGGCGATGTGCCAGTCCTTGAAGCGCACCAGGAAGGGCTGGGCGTTGCGGATAAGCGAGACGCCGGTGGTGGAGTAGCGGATGTGCCCCATGGCGATCTGCCCCTTGAGCTCTTTGCTCAGGTGGCGTTCGTTGAACACGTCGTGCACAAGGCCCATGCCCCGGTGCTCGCGGATGGCCGCGCCGTCCCAGGTGACGATGCCCGCGGACTCCTGCCCGCGGTGCTGCAGGGCGTAAAGTCCGAAGTAGGCCATGCGCGCGGCCTCCTGGTGTCCGTAGATGCCGAAGAGGCCGCAATACTCGCGTTTCATTGGGTGTCCTTGCGTTTTGGTCCAGGCCGGGGAAAACGCCTCGCGCACCGGGAACGGTCAATCCGCTCCCGGCCGCCCGACCCTGGCGCAGCCGCGCCGGAAACTAATCGCCGTAATAGTCCTGCAGACAGCGCACCGAGAGCCCGTGGCCGCGTTCCTCGCGGATGGCCTGCGCCATGGCGGCCGCACCGGACACCGTGGTGGTGTACGGCACGCCGTAGAGCAGGGTGGTCTGCCGGATCTCCTTGGAATCGTTGACCGTCCTCTTGCCGGAAGGGGTGTTGATGACAAGGTCGATCTGCTTGTTCTTGATGAGGTCCACAACGTTGGGGCGGCCCTCATTGACCTTGAGCACGCGCTCGACGTGCACGCCCTTGGCGGCGAGGTGGTCCGCAGTGCCGCCCGTGGCCACGATGTGGAAGCCCAGATCGTCGAAGGCCTTGGCCACAGGGGTGATGATCGCCTTGTCGCGGTCGTTGACGGAGATGAACACCGTGCCCTTTTCGGGCAGGCGCTGGCCCGCGGCCAGCTGGCCCTTCATGAAGGCCAGGCCGAAGGTGGTGTCGATGCCCATGACTTCGCCGGTGGAGCGCATTTCAGGTCCGAGCAGCACGTCCACGCCGGGGAAGCGGTTGAAGGGGAACACGGACTCCTTGACGGAGACGTGGCCGCTCTTGCGCATTTCCCAGGGCTTCAGGTCCTTCAGTTTCTCGCCCAGCATGACGCGGGTGGCGAGCTTGGCCAGGGGCACGCCCGTGGCCTTGCTGACGAAAGGCACCGTGCGCGAGGCGCGCGGGTTCACCTCAAGGATGTAGATCTCTCCGTCCTTGATGGCGAACTGGATGTTCATGAGGCCGATGACGCCGAGCTCTTTGGCCAGCTCTTTGGCCTGGCGCTCAATCTCGGCCACCACCTCGGGGGCGATGGTGTGCGGGGGCAGCACGCAGGCGGAGTCTCCGGAGTGGATGCCGGCCTCCTCGATGTGCTCCATGATGCCGCCGATGTACGTCTCGTCGCCATCGGAAAGGGCGTCGGCATCCAGCTCGATGGCGTTCTCAAGGAACTTGTCGATGAGGATGGGATGCTCCGGCGAGATGACGGTGGCCTTGCGGAAGTAGTTGTTGAACTCCTCGTCGTCGTACACGATCTCCATGCCGCGGCCGCCCAAGACGTAAGAGGGGCGCAGCACCAGGGGGTAGTCCAGGCTGTCCTTGATCTCCGTGGCCTGGGTCAGGGTCATGGCCGTGCCGCTCAGGGGCTGCTTCAGGTGCAGCTTGCGGATGAGCGCGGAGAAGAGTTCGCGGTCCTCGGCGCGGTCGATGCTTTCCGGCGGGGTGCCCAGCAGGTTCACGCCGGCCTTTTTGAGCGCCACGGCGAGGTTCAGCGGGGTCTGGCCGCCAAACTGCACAATGACGCCAAGGGGCTTCTCGAACTCCACGATGTTCAGCACGTCCTCATAGGTCACGGGCTCGAAGAAGAGGCGGTCGCTGGTGTCGTAGTCCGTGCTCACGGTCTCCGGGTTGGAGTTCACCATGATGGACTGGATGCCCATTTCGCGCAGCGCGAAGGACGAATGGCAGCAGCAGTAGTCGAACTCGATGCCCTGGCCGATGCGGTTGGGGCCGCCGCCAAGAATCACCACCTTCTTCACGTCCTTGCTCACAATCTCGCGGCCGGTCTCGTAGGTGGAGTAGTAATAGGGGGTGTAGGCCTCGAACTCCGCGGCGCAGGTGTCCACCAGATAGTAGGTGGGCAGCACGCCCAGGGACTTGCGCAGGGCGCGCATGGCTTCCTCGCTGGTGTTCCACAGCACGGAAAGCTGCTTGTCCGAGTAGCCGTATTCCTTGGCGCGTTTCAACAGCGGGGCCAGGGCGGGATTCTTGGCGGAAATTTCATCGGACTTGCCGAAGGCCGCGAGCTCCGCCTCCATGGTGAGGATGTCGCGGATCTGGCGCAGGAACCACAAGTCGATGTGCGTGGCCGCGTAGATCTCCTCATTGGTGAAGCCGCAGCGCATGGCGTTTCTGACGGCGAACAGCCGGGCGGAGTTGGGCTTGCGCATCAGGCGCAGCAGCTCCTCGCGGTCGATGCCGCAGGCCTCGAACTTTTTGCCCAGGCCGGGCATGCCCACTTCCAGGGAGCGCAGGCCTTTTTGCAGGGCTTCCTTGAAGGTGCGGCCGATGGCCATGGTCTCGCCCACGCTCTTCATGGAGGTGGTGAGGTAGTCCTCGCTGCCGGGGAACTTCTCGAAGGTGAAGCGCGGAATCTTGATGACGCAGTAGTCGATGGACGGCTCGAAGCTGGCCATGGTCTCGCGCGTGATGTCGTTGGGAATTTCGTCCAGGGTGTAGCCCACGGCCAGCTTGGCCGCGATCTTGGCGATGGGAAAGCCCGTGGCCTTGGAAGCCAGGGCGGACGAGCGCGACACGCGGGGGTTCATCTCCACGATGATCATGTCGCCGTTTTTCGGGTTGATGGCGAACTGCACGTTGCTGCCGCCCGTCTCCACGCCGATTTCGCGCATGATGGCCAGGGCCGCGTCGCGCATCTTCTGGTATTCGTCGTCGGTCAGCGTCTGGCTGGGGGCCACGGTGATGGAGTCGCCCGTGTGCACGCCCATGGCGTCCATGTTTTCAATGGAGCAGATGATGACGCAGTTGTCCTTCTTGTCGCGCATCACCTCAAGCTCAAATTCCTTCCAGCCCAGCACGCTCTCCTCGATCATGATCTCGCTTTTCATGCTGGCGGCCAGGCCCTGGGCGGAAATGGATTCGAGGTCCTCCATGTTGTAGGCCACGCCGCCGCCAGTGCCGCCCATGGTGAAGGCCGGGCGGATGATGAGCGGGAAGGGCAGCTCGGTGCCGATGCGCCGCACGTCGTCCATGGTGTGGGCGATGCCGCTTTGGGGCACCTTGAGGCCGATTTTGGCCATGGCGGCGCGGAAGAGCTCGCGGCTCTCGGCCTTTTCAATGACCGGAACGGAGGCGCCGATGAGTTCGACGCCGAACTTTTCCAGTACGCCCATCTTGGCCACGGAAAGCGCGGTGTTGAGCGCGGTTTGCCCGCCAAGAGTCGGCAGCAAGGCGTCCGGGCGCTCCTTCTCGATGATCTTGGCGACTGTGCCGGGTTCGATGGGTTCGATATATGTGCGGTCGGCCAGCTCCGGGTCGGTCATGATGGTGGCCGGATTGGAGTTGACGAGGATGACCTCGTAGCCTTCCTCCTTCAGGGCCTTGAGGGCCTGGGTGCCGGAGTAGTCGAATTCGCAGGCCTGGCCGATGACGATGGGGCCGGAGCCGATGAGCATGATCTTCTTGATGTCTGTGCGCTTGGGCATTTTTCCGCCGCTTGGGTGAGAGGTTTCTGCCGTGCCTTTAAACGCGAGAGTTGTACGTCATAAGCATCCGGCAGGCAAGAGGCAAGGCCCTTGCAAGCCCGGTGGGCCGCCTGCCGGAGGTCGCCGCAAAGGCCCGCCACCCGCCCCTGCGTTGACAGCGCGCGGCTGATGGCCTAGTCCTTCATGTTACGTGAGCAGAGGTGGGCCTTAGGCATGCCGTGGTGCGATCCTGCTTGTTTTGACACCGTTTTGTCTCGCGTTTTTCAAGCGTTCGCGCCGCATTTTGAGTGAACCCTAAAGGCCGCTCCCCCCGGCGCCGATAGAACAGACAAGAGGCGCAAGCCTTCCTTGAAGAACATACCCTTTGCCAAGGCCGCCAGTGGAGATGGACTCCGCTTGGCGGCCTTGTGCGTTTATTGGACCGTTGTTGGCAGGTTGTTCTCATGCACAATGAGTTGAATTTGCCATTTATGGGATACGGTCAAGCAGGCACTTTGGTGTTCGTCAGATACTTGCCGGATTCTGTGAAGAAGTGGCTGCCTATTCGTCAGGTCATAGCTTCCCATCTCGGGGTATCCGTTCAAATACTGCGTTGGAGTTTCATATTGTCATCACCAAACTATAAAGGGTTTGTTGACAATTTGTATGAATTATAGCAAGTTTTAAACATGAGGATGGCCTTTGCGTTGTCCGCCCCCCCTCGACGATGGTTCGAGCAACCGAAAGTGAGGAGAGCATGCAGCTACGATCGATTAAGCAGAAAATTGCCGTTATGGCAGGGCTGTGCCTGCTGTGTGTGGCCGCCGTGCTGGTCATTTACGGAGTCATTGCCGCAAGCCGCACGCAGCGCTTCGTGTCCGAGCGGGTGGGCGAAATCCTTCATGCCAGCGCCTTGAACAACCTTGGCTCCCTGGCCGCAAGCCAGGCCGCCATCGTTCAAAGCGCCCTGCAGGATAACCTGGACACCGCGCGCACCACGGGCAGAGTGTTTGAGGTGCTGCGTTCCAAACTCGGCAACGCCTCTTTGCGCAGCGTTTTCGACGCCATTCTGCTTGGCAATCTGGAGAACAACCCCACGTACCTTGGCTCGTATTCCGCCTGGGAGCCCAACGCCTTGGACGGCATGGACAGCAAGTACGCCGGAAAGGATGGCAGCGATGCCTCGGGGCGTTTTCTTTCGTATTGGAACCGCGATCCCAATGGAAAGATAGCCCGCCAAACACTCGTGGAATATGAAAGTCAGGAAAAACACGCCAACGGCGTGCGCAAGGGCGGCTGGTATCTTGGCCCGCGCGAGACTGGCAAGGAGAGTGTGCTCGACCCCTTCCCCTACATTGTGCAGGGGCAAAAGGACTGGCTGACCACCATCTCCGTGCCGGTCAAGAAGGATGGCAAGTTTTTGGGCGTTTCCGGCACGGACCTGCGCCTTGGCTTTTTGCAGGAACTTGCGCTGAATGTGAACAAGAACCTTTACGGCGGCAAGGGTGAGGTCTTCATCTTGAGCTATGAAGGTCTTGTGGTCGCCTATAGTAAGGACGCCAAAACCATCGGCGAGCGGGCAAAAGATCTGTTCCCGAATTTTCAGGAGGTCATCGCCAACGTCCAGGGCGGCAAGTCCGTGGTGGGGTTGAGCAAGACCTCCGGGCTCATGGTCGCCTATGCGCCCATCAAGCTTGGACGAACGGGCAAGCCCTGGGCTGTCGTGATACGGGTTCCCGCAGAGGTGGTTTTGGCTGAGGCCAACGCCTTGAACGCCGAGTTGTCCTCCCGGGCCACGGTGAGCGCCTTGTGGCAGATAGGTGTCGGCCTTCTTGTCGCGCTGGGCGGCATCGCGGTTTTGTGGGTCTTTGCGGAAACGCTCACAAAGCCGTTGCGCATGGCCGCGGGTTTTGCGGAGAAGGTCGCCGGCGGCGATTTCAACCAAAAGCTCGACATCAAGCAGGAGGATGAAATTGGCGTTTTGGCCACGGCGCTGACATCCATGGTCGACAATCTCAAGGGCAAGATAGCCGAGGCCAACCAAAAGAGCGCCGAGGCGGCCGACCAGGCCAGGCTCGCCAAGATCGCCACGGATGAGGCCAATGAGGCCAAGGCCAGGGCCGAGCGCGCCAAGGCCGAGGGCATGATGCATGCTGCCACGCAACTGGAGAAGGTTGTGGAGGTGGTGTCCAGCGCCAGCGAGGAGCTCTCCGCGCAGATTGAACAGTCAAGCCGCGGCACCGAGGTGCAAAGCCAGCGCGTGGGCGAAACCGCCACCGCCATGGAGGAAATGAACGCCACCGTGCTCGAGGTGGCCAAGAACGCCTCCCAAGCGGCGGAATCCTCCGGCTCGGCCCGGACCAAGGCCGTTAACGGCGCGAAAATCGTGTCCCAGGTGGTGGAGGGCATCAACACCATGCTGAAGATGTCCCAGAACATAAAGGACGACATGGGCGTTCTGGGCAAGCAGGCGGAAGGCATTGGCCAGGTGATGAACGTGATTTCCGACATTGCCGACCAGACCAACCTTCTTGCGCTCAACGCCGCCATTGAGGCCGCGCGCGCTGGCGACGCCGGCCGCGGCTTCGCCGTCGTGGCCGACGAGGTGCGCAAGCTGGCCGAGAAGACCATGACCGCGACCAAGGAAGTGGGCGAGGCCATCAGCGGCATTCAAAGCGGCACCAAGAAGAATCTGGAGAATGTCGCTCACGCTGTTGCGAACATTGAGCAGGCCACGGGATTGGCGCATCAAAGCGGCGAGGCCCTGCAGGAGATCGTTCAGTTGGTGGAGGTTGCGGCCGACCAGGGGCGCAGCATCGCCGCCGCCAGTGAGGAGCAGTCCGCCGCCAGCGAGGAAATCAACAGAAGCATCGAGGAGATCAACCGCATCTCCAGCGAAACCGCCAGCGCCATGACCCAGTCGGCGCAGGCCGTGGGCGAGTTGGCCAACCAGGCCGGCAACCTGCGCCAGCTCATCGAGAAGATGAAGACCGGCGGCTAGATCGAAGATTCTCAGCTCTGCGTACAGCGGCGGCGGGGGGGGGCATCCGCCGCCCGTCTTCCTGGCTCCGCCCCCCGGC